>Ga0209796_10000437_pt1 | contig 27965 bp, 26 predicted proteins | sample AgamicOrSfrz_FD_187167 | JGI IMG/M metagenome (GOLD analysis project Ga0209796, IMG submission 187167) | Agave microbial communities from Guanajuato, Mexico - Or.Sf.rz (SPAdes) (version 2) | ecosystem: Host-associated > Plants > Phyllosphere > Phylloplane/Leaf | place: Guanajuato, Mexico...
TACCCAGTATATTTACCACTTCTTTTGGTAAGTACAATTTTTCAGACATAACTACACCTCCATATGTCAATTAATAATTAATATAATACAAGAATCATGCAATTGATTTTGAAGTGAAACGTACCATAGGATTATTAACGTAGATTCTAATAACATTGTTCTTATCTCATTATTGATTCTATATTAACTGCTAACTTCTTCTATGTAAATCTTAAAGCAATAATAATGTAATAACCAATTCCTGAATAAGATTATTGTTTTATCTTTTAATCAATAACTATCATTATTGATTAAAACGAAACGGAAAAAACTTATTATTGATTTAATTATCGTTTAAATACATTTAAGTTAATCTTAAGTTCAACAAAAAATGCATTTAAACTAAAAAATAAGTTCTTTTTTTATTCGCAAACCCGAATCCTTCCTTAAATTCATCTTAAGTTCAACTTGTATTTGGATGTTAGAACACGCAAATAGGGTAATAGCTCTAAAATAGCTTCATTCAACTAATGATATATCAAAGATAAAATGATTAAGTTTATCAGAGCCAAAAGGAAAGTTAAAGCATTCTTTTTAATTTAAGGACTTATAATAATACAATCAAAAATGAAAATGAAATCATATAGTAGATGAGCTATATGTAGAAAGTGGCTTTCAAGATAAATAGACAGCAACAACTATGAAAGGGGACACCTTATAGTTGTTTGCTGTCCATTACGAATAACTAGCAATTCTTAGCTAAAAATGCTTTATTTTTGATACTCATAAACCACAGGGACTTTGTCCATTTTAACGGTTTTGGCCACAATATAACGACGATAGCCATCTTTTAAGACCTTCGTTTCTTTCTCAATCGTTAACGGCTTGTCAAGGTGTCCTGTACGTTTTACAAATTCAATGACTTCTTCTGTTTTCACAGGGTTGGGACGTGTCTTTAAGAAGGCTTCAGGAACGATAATGTCCTCAAAACTCACGACATCCTTTGTTCCTTTTGGCTGAATAGGTTGTTGCTTCTTTGGTTGTGCAGCCTTTTTCTCTTGAACAGGTGTTTCGTTCACTTCTGGCTGTACAGGTTTCGCTTCTTTTGCTACAGGCTCTTGTTTTTCTTCCTGCTTAGTAGCTGCAACCTCTTGTTGAGCCTTAGAATCCTCCTGTTTCGCTTCTTTTTTCTCTTTTGACTCATTGGCTTCTTTATCGTTTTTATTCGGGAGAACGGTAATCTGGAAGCAGATGATACCAATTTCTCCAGGGCACTCGTCAATGGGAATATCTAACGTTGGTTCCCCTTGAACTAAGATCTTTTCATGCATAATACTCTTTTTTGTCAGTCCGGTTTTATTGAAGGCTTTCTTGGCAACAAACACGGTATACGAAATAAACGTACTCTTCTTCAGTCCTTTAGGAGCAGCAGGTGAACCTTTTTCACGCATATCAAAGGCAACGTAGCGATCGTATTCTCGTAATGGTCCTGTCGCAGATCCTGTTATTGTCATTTTATGTGGCATGGTGAACTCCTCCTACATAGATTTATATATTAATTATTTAGAAACATGTTCTAAATAATAATACTCTTAGTAAACATCAGCTTCTAAGGGATTTCTTCACTGTTTAATTACGAAACGGTGTCCTGTAATTGGGCATGTTGGTGCAATAAAGCTTGTTCCTGTGGTGTTAAGGCTTGTCCTAGATCCTGTTTTAGCTGTGCCATTTCTAACGAACTGTACGTAGAACTGTGCTCTTTGAGTACGTTTTCTTCTTCTGGCGTTAGTTCTTGCCCTAAATCTTGCTTTAATTGAATCATTTCAAGCTGTTGATCCAGAGAGATAGCTGTATCTTGTGTAGACTCTTTTTGCTCCTGTTCAGCTTTTAACCAAGCAGGAACTAATTCCTTGCGGCTGATATGTTTAGGCGTAAATAGAGCTGTCTTAGCTTCAGTATGTATGTCTGACTCAGATGTTTGTTCTTCTGTATTCCCTTTTAGTATATTGGTAAATTGATTGAATGAAATTTGATAAACAAGACGGCACATTTCATCCAGTGATAGGGTAGTACCCTTGTGATTCGCTTCATGGACATATTTATCTAAACCAACAATGGCTGTATAAGCAACTTCATGTACTTGTTCTTTAACAATCTCAATCTCTGTATCTCGTTTGACTGCTTTTGCTGCATTTCGAATACGAGCATAAAAGTCTTTTAGTTGATGACCATATTTCCCTGCATACACATGATTTACTTTTTTAGGCACACCTTTGATATAAGCAAATGACTGTGAAGCAGATATTAAATGATTATTTAAATGATTTTTAGGTAAATCAAGGTTAATAAAGGGGGACGATGTTTTTTCGTCCTCAAAGCTTGGTGTATCAACGTTTTCGACACTTTCTGGACTTGTCACAGGAGTTGTCACAGGAGTTGTCATTTCTTCTTGTTGAAGCGTTTGAACACCTGTTGTGTCATGGCCAAAAAAGATTTCCTCACAAATTTGATCAAAATTCGTATGGCTTTTAAGGATAAACACATAGCTATCAGGGTGAGCACCTGTTGTATCTTCTTTGATATAACGGGCCACAAGCATAAACGGTGTTGCCTTTAAAGACTTTACAAAACGAGACACGGTACTTTGAGATACATCAAACTTCTCCATAAGTGTTTTGGAGTGAATTGCTTGAATACCTGTGGCAACAAGGTTATAAATCACGTAATCTAACATTTCCATCCGTTTTTTAGGGAATACTTTATGTAGGGCTTCTTGTTGTTGTTTAAAGTACGTACGAAGGGTTTCTAAAAACGCTTCTTTCTTTTTACGAAGGGTCGGTTTTTCTTTCCATAACCATTTGAATCGTCCGTTAAAGCTATTTACATCGGGTAAATAGCAAGTCAATATCTTTGTCATTTGTTCATCTTCTCCTTTTTGGAACACAAAAAAGACACTGTTTCCCTGAAGAAAGGAAAACAATGCCTTGATTTTGATGAACTAAGCTCTTGAAATAGATGTCAATTTCATATAAAATAAAACCATAAGTTTTATTTTATAGAAAAACTAACTCTATTAACAAGAGACTTCGACAAGTGTTTTCCCTACTGTAACTAGGGGGAACGGTTTAAGAGTGTTGTAGCACTACTTAAACAGTTGAAGTCTTTTTTCTATCCGCACGTTTTTGTTAGTTTTATTATAGCGTTAACTAGTCTCATAATTCAATAAAAATTAGCAAAATATATCAAAACAAGTATTTTTAGCTACGATTCGTTTGTTATTTCTTTAGGAGTCGCCTTCATCATAGCTGAATTTGTGGAATCTGGGGAGGGGTATTTTTTTACCCCTCCCTAACTAGTTAAAAGTATGTTATAATGCTGCATTTTTAATAACTTTGAAGATTTATTGGTTCTTACACTTTCAATGATAATTGTAAATGGTTCTTCTGGGCAGGGTGATTTTTTGTAGTCCTTTTTTGTAGAAAGGGTGAGAAAAAATCACCCTATGCAAAGAGTTAAAAATATGATAAAAGCAGTTTCTACCTTATGTAGGAGCTGCTTTTTTTGCTAAATCCTAGGAGTAGAAATTTTCTTGTACCTCTGGCTATTTGTACATGCTTGTGGGTATTGGTAACGTCAAGTTGTAACTTTTTAAGTTCCTTGTTTAAATTGTTTTTCAACTCAATACAAACAGTTTCTGTAATGGTTGTTAAATCTTATTATTTCTCTTGCTCGTATTTGAATCTGTTATAGACGTCAACTAAAGCATCGCTAGGATATCTGATTTTGTTTTTAAACATGTAATCTTGAATGTATTAATACTTGATTTTATCGAGTGAAATCACCGGGATTTTTTATTAATTATCTTCATAATTTCTCATCAATTCTTTTAACCTATCATTTAAGTTTTTCATCGGAATTGCAAAACGGTTCATCATCTCACTTTTGGCTTCAGTAAATTCTTAAGAGGTCCTTCTCGGGCAGAGTGTTGATTAAAAATAGCTAATGGGTCAAACTGATTCTTTTAAAATTGCTGTCAGGATTAGTCATGTTTCTTTACTAACCCAACAATTTTTTTAACAGCAATAAGATCAACATTTCTTATTTTAAGTTCCATATTTTATTTGAAATTCCCAAAAAAGTGGTGCCCTTTTAAAAATAGAGAGAAGAGCATAAGGGGTTTTTGCCCCCACAGACTGTGTGGGATTAGGCAGAGCCTAACAAAACCTTGGGTACAAGGAAATGTTTGCAAGAACCCCCTCAGCGCACCCACAAATTAGAGGATAGTCCCTTCATCGGCCCCTCAGCGATTACAACATTTATGCCAGAAACCCCTTCGCCGCACCCTCATATTTGATAAATGTCCCCTCAAGGGTCACTTCATTTTGAAGTGGTTTTTAAAAAAATAAGACAGAAGCAAACGATCTCTTTTTATTTTTTTCGCACGTTCATGGTCAAAAAGTCTATTTCCTTTTGCTTACTCTAAAAGGAATTTACGCATGTTTTTTTATAATTTATGAAAACACTTTTATTCTATAAAAGATTACCGTTCTAAAAAAATAAACGTTCACAAGACGTTGATATTTATTTTTTTATGTTCACATGAGTTAGAAAAAGATTTTATAAAAAAGAAAATGAAAAGCTATGGAAAAGTCGAGACAGAATCAAAAATTGCGATTAAAAAGATACGATTCAGTCCAGTGATGAAAACATTCAGCTCTATGAAGATGAACAAAAAAATTTTTCAAGAAAAGCCAAAAAAGTTGAATGAAAAAGAAGAGGATTTGGTCATGAAGTGAAAAAACAGAGGGGGACGCAAAGGGGACATGGCTTCAAAATAGGGAGACATAAAGGGGACATTGGGATTTTAAAGGGGGACGTGAAAGGGACGTACACCAAAAAAAGGGGACTTAAAGGAGACATTTAGCGATTTTCTTTGTACCCACGGTTTTGCTAGGCTCTGCCTAGCCCCACACCTATGGTGGGGGCAAAAACCCCTTATGCTCTTCTTCTCTCTTTTGTAGTGGGGAACCACAAAAGAGAGAAGAGGAATAAATATCATGGATTTGTTCTTACAAAATATTGATTCAATTGCGGTTTAAAAAATAGACGAAGTCGAAAAGAAGAAAAGATTTCCCGCCAGGATTTCTTTAAAAGTCAGTTTAGAAAGGAGGGAGGTATTGAGAGGGAAAAAGGATTATGACAAGGGAAGAAAAGTGAAATTATAAAATGCATTTACGAAATTTTTTGCACCAAAACCTTATTTTCCTCAGTCAGCAATTATATTAATTTTCTTTTACTAAATGGAGCTATTCTTACTTCATTTAATGTCGATTATAGGTATAAATAAAAGATCCTTGTAATATATACAGGATCTTTTATCACGTATTAAATTCTTTTTTTATAATACATAATAGATAATGCATTACCTATTACTACAGCACTGAAACATAAACTCAAAGCAGTTTGGAATTGGGTATTCGTAAAGGGGCTAGCTACATTCATAACTGTAATAATCGTGAATCCTATAACAAAGAGCATTAAAACTACAGAACTTGCTTTTCCTAGTATTTCGGCTCCACGTTCATCTTTGCCTTCAGTATTCCTAAAGGTAGCCCAGTAAAACACTGCAAGAGCATCTATTATTATTGCAATTATCATCATTCTTTATTCTCCCTCCACAAAGTCATACTCAAAAACTTCATAAATATTCTTACCAAAGTGTTTAGCGATTTCAAATGCAAGTATTAGTGATGGATTATACTTATTTGCTTCGAGTGAAGCAATAGTTTGTCTTGAAACACCAACCCGATTAGCTAATTCTTGCTGTGACCATCTCATTTCAGCTCTTAAAACTGGAATACGATTGGTTAAAGCCCCTTTTTTTTGCATTGCAGCACCTCTTATTCAAGATTATTAATAAAATTGTAACTTATTTTTGTCAAATTGTAAAATATTTATTACAATATGTATAAATATTCTATTATTGTTTGACAAATCCTATTATGAAAATTATGTTAATAAATGATATATCATTTTAAGATATAAGGAGAGATATTATGCCAAGGAATGATTCATTAAAGATAGGGGAATTAACTGATACTTCTTATTATATTCTCTTATGTTTGACAAAAGCTAAACATGGTTATCTTATTATGCAAACAATTAAGAATCTCACAAATAACCAATTTTCAATTGGACCAGCTTCTATGTATACAACTATAAAAAAGCTATTAGATGCGGGTTTAATTAAATTATCCAGTGAAAGTAGCTCTAAGAAAAAGACATATGTTGCAACTACAAAAGGTATCGAATTATTTAAAAAAGAAGTCCAGCGTAGAAAAAAAATGATTGAACACGCTGAAAGAATCTTAAATCAAAATGAGGAGATATAACATAAAATATATGGATTTGCTAACCTGGATTATATAACCAATCATATAATCTTTAAAAACTAATAATTAAATAGTGATAAGACATTACAGATTTTTTATGGGGAGTATAAGATATGAGTTTATTGAGTGTAAAGAACCTAGAAAAGAATAAGGGGAACAGTATCTTATTCTCTAGGTTTAGTTTGGAAGTTAATAAAGGAGATATCGTTGGTATTAAGTGTAATAGTGAAGTTGGTAGACATGTTATTGATATGTTAATTGGGCAAGTACCGTTATCTAATGGAGAAATAATATTTAAAGGTGAGTCCTTGAATACTAATTATAAAAAGCTTTCAAATAGAATAGGAATAGCATTTTTAGACGAAAGTTTCTATGATCGTCTTAACCTTCAACAATATTTAAAGTTTTTCGCACAACTTTACGAAGTAGCTGCGGATATTAATGATTTATTACAGCAGGTCGGATTATTAGAAAAGAAAAAAATAAAAATTAAAAACCTTACTTTTTCTGAAAAAAAAAGGTTACAAGTAGCTCGGATTATTTTACCTGAACCGGAACTTATTATATTTGAAGAACCTAATCAGAATGTAGATATAGAAAGTAAAATTATTATCCAACAAGTAATTTCAAATCTTAGTAAACAAGGAAAAGCTATTTTGATAACAACAAGTTACTTTGAGAATGCAATTTCATTAACAGATATTGTGTATTCCTTAGATAAAGAAGGTTTAAAAAAAATTGAAGTAGTAGATAAAGATGACACCAAAGACAAAAAGGCTATCAAAGAAGATACCCAAAATAGTGCTATTAAAGATTCTAAAAAAATAGAAAGCAAAACAACTACTTTATTTAACAATCAAGTTCGCTTTGAAAAAATTCCTGCAAAAGTAAATGACAAGATTATTTTATTTGATCCTACTGAAATTTCTTACATTGAAAGTAATGAAGGAGTCTCCAATTTGTACGTTAAAGGTGAGATATTTACATGTTCTTATACTTTAAATGAACTACTTAATCGATTACAGGTTTTTGGATTTTTTCGTTGTCATCGCTCCTATATTGTGAATTTACAAAGGGTGAGAGAAGTAATCACTTGGACGAGAAATAGTTATAGTTTAATTCTAGACGATGTTCATAAAACTTCTATTCCTTTATCGAAAGGTAAATTAAGTGAATTGAAAGATATCATTGGTATTTAGTTAGAATTTAACATAATTCGGAATTAAAATTCTTATTTTAAACTTCAAATTGTGTTATTTAGCCTAAAAATGTATTGTTTCAACGGCATTTATACTCTTTTTAGCCTAATTTTAGTGCTTGAACCTATATTGGGAGATAAACTAGCTTTAACAGAATTATAACTTTCCAAAGGAGATGTTAGAGTGGAACATATAATTGAGGTTGAAAATCTAACTAAAGCATTCAGTAACAAGATTGTTTTAAAAGATGTTAATTTCTCAGTTAAGAAAGGAGAAACATTTGGTTTTTTAGGTCCTAGTGGATCAGGAAAAACAACAACAATAAAGATATTAACCTCTCAACTTTTACATACTAAGGGGGATGTTAAAGTTTTTAGTGAACCTATTGAGAAACAAAATAAGCATACCTATATGAAAAAAATAGGAGTATTAACCGATAATACTACTCTATATGAAAGATTAACAATTTATGACAACCTTCTCATGTATTGTAGACTATACAATGTAAATAAAAAGCGTATTGAGGAAGTACTTGAGGATGTAAATTTATTAAATGAGAAAAAGACTATAATTCAACGACTATCTAAGGGGATGAAGCAACGAGTTACTTTGGCTAGGGCACTTTTACATAAACCTGCAATTTTATTTCTAGATGAACCTACTTCGGCTTTAGACCCAGTCAATACCAAGCATATATATGAGGGATTAAAAAGATTAAATAAAGAAGGAACAACTATATTTTTAACTACTCATGATATGCATGAGGCCGAGGAAATTTGTGATAGAGTAGCATTTCTTCATAATGGAGAAATAAAATTATTAGATACACCTCATAATCTACGATTAAAATATAGTGAAGGGCTTATTTCGCTCACACTTAAGAGTGGAAAAGTTCTCACTATTAGTAATGATGGTAAAGGTGCGGGCAAAATTAGTGATTATATGATGAGGGGAGAATTAGCCTCTATACATTCCAATGAGCCAACTTTAGGAGATATATTTGTTCGATTAACAGGGAGTGAATTATAATGTTCTTTTCGTTTAGAAGAGTAAATGCAATCCTAATAAAAGACTGGAAGGATTTAATGAAAAATTCCTACATTCTTTTTACTTTAGCTTTTCCTTTAGTATTTGCAATATGGATAGGGAAGATGGATATTGAGAATACTTTTACTTATATATTCCCAATTAATTTTTCTTTAGTAATTTGCGGTTGTTTTGTTCAGGCTGCTATGGTAGCTGAGGAAAAAGAAAAGAGTACCTTAAGAGGGCTTCTTTTATCACCAGCTACAACGAGCGAAATATTGGTTGGAAAAAGTGCTTTATCAGCTATCACAACAATTATTGTAATCATTGCTTCTATTTTTCTTAGCAATTTCAAGGTACCTTCTTTGTTATGGTTTTCCTTAACTATTTTATTATGTCTGATTATTTATATCACTATCGGTACATTACTTGGTCTCCTTTCTAGAACTGTAATGGAAACAACAATTATAGGGATGCCAGTTTTAGTACTGTTAGGTATGGGGTCTGTTCTCAAGGCAGTAATGGACAATGAATTCTTAACTAAAGTCATAGACATTCTTCCAAATGAACAATTCAGTAATATTCTAATCAGTTTAAATCAAGGTAATAATTTTAATGACATTTCTAAATCTTTATTAATTCTTGTTGCTTGGTTTTTTGTAACATTAATAATTACATTCATCACATACGGAAAAAGAAGATTTGATAAATAAAATTTTTTGGCAGGGGTTTAAGGGAGTTTAAAGTCTTTTTATTTTAAATAAAAAAAGAAGTATAAGTTTGATATTAAACGTTGGCGGTATGTAAAAAATATATTACATTTAGTGATGTGTTTTTTACAATGTTTTTACTAAATGAGAAAAAATGTAAAAATAATGAGGACTTAAAATTATAATTCACTTTCTCAAGAAGTGATTCCTACATTTCGCTTTATAAATGATAGGGTTTGTAAATAAATAAGTTTTCTCCTAAATATAGAAACTTAATTCGCAATTTTAGTGTCTTTTAAATTAACAAAACTAATCATTCAAGTTAATATCCCATGCAATTTTGAGTAGAAGAAAGAAATCAAGATATGATGAAAATATTAATACGAAATGTAATTATTTACTTTTTTTACTGGATATCATTTTTATAGAGAATGAAAAGATAAAAGAGGATATTAATCCCAAGAAAAAACAGTTAAATAATTTTCACATTGACTATTATATTTTTGGTGCAATAGGCAGTAGGCAAGTGGCTTTAAACATGGAAAGCCACCAATTCTTTGAATTATTGTTTATATTTGTGACTATGTTATTTTATATTAACTATATTTATGTTCAATATTTTTATAAAAGACATGAAATAAAACGACTAGATTAAGGATGCAATACCTAATACTAAAGTTTATAAGTTGAAATATGAAGAGAATGTGGTGAAATAAATGCATATGGGTTCAATTATTAGGTACTACAGAACAAAGCTAGGTATTAAACAATATGAGTTGGCAGGTGATGTATGTTCACCAGCTCATTTATGTAAGATAGAGAATAACCCTAATGAAGGAAACGACGAAACGATTAATCTATTGTTAGAAAAATTAGGAGTAGACTTAGAGAAAGAACTGGAGAAAGAAAGTAATCTCAAGTACACTTATGAAGAATTTGTAAATAATATTAGGTTTGTTAATATTGATCAAGCTCAAAGACAATTTAATACTTTAAAAAACAATCAAGTTTTTATTGAATTAATGGAATTCCATAACCATTATCAAATTATACTGATTCCATTTTATATAATATCTGAACAGTTTAAAGAACTGGAAGCTCAACGTAATTTATGTAAGAAAATTTCTAAAAGCTTTAACAAAGAGGAAAATATATTATTTGAAATTGTAGAAGCACTTTATTATATACATAAATCAAACTACAGAAAAGCTAAGATAATTTTATTAGACACTTTTAAAAAGGTTAATATAGCAAATGTTCCTTATCGTGGAGATATGGACTATGCATTAGCCCTATGTTATTACAATTTAAATGAATATGAAAAAGCATTGAATAGTACAATATTTGCTTACAGGTATTACCAAAATGAGGATAATTTCCAAAAGGTAGGATATTGTTTAGCCGTATTAGCAGATAGCTATAAGAATTTAAATCTTAAAGAAGAGGCAGAGAGTACATATAAGAAGTTAATAAGAACTTCTGAAATGTTAGGAAATAATAAATTATTAAATAAAGCGTTATATGAATATGGGCTGCTACAAAAAAATAAAGTAATATTAGAAGAAACTCTTACGTTGTTTGATCTTTCCCTTGAAAAGAATAACTGTGATGCTTCTATTCAATTAGAATTAATACTTTCAAAAATTGATATAATGATGAAGAATAATATCAATAAAGATAAAATTCAAAAATATATACAGTACATTAAGAAATTATCCATTCAGATTGAGGATAGAACTTATTATTTTTTAGCCTTGTACTATGAGTATAAAATCGAAAAGCCTTCTCAAGTTAATCATTTTCTAGAAAATAAATTAATTCCTTTTCTAGAAAAGAGCGATTGTTCATCTAAGCTTATTATTTATTACAAGGAATTAGCAGATCACTATGAATCTATTGATTTGAAAAAATCTTTATATTATCTAAAAAAATGCATGCAAAAAAATAATGAACATCGTAATCTTGCGCATATTATTTAAAAGTCTAAAATATTTTAGGCTTTTTTTATTGAATTTATCTCAAATAATAATAAAATTTCCCAATTTTTCAAGAAGTGAGTTGTTGGCATATTAATTATTACGATATTCCATTAATAATAAAAAAGTAAATAAATGGTGATAATGAAGAATTTTTTCCCAATTGTCTTACATATATTTCATGTTATACTCTTTTTTGAAGACGTCTTTCTTAAAAAAAACAGGAAAATAGTAGGAGGAAATAACATGAAAAACATCATTGGTCCATCTTTTGAAGAATTATCTAACGAGGAAATGCAAACTATCCAGGGCAGTGGGGATGTCCAAGCAGAATCAACACCTATTTGTGCAGTAGCAGCTACAGCAGCAGCAAGTTCAGGTGTTTGTGCAGCAACTGGAGCTGGTGTCGTTACTGGTGTAACAGTAGTTGTATCTCTTAAAAGTTGCTAATTGAAGCTTTAAAAAAATAAAGTAAAAGAGGTAAGTATTATGGAATTAAAAGCCTTAGATTTAGTAGGACCATCTTTTGAAGAACTATCAACAGAAGAGATGGAAATGGTTCAGGGTAGTGGTGATGTAAAGCCAGAAACAACACCTGCTTGTCTTGCTGGTTTTACAATTGGGCTTGGAATTGGTGCACTAGCATCAGCAGCAGGCTGTTAATCATTATAGAATGAATTAAAAGAGAGGTATGCTTTAGGGCATACCTCTTTAAAAAGGTGATATCGAAAATATGCTAATGATGATCAATTATGTAAAACTATTAAACTTTATTGACTATATGATGCTTATGACCCTCTCATTTTTTGTTGCTGTACTTTTACATGAACTAGGACATTTATTAGGTGCATTTTTTACTAGTCTAAAAGTTCAATGGGTTTCGTTTGGATTTATAAAAATTCAAATTCAACCAGTAATCCGAATTAATTGGATTTGGAAAAATAAATATTTTTTTGGAGGGGTTTTTCCTTTTTTATCAATCCCACTTAAAAACTCTAAAAACAGATTTAAGTTAAGAATTTTCTTCTGGATGGGTCCCATATCAAGTCTTGTATTCGCTATAATTTCATACCTAATATATACGTATAACACAGAAATGTTCTTTCTTTTCCTAGGGTTAAGCTCGTTATGTATAGGTATAATGACGATGTTGACCGATGGCATGAAAGGTTATTTTATATATCGTTCAACACCGTACTATGCTACTTATATGATTCAGTTATTTCTTTTAACACCCAATATGAATATTACTGAATCCTTCTTGAAGCTTGTCATTGATGAGAATATCTGTATATTAAACAGCCCTAACATAAAGAAAATGGGGATGAATGAACTTGCATTAGTACAATGGACTTATTATTTGTCCATTGTACTGAATTATAAAATCAAATTATTAAGTAATATGGTAAATAAATTATTTATAGAAACGAAAGATAATAAAAATCTTGCAGGTACTAAACAAATTTTTTCCCAATTGATAAGTCTAGATATATTAAGAAAAACAATTGATAATGAAGAATTTGAATTAAATATGCAGTCTAGAAAAGTAGATATGAGAACTCAAATGTTGGTAACTAAAGATATAAAAAAGAGCACCGAATATTTGAAGTCCCTAGAAAAGGACCCTTATTTTCAAAACACTCTATTTACATCTTATGAACGTAAAATTATAAAGAAGGTGTTAGCATGAAAACAATTCAATCAATTGATAGTTTAAAGAATTTAGAGTATGCAGCTACAATCTCTGAAAAAATATCTTGGCTACAAGAATACTTGTGTAATGATGAAGAACAAAATAACTTAATTTCAAAATGGAGAAGTCGTAAAACTTTAGTGAACGATCAAAGTTTCCAAGCTAAGTTAGAATATGAGAATCTAACATTATGTGAGTTTGCAACAGGTATTGCTTCACTTACCCAAGAAAAACAGATTATAGTTAAAGAAAAACAAAAAGAGCAAGAGTGGCATCAATTTTTAAATGAAATTATTAATGAGTATCGGGAAGAAGAAATATTAAAAGAACAAATAGATTTTACATATGCTCTTAGACCTTTTCTTCAATATATAAAAGACCAATTAAAATCTTTTTTAGAAATTTATCAGCGCTTAACCATTACAGATGATGCTCAAATTGTAACTATTGGGGCTTTCTATAAAGACTGTATGAATATTATTGAAAAAACATTGGTTTTAGATATGCATAATTACAAAAATAATCACCGATTGGAAGGTAAAACCTCCGAGGAACGCTTTAAGGATTATATCTACAAGCGATTCCATACCATTGAGGATATCAAAACTTTTTTATCAGACTATCCTGCTTTAGCGCGGATACTAGCAGAAAGAACAATGTTTTTTTCAAAGAACCTTTACTCCATGATTAAAAACATTGTTGAGTCATATTCTTCTATTCAAAATTTAATAAATATTTGTGATCCATTAGTTGTTTCAAATATTAACTGGGGGGAAGGAGATTCACACGATAAGGGGAAATCGGTTGCTATATTAGAATTTAATCATATAGAAAAGCTTGTATACAAACCTAAAAATCTCAGCATTGCTCAGAAATTCAATCAATTTTTAGAATGGTTGAATCAAAATGATTCTCGCTTTGATTTCTATATATCTAAGCGAATTTCGAAAACTGGTTATAACTTTGAAGAATTTATATCTTATAATACTTGTACATCTGAAGATGAAGTTCGTTTTTTTTATAAATCTTTTGGGCAATTAATTGGAATTGCTTATTTACTATGTGGCAACGACTTTCACTATGAAAATCTTATTGCTCATGGAAAGTATCCAGTGTTAATTGACGTCGAGACTCTTTTCCAACATATACCTCCTTTAAGTTTAGGTAGTGATGCTTTTACCAAAGCTAAATTTGAAAATTTGAATTCTGTACTCATTACAGGACTAGTTCCTTTTGAAGTATATGGTGAAAGAGACAAAAAAGGGAACAAAGGGGTTCAATTAAGTGCATTAAATGGAGATGAACAGACCATTCCTTATAAAGTTCTTAAACCTACTAATATAGGTTCTGATGAGATGGCTTTTGAATATCAAGAACATACAATTACATCTGCTCAAAATATACCTAAGTTAAATGATAAAAAGTTAGTTTTCCAAAACTATACTGATGAAATCATTAATGGCTTTAATGAATTATGCAAATTCGTTTTAGAGAATAAGGAAGAGTGTTTAAAGGAGATACAAGGTATTTTTAGCAATTCACTTGTAAGAAACGTAATTAAGGGTACACAACGCTATTCTGATATGCTGCAGTTTTCATACCACCCATCTTGCATGGTAAACATTCAGGAAAGAGAAAAAGTTTTAGAAAATTTATGGGCGTATCCTTACCACAATAAGGAAGTTGTTTCTCATGAAATTAAGGACTTATTAGTTGGGGATATTCCTATTTTTTATAATTCAATTAATACTACTAGCTTGATTTCAAGTAATGGAATTGAAATTACAAATGTATATGATGAGCCAATATTAACAAAGGTATATAGACGTATTAATAAACTTACTAATCAGGAAGTAGAGAAACAATCTGCATTTCTTACAGTATCTATGGGTTTATATAATAAATGTATTCCGGTCAAAAATAGTTCCAATGGAATTAAAGAGAAAATTAAGTTCAATGATTCTAATATAAATAAAGCAGCTTTATTAGAGGAAGCAATAAAAATCGGTGATGAGTTATTAGCAAATTGTATATGGAGCGAAGATTATAAAACTATTACATGGAACGATATTCAAATGGAGAATGAACATGATTGGATGATGAATCCTCTTAGGGTTGATCTATATGATGGACTAGCTGGGATTTACCTATTCTTTATACATTTATCTCGTTTGACCCAGGAAAAGAGATTCATTGAAATTTTAGAACCGATTAAAAATACTCTGTATTCACAGTTGGTACCAAATAACATTCCTAGCGCTTTTATTGGAAAGACTAGTTTATTGTATCCGTTATCAGTTCTTTATCAAGTACATAAAGAACAGACTTTAGTGGATATAGCTAAAGAGATTACTATTAATTTTCAACAAGAAATTCAATCTTGTAACGATGATTGGTTGTCAGGTAAAGCAGGACTAATAAAAGTAATTACTAACTGGTATCGTCTTACAAACGAAAATATATTCTTAGAAGTTGCTATTAATTTAGGTGAATTGATTGATAAAAAAAGAATGTTAACTCCGAAAGGTTTAGGGCATGGATTGTCTGGAGTTGCTTTATCGCTTCATGCGTTAAGTAGGATAGTAAAGACTAATAGTAAGGAGGAAAGTTGGGAAGAGATTGCGCAACAAACTTTAGAATTGGAGACTGCAAATTTTGCTTTAGCTACTAATCATTTAACTATAGAGCAGTACGCTTCAAAAGAAGCTCATAAGCTTTGTAAAGGATCTACTGGATATGGTATTGCCTTATCCCATATAAACAATGACAATAAAATGTCAGAGGAAGAAAAAAGTATTTTATTAAAGATATTAGAGGTAAATGGAAATCACGAAAAATGGGATGATGGGTTATGCCATGGCAACTCAGGAGATATAGAATTATTTATTAGTATCTTAGAAAACTCCGCCTTAAAGTCTTATCATAATGAAACCAATAAATATTTGAATGAAAAACTATACAATCTTATAGAACGTAAAAAGGAATATGGAGAATATCGAATTCGCTCTTTAAATTCTATATCTTCTGTAGGTTTGTTTACAGGCATAACAGGAATTGGTCTGACCTTACTAAGGGTATATGATTTTTCAAAGGTGCCAAGCGTAGTAACGCTTGATTTGATTAAGAACACTTAACGAAGGGCGTTTTCTAATTAATGAATACTTTAAGAAAGTTAAAACATATTGAGCAAGGAGAGCATAGTGAGTGTGGTTTAGCTTGTTTAGCAATGGTACTTCAATATTACAAAATAGAGGGGAAACTATCTGAATTACGAGATGAATATGGCGTTCCCAAGGGTGGATTTACGCTACTACATTTATCCAAGATAGCACGTGATTATGGATTACACTCTAAAGGTATGAAAGTTCCTTTATTTAAAAACCTTAAACAAGTATCTTTGCCTCTAATTGCCTTTTGGAATAATAAACATTTTGTAGTTGTTGCAAAAATCAGAGGAGATAAGGCTTTAATATTAGATCCTGCCTGTGGGAGGTTATGGTTACCTCTAGAAGAATGCATGCAGTCCTTTTCAGGATTTATTTTAACTTTTGATTTAGAAAAATCTAAAATTCAAACTAAAGCACATAAGAGTAAAGAAAGAAACTATATAGTTGATATAATATTTAATAAAAAAGGTATTATTTTAACCCTTTTATTGGTGGCATTATTGACACAGATGATAGGTGCCCTAATACCTATGTCGAATCAGTGGTTAGTAGACCACCTCTCTACTGCCACACAAAGAAATTATTATTCGTTCATAGGTATTAGTATTGGAATTTGTTTAGTTCTATTTTATTTACTTCAACTATTAAGAGGTAGATTAATTACTCATTTTCAGACGTATTTCGATGATGCGATTATGTCAAGATTTATATATAATTTGATAAACTTACCTATTACTTTTTTTATGAATAGATCTACTGGTGATTTAATTTTCCGTTCTAATTTAAATGTGTATATAAGACAAATTCTTACACAAAGACTCGTTACAATTATCACCGACTGTCTTTTTTTATTTGTCTATTTATTCATTATGATGCAATATTCCATACAGCTAACGGTTATTACAATAATGTTTGCTTGTATAATTGTAATAGTTTCAATTTTAAATGCAAAAAAAGTTAAAGAAGTTACTGATTCAGAGCTTATAGAGCAATCTAAAGTTCAAAAAATTGTAACAGAAATGGTTGAAGGAATCGAAACGATAAAATCTGTTTATGTGGGCAATCAATTTTATGAAAAATGGAAAGTGCATTTTAATAAACAGTTAGAATTGACGCAGAAAAAAAATATGATAATGGTCTTTTTGGGTAATATTCCTGTTTCTTTGCAATTTATATTGCCTGTAACTTTAGTATGGGTGGGAATCTATTATATAAATATAAATCAACTAACTGTTGGAGAGCTCTTGGGTATTAATACAATAGCTTTATCTTTTATTACTCCTGTTGTCTCTCTCGCCAATTCTTACACGGATTTAATTTTACTTTCTTCCTACTTTTCTAAGCTGGAGGAAGTAACGAATACAACAGAAATCCAATCAAAATCTAATTTAATTCAAGACACTACTATAGATTCTATAGCTCTCCAAGGGGTTGAATATAAATATTCAACCTTTGAAGATCCTATAGTTAAAGACATTAATTTAAAGATATTAAAAGGTCAAAAGATTGCTATTGTTGGGAAAAGCGGATCAGGAAAAAGTACTTTATTAAAATTACTATGTGGTCTATTAAAGCCAACCAATGGACATCTTGTGATTAATGATAAAGGCTCTGCATGCTATTCTGACTCATTTTACGAAAGAAAAATGGGTGTAGTAAACCAACATCCTTATATATTTAATATGTCGGTTAAAGATAATATTGTTCTCAATGATTATCAGGAACCTAAAGATAATGCTAGGTTGGAACAGGCTATTATTTATTCTGATATCTTAGATATTGTCCAAGGTCTTCCTTTAGGATTACTAACACAAGTTTCTGAGGGAGGAGAAAATTTTTCAGGAGGACAACGCCAGAAAATATCAATTGCACGTGCTCTCTATAAAAATCCAGAATTGCTTATAATGGACGAGCCCACAAGTTCTTTAGATAATATTTCAGAAGAAAAAATCATGGATTATTTAATTCGCAATGATCAAACGTTAGTAGTAGCTGCTCATCGTTTAAATACAATTCGTACCTTCGATCGGATTATTGTTATGAATGAAGGCGAAATTGTAGAGGAAGGCACTCATCACGAATTAATCAAGCAAAAGGGTTATTACTACAATATTTATTCGACTGAAGAAACAAAGGAGTTTATATGATAAAAAAAATAATAAGTATAATATGTTTATTTACTATAATCATAGGCCTTACTGTTTTCCCGAGAGTATCGTCTGCCACAGAAGAAACCGATGACATTCACACATTACTAATTAAGGATACAAAGAACTTTGAAGATATCGTTACATATGTGAAAGGACATTTGGCAGAGGGCCCTATTCAAGAAGTTAAAGAGATTGGTTTAATATCTTATAAAGGAAAGTCAATAAACAATATCAATTTACCGGATCTTATTTCTAGCGCAATAGAAGAACAAGGCTCATTACCTAAAACTAAGGTAGAAACAGATAATGAAGATTTTCAATTAGATGGAATTCTTAAAGAAGATTTTGTAAAAAATAATTGGTATATACAAGACGTCACTCATAATTTTGATTCGTTTAATATTGAAACCGGAGATAATGTGAAAATTGCACTGATTGATAGTGGTTTAGATGTAAATCACCCATATTTAAAAGACAATATTGATTTACAGAAAGCTAGATCCTTTGTCGAAGGAGATAAAAATTTAAATGATGAATTTGGGCATGGCACATCTGTGGCAGGTGTTATAAAATCTATTGCACCACATATAAAAATTGTTCCTTACAAAGTAATTGGAAAGACAGATGGTGAATCTCTTTGGACTATTCAGGCCATCATTCAGGCTGCAAATGATGGTACTGATGTTATTAATTTAAGCCTAGGAACCTATAAATCTAAGACTTTACAGGATGAAAAGGTAACTATAAAAGCTTATAAAAAAGCTATACAATATGCAAAGAGTAAAGGTATAACTGTAGTAGCATCATCTGGAAATGATCATTATAATTTAGACTTGTTAAAGGAAAATGAAAAAAAATATCATCTTCCTGGTGGTCTTCCCCAACTTATCACGGTAGGGAGTTCTATGAAAGACGATACTCTAGCGCCATACTCAAACTTTGGGAAAAAAGTTGATTTTATAGCTCCTACAGGCTATTTGGGAAAGAATTATGACAAGACCGGTGAAATTGATATTCGCGATTTTATTATTACTACATTCCCAACTAATAAGGAAAACACAGCTCTTGATAAGTTAGCAGAGATTCCAAATGGATATACTCTTTCATTTGGAACCAGTTTAGCTGCACCACAAGTGAGTGCCACAGCAGCCCTAATAATTGCTAAATATCAGGATGTTCATCAAAAAAAACCTAATGAAGCCCAAGTATCCAATTATCTAAAACGTGGAGCAATTGATTTAGGTCCAAAAGGTAAAGATATATATTTTGGTTATGGGAAAATCAATGCTTATAATAGTCTTTTATCTATAAAATAGTTTTTCTAAAAACTTTTTGTACTAATTTGTGAACTATTATTTAACAGAACTCTTATCAAAGGAAGTAAGCATAAGAAGTTACCCTTAGAAATATAAAGTGATCCCTGTAAATAGACAGTCTTAAGAAAGTTACCCGGTATTTTTTACAGGAATTTTCATTTGTCATGTCGAACCTAGCAAGTCACAGAGAAGGGCTGTTAATATGAATCCAAAAGATCGAAAGAGGTTAGCAATTACTAGAGAACTAATGGAGAATGCTAAGAAATGAATCGAATTATATTTTGAGTTAGAGCAGAACTTAGAAAATTTGGGATTACAACGAAGAATGAAGCAATTAGATTTAGAAAGTAAGTTGCTAAAGAAACAAAACAGTGAACTAGCTTAACTTACAAAAAAGCATCCATCTAGGGATGCTTTTTTAATATTACAACACTTTTGTACTGGATTCCCCTTAAGAGTCTATAGTTAATTTATGATTGAAATTGTCCAATAAGATGGTCTAAAAAGTTACACCTTTTGAGACTTTAAAAAAACTAACGATAAAACGTCTATTTAATTCATAAAATAAACCTTATTGTACATATAAAAAGTAGTCCACCTTTATAGACGATATGTCATATTCAAATTTAATTAACATAAGCACAATTATCTGCAATATCCTTCCGAATAAATCTTAGTATAAATTCTGTATTATTTTCACCCTTTTGAAAGTCTTTCTAATGAAAAGAATCCCCTGTTTGGGAGGTTCTTCTTGTTATTTCTTTCTTTTTCATTCTTTTTCATTTAATAAACACGTTTGTACATAAATTTTGGTAAGTTAATGCTATCATAGAAAAAAAGTATTATGTTTATAATTGTCACTCCAATAGGTTAATCATTAGTACAAAAGTGCATAGAATATACAATTAAATATATTTAAATTATGGAGAAGGTGATTTTATGAAATCAACGGATAAATTCACAGACAAAGCTGAGGTATATGCAAAATACCGTCCTAGTTACCCGCGTGAATATATTGAATATCTAATCACTGAAGCTGGGTTAAATCAGGATAGTATTATTGCAGATATTGGCTCGGGGACTGGAGTATTAAGCAGGCAGCTGATTGAAAAGAGGTTTCCTGTAATCGGTGTGGAACCAAATGATGATATGAGAAGCTTAGCAGAACAATCGTTGAAGCTGGATTCCCGTTTTATTTCGATTAAGGCAACGGCTGAAAACACAACTATAAAGGATAATAGTTTAGATTTAGTTACGGCAGCACAGGCATTTCATTGGTTCGACAAAGAGAAGTTCAAGTTAGAATGTCAACGGATTTTGAAACAGGATGCGAAAGTGGCCCTTGTATGGAACAGTCGGGATGGGTCAAGCGATATAAACAAGGAAAGTGCTGAAGTCTGCCGAAAGTACTGCCCCAATTTTAAAGGTTTTAGTGGTGGGATAGAAGAAACTCCAGCTGTATATCAGCAATTTTTTAAAGATGGAAAATATGATTTTAAGAACTTTAGCAATGACTTGCAATTTGATTTTAATGGATTTTTGGGCAGGTACTTATCAGCTTCCTATTCCCCAAAGAAGACAGACAAGGAATATAACCCCTTCATTGCTGCATTATCAAATTTATTTGAGAAATACAGTAAAAATGAAAAAGTAGTTATTCCAAATAATACAAGAAGCTATTTGGGCAAAGTGTAATTCTCCAATCGGTGGCATTTCCCTTTGACATACAGTTCATTGCCAAACAGACCGCAGATGAATGTGGTGGTTATATTGTAGTTAGAAATGCTACGTTTGAAGATTATATTAGCCAAGGAGAACGTTGGAGTAAGTATATAGATTATAAAGATAAAAGCATATGGAAACTCTATAACGTTAAGTAAATAGTAAAATACTTTTTCCGTAATAGCTTCTACATTTATACACCTTGTAGAAAAACAATGTATTTGTCGTCAATAAGTGTAAATGGTGAAATTAACGATTTTTATAAAATGTTTTACGATTTACTTATATGCTAAAGTTAGTTTTATATAGGTTATAAATAACTTGAATAAGTTATATTTCTAATTATTACATCGGGTTAAACTAAAAATACTGAGTGATTTAACAATTTCCATTATAATTCTTCCATGCAACCTTTCTTCCTAACCTTATGACACTGAAATACCTTCCGTCACCTAAAATGTAATATATTACTAATGAAAACAATAAAAAGCATATTGTACACTTAATGGGTATGTAAGTAATGTTTTATGGAGGTTTTAAATTGAAAGCTACTGGCATCGTTAGGAAACTAGACAACCTGGGAAGAGTAGTCTTATCCATCGAATTAAGAAGAACATTAAATATTAAAAAGAACGACCCTGTTGAAATTTTTGTAGATAATGAGAACATTGTGTTGAAAAAATATTCACCTAATTTAGCCTGTAAAGTGACAGGTGAAGTTTCCGAAGATAATCTAATCTTGGCAAAAGGAAAAGTAATTCTAAGCCGTGAGGGAGTAAAGCAACTGCTTAGAGAGTTAGAAGTAAAGTTATAACTCAAATATGAAGAATGAAAGCAGACTCTTTTCGACTTTTATACCTTGTATTTTAATTAAAATGTCTATCCACTCTGCATAAAGACAGCACCTAATTATTTAGGTGCTGTCTTTATGTAAAAAAAGGATTTCTGAATCTTCAATCAACTAACTTTATATTACCGGAAACTGATATAAACAAGCTATAACTTTGTTATAATGTCTGACACAAATAATCTAATGTTATTTTTCTTTTATAGTTAACATAAAACGGATTATGTTTAGTTTTACTTTCCACCATATTATTACCCTACTGCATTGGGGTAGTTTTCTGTTTTTGATGTATAGAAATTATTTTAATTCAATAAGGAGTTAGTCTATTGTATAATATGTAATATATGTAATATACCTAATAAACCAATTAAGGGGATGTTTACATGACTTTTAAAATGCTATGTTTAGACATAGATGGTACCCTACTCAATTCAAACCACGAAGTCTCTCTAGAGACAAAACACGCCATTCAAACCCTTCCTAAAGACTTTCCTGTCATCTTGGTTTCTGCACGAATGCCTAAAGGGATTATGTTTCTTCACAAAGAGTTACAGTTAAAAACCCCTATCATTTGTTACAGTGGGGCATTGGTAATTGATGTTGCTAGGAATGGTTCATATCAACCTATTTTAAATAAAAGCATGACATTGCCTCAAATGAAAAACATCTATCAACAAGCTAAAATGAAGCATATACATATTGGTTTCTATAGAGACGATGACTGGTATGTTGAAGACATGGATGATTGGGCAACACAAGAGAAAGACATTGCTAAAACCAATCCCACAGTCATTGATTATGAAGGGTTATTCCGTATATTAGAAGATTCACATAACGGAGCTAACAAGGTACTATGTATGGGAAAAGAAGAAGAAATTGAAAGCCTAGAATCGTCTTTAAAGAATGCTTGTGACGGAGAACTGACCATCTATCGTTCTAAACCTACATACTTAGAAATCATGCATCATACAGTTACCAAAACGTCTGCCATACGGTTTTTGCAGAGAAAATTTAATTTGAAACAACACCAGATTATCGCTGTTGGAGACAATTTTAACGATATAGATATGCTACAATATGCAGGACTTGGTGTGGCTATGGCGAATGCACCAGAGCAAGTGAAGCAGATCGCAAACGAAATTACCTTATCAAATGATAACAACGGGGTAGCAAAGGTCATACAAAAATACCTGTTGTGAAATGTATATTCTATTCATGGTACGTTACCATAATGAATTTTATAAAAGAGGCCTTGAAAGATATTTCAAGGCCTCTTTTTTTATTCAATTAACTTTTAAAACCTATCAATTGATGAAAGCAACTCTTTTAAGTCATCCACCGCATGCTCATCTGTAAAATTCTCTCCCCAAAAAACATCCTTTTTCCATATTGCATGCATACCGGCATTTCGTGCTCCCAATACATCATTTTCTGGATGATCCCCTACATACACGGTTTCTTCTGCTTTAACATCGAGCCTCTTTAGCACTCTTAAGAAAATATCTACGTGTGGCTTTTTAATACCTTCTTGTTCAGAAACAAGAATTGTATCTATGTGTTCATCAATACCTAGAGCTTTAATATTTGACCATTGGAAATCAGTAAATCCATTGGTTATCATACCAAGGATAATACCTCTATTTTTAAGTTCTCTTAATACATATTCCATATTTGAAAACGGGACACAGTGGTTTGGAAAATGACTCAAGTAGTCATCTAACATATGCTCCCAGGTTAAATCAGAAATAGAGTACTCACTAAGTAATTGCTGATATACTTTATCTTTCCATACATAGCCTTTATTATCTAACTCAATAAATCTTGATATGTATTCTTTTTGAGGGATATGTCCTACCTTATCACTATATCTTTTATATTGATCCTCAATAAAAAGTTTAAGAGAACTATCCCTGTCTAGCAAGGTACCATCTAAATCAAAAACAACAGCTTTAATCATTATTTTTACCTCCATTTCCATAAATGAACAATTTAATTCTATCATGAAAATTGAATAAGGTATGCAAACCTAGTTAACATAATCACATTTCTCGTTAGTAATATAAAAAGCAGAACATCAAATATGATGTTCTGCTTTTTATGAAATTAATTTATAATACTATAAAAATATCAACGTTCATTTTCCTACATTGTTCGATAAGGCATAAACGTTCCGCCAAAAAAATAACTCCATACAACGAGAAGTACAGCAAGTAAAATGAACAAGAACCAATCTCTGGCATATGTGTTTAATTCTTGTTCTTTTTGTATCTTTTCTCTGTATTTTCGTTGGACATCATGATGTTTCGATATATTTTTCATTAACATCCCTCCCTTGAATATGGAACAAACAATTGGAGCTAGTGTTATGAAATATAAAACATACTATACATTACCTTTTTTTCCTTATAACTATATTTATGAAAGGCGTGCTTTTAGGTTGAAGTAATCTTTGCACCAGAACCCCAAAGACTTCAAGGAACTAGTGAGCTCTTATTACGTTCTCCTTTGCTATTTATATCCATTACCACTTCTAACAAAAAGAGTAGAAAGACGGCTATAAGTTCAGTTATAGAGGGGATATTAATACTTCTAATTAATTCATCAGCAGTATGTATAGCAAACCAAGAAAAGCTACAATCAATGACCAGTCTCACGAGGAATTTTCTTTTAGAATTTCTAATTTGTTGAGAAAATGTATTAATAAGAAATATGGATAGGAAATCAACTATAAATCCAATAATAAAAAACAGTAATAGGAATATTAATAGAGATAGAAATGAGTCGTATTGTACCCCAAATATTTTAAATAAACCAATAAATCCAAACACAAATGCTCCTAACATTAATAAAATAGCAATAATAACAATTAAAGTTATAGAAATAACAGTAAATACTTTAGTAAAAAAATCATATATATTGTGAGATGGACCAGTTTTTTTTGATTTCAATGTAAATATTCACATCCCTTGCGCTAATTTTTCTTTAATGTATTTATCCTAGCCAATTGTGTGTATAAGCTAGTATTCCTAAGATGGCTCCAATTCCAGCTCCGAATAAAGTAGCCCCTACTAGTTTTAATTTATTCTTATTATAAGTCACAAAAAACCTCCTTTTATCCAATTATATACAAAAATGGTTTTTAGTAAATGAATCTCTTTAAACGATATAATTAATATGTATATACACCCTTAGTTAACATAAAACCATTTATAGGCACAAAAACAGGCTTCAAGTTCTCTTAAAGCCTGTTTTACTTACCTTTCTTCTTTAAAATTCTTTTTTATAGCCCAAAACGTTTTCTTTAAATCATCATAAAAAAACATCGTTAAGAATCCTAGTATTGTAACACCAGCTGAAAATGCACCTAAATCTAAAAATAATCCTACAAATACAAGGATGATTCCAATCACAAAACCAGGATCTGATAAATCCTCAATTTTCTTCTTTTTTTGATCTATTACTATTTTTTTCTGAAAAGAACAATCACCTTTAATTAGTTCATCTAACGTCACATTATATAAATCACTTAGTTTAATAAGATTTTCAATATCGGGATAACCTTTATTATTCTCCCACTTATATACAGCTTGCCTAGATACATTCATTGCTTGGGCCAATTCTTCCCTAGAAAGATTTTTTTCTTCCCTGAGTCTTTGTAATTGTTCTCCTAAGTTCAACTTAACCACCTCTTACGTCCACTTTATAACAAATATGTAAAAACCTCCACAAACGCTTAGTAGTAGGATGTAAACCATTGGTTTACATAATGTGCTTTACCGAAAATAAAAAGGCCTTTATCATTTCCAAAGGCCTTTGAAAAATTATTTAGTTAAACTTAAAGAATGTTGTCTATTTACTACCTCAATGGTTTGAATATGTCGCCCATCTATTTCTTTTACAATGAACTCAAATTCATTATAAACAAGTGTTTCATTTAACTTAACGTCTATCTTCTGAGATAAGATCCAGCCACCTAATGTATCAATCTCATCATTCTTAATATTAGTTCCCATTAGAGTATTTACATCTTCTACTAATACTTTTCCATTAAAAATGTAGTGACTTTCACCAATTCTTTGCCTATCGAGTACTTCATCAGAATCAAATTCATCACGAATTTCCCCAACAATCTCCTCCAAAATGTCTTCAACTGTTACCAAACCAGCCGTTCCTCCATATTCATCAAGTAAGATTGCCACATGAATACGTTCCTTTTGCATTTTTCTCAATAGCTTATTAATAGAGTATGATTCAATGACTTGAATCACTGGTTTAACATAGGGACCAACTAAATTAACTCGTAGAGTATCATCAAATGCTACATCACTTAAGACTTCTTTTATATTAACGATACCTACGATTTGATCTTTATCTCCACCAATTGTTACTGGATAACGAGTATATTGTTCTGATGCAGCCATTTCTAAAAATGAACTAATCGTGTCATGTTCAGGGATGGTTATAATCTCGGTTCTTGGTATCATGATTTCTTTAGCCAAGCGTTCATCAAATTCAAAAATATTATTTACATACTTTAGCTCGCTTTGATTAATGGCATCACTCTTATAACTCTTAGCTAAAAGGAGACGGAGTTCCTCTTCTGAATGGGCTTGTTCGTGCTCAGATGCAGGTTTTAATCCAAACATTCCAACCAATATTCGGGCAGACCCATTTAAGATCCATATAAAGGGATACATAATCTTATAAAACCAGATGATTGGAGCTGAAAATAACAATGTGACAGCTTCTGCTTTTTGTATGGAAAACGTCTTAGGTGCTAATTCACCTACCACAACATGAAGGTAGGTCATCACAATAAAAGCAATACCAAATGATAAAAGGTGAGTAAGTGACTCATTTAAATCGAATCTCATAAAAATAGGACTTAGTAGCCTTTCTATTGTAGGTTCACCAAGAACACCTAATCCCATGGCTGTTACTGTAATACCTAGTTGACATGCAGATAAATATTCGTCTAAGTGCGTAATCACCTTTTTAGCAGATACAGCGCCTTTTTTACCTTCAGCTACCAGTTGATCAATCTTAGAGCTTCGTACTTTTACAATCGCAAATTCTGTGGCTACAAAGAAACCAGTCAATCCAATTAATACTGCTACCAATAACAAGTTAATTATGTCCAATTAGTTGTCTTACCTAAGTAAGACGTACACCTCCAATAGATTTAATTACAAATACGTTATGTAGAAACATCTAGCTATCTACGCTTCTTTTAAAATGACTCATTGTAAAGGAACACCACCCATGCTTATCGTCTTTTCAGATAAAGTATATTTCTGATGATCAACTAATAAGGTATGAGCATCAATAACTTCACAGGTTGTTCCCTTGTTCTGAAAATGTTTTACTACAGCTTTCTTTAACTCCGTTAGGTTGTAGTATCTTTCTTCAAAATCAATTACAACTTTCTTTTTTCCAAATAAACCAAACATCCAAATCCCCTCCTATATGCTTATACGACTCATCTGTATAAAAGTTCCATATTTTTTCATATATTTCAATTATATATCGTTGAAATTAACCTAGAAGATATTCTAGGTGGTATTTTGTTATTTATTGTTAAATTATCATAAAAAATAATTATCATTTGTATAAGTTTACTTTACCTTTATATAAGTTTAGTATATTATGTATTTGTAGTCTAAAAAGGAAGGTGATTACATTGAAAGAAAAAAATGGTGACTACGTTGAAAATAAAGTGTATGAGCACCGAGTTTTAAAAAGGTTGTCCCAAAAAGAGTTGGCTGACGCTGTGGGAGTATCTAAACAA
>Ga0209796_10000438_pt1 | contig 27817 bp, 30 predicted proteins | sample AgamicOrSfrz_FD_187167 | JGI IMG/M metagenome (GOLD analysis project Ga0209796, IMG submission 187167) | Agave microbial communities from Guanajuato, Mexico - Or.Sf.rz (SPAdes) (version 2) | ecosystem: Host-associated > Plants > Phyllosphere > Phylloplane/Leaf | place: Guanajuato, Mexico...
TTTAGACAAGACGATCGATACAAGGTATAACTAGTTATAACATACATTAGAAATAGAAAGCAAATGCAAATAAATTAACTATATTTTCAATTAAATAATATAGTAGTAATTTTTAATCTATGCGATAACGTTGGTATAAATTATCTTCGATGGGGATTAAGGGGAATTTTATTAATAAGCCGTTCTCCAGCTTCCATGTGATTTCCACACAAAGGGCATTTTTGGTGGTTGTCGTAAGAGAAATCTTTTCTCATCCAGCCCTTACAATCTTCTACTGTACATTCCCAAACCTCTGTTTGTTCTTGAGCTAAAGGTTCTTGATTTCTTTTGCCGTAATAATACATACTAACATCACTACTCCTCATATTACATTATAGCTTATAAAGGAGTAATAATCATTTATATCAATTAGTGTTTCTTACCATTTTATTTTCATGGGATAATGCACGGAATTTTTTATATGAGAATTTCTAAACACTTGGTAATAATGTTCATATCTTCTTCTTTTGCTTTTTAATTGTACCACTTACTGTAGTAGTACATCCCTAAACTAAGCCTCCAACGTAATGAGGGTTAGTTTAATGGTGGAATCATTTCGCTTATCACCAGTAATCAAATGGTTATTTATAGGGACTTTCCAGAAGTTTCATGACTTGTTGGAGACTTTTATTTTGAGTTATTGTAAACAACAAAACTTCATTTTACCTCAAATTAAAATATATTGTCAATGGAAAATTTGTAATGTTTTCAAAAAATGTTATAATAGTTTTACAATTGTTTTTTCGATCGTATTCCGAATTCCGCTGTGTTTTTTTCAGATAGAATTATGGATACATTTTTTCAATACCCTTTTTTAAACTGAAAAAAAACTCAAACAGTTGTGTGAGCTTTAAAGGTAAGTTAGTTGAATAAAATTATTAATTTACTATCTAATAGTAACCGAGTTTTTATTCTACAAGGAGGCCTAGAATAATGAATCTAATCAATAAGAAAGTTACACACAAGCTTTTTGGGATAGGTAGTATAGTTAAATGTAATGATTCTAGTATTGAAATACATTTCGCATCGGAAAATAAAAAATTTGTTTTCCCCGATGTATTTGGAAAGCATCTAAAACTGCATGATAAAAGTGTTGCTCATTCACTAGAAAAAATTATAGAAAAAAAGGAAATGGAACACAACGAGGAAGAACGGAAGAAGGAAGAGGAAAAAAAACTACAACGAAAAAACCAAGAACTTCGCTGGGGACTTGAAAAACTTATGAAAAATCATAAACTTCATTCTGAATCACAAATGGTTTTTTGGTGTGACACAGAAGAACAGAATAGTTCTTTTTTAGAGTGGAAGGTTTTTTCAGGTGTAATAAAAAGCGGTAATAACAAGGGGAAGCCAACCAAACCCATCCGTTTGCACCAAAATAGTGCTGTCTTGTTAACAGCAATAGATTCCAGTATGCCTGAAAAAGACAGACGTATCTTAGGCGTCTATATGGTGAATGAAGATTTTATCGGTAAGCTTTGTGAAGATGGATATATTCCTGCTCATTCAAAATACAGACTCCAGCTTACAGAACAGGAATCGGATCAGATGCCTTTCTGGAAATATTATGTAAATGAAAGAACATCCCAAAAAATGACATGGAATACAGGTAAATACCGTTATTTTGATAATTTATGGATGGCTCAAATTTTACTTGATATAGCTGAGTTGAAAAGTGACCCAAAGGAAAGAGAGCTGGCACAACAATTTTTTAAACATTTTTGTAAAATGAATCTGATAACAGCTGAGGAGTTACCAAAGCCTAATGGCGCATTGATGCGTATGTAAACGTTAGCCCAAAGATAATAGGAATGACTAAGGACTGACACATTTTTCTCACCCATCATTAATAGCGAACGTTCCTTGGCTCTGTTCGCTATTAAAAAGGCAAGAACAGAACGTAGGAGAGGTAGAAAAGTGACAGTAGGTGATTAAAAAATCTATATAAAATAATCCTTTACTATTTTATAACTATATACTTTTTGAGCCCATATACCAGAATGAGGAAAATCTGTACAGATTGATGTAAGCTTTTCTCAGCTCTATTATAAGAATAATACGATAACCTTATTATTTTTAATAGGAGAGAAAATGAAGGATATAACGTGAAAATATTTAGTAATGGAAAAACAGTAACTATAAGAGTATCGAATGAATTAGTAACAATCTTAAAAAGTCATTATGTAAAAACCATGAAAAGATACTCTTATACGGTTACTAAATATCCAAGTATTTTTTTCTTTGAAGAAGAATTGATGAAACAAGAATAATAAGTAGATAATGAGGAGATACACCTATGCTTAAATTTAAAGTTATTTTCGAATTTATAAATGGCAGGACAAAGGAATTAAAATTCGAAGCCGCATCAAAGAAAGAAGTCATTAGTCATATAACAAAATATGAAAGATTCATTTCGAATGAAAAAGAGTTAGTGCACATCAATTTAAATAACGTGGTACAGTTTATGATTACAGAAGAAAAATAATAATAAAAACTAGGCATCTATTAATTGAGGTGCTTTTTATTTTAATAAATAGACTGATTTAAGAAATAAGCAGCACTATAAGATTTAGAGCCTCTTGATTCCATGAGGTGTCATCAGTGGCAAGCACTTACGAAGCTATTGTGATTGTATAAAATATTCATTCTGAGTTCATATAATGTGATTTTTCAACACACATGCAAAAATAGATTAAGATTCGATAGGGAAGATTAACTGCCAAAATGCATAAAAAGCTTGCGTTTTACGAATGTATTTATGAGGTAGAGAATAGTTTTTATAGAAAAAAGATACTATACTTTATAATTCCATATTAAGTTTCTCTTGTAAGCTACCTTTCCTGACAATTCGAGGTGGCTTTTAAGTTTATTTTTTAAAATAAAGGGCTTTATTAATCCTACATATAAAATCGAACAATTACTTAATGTTTAAGTAAAAAAAGTTACTTATAAACTATAAAAACTAAAAAATTGGAGAAAAATACATGAGCACTAACACTCTACCTTCGTTTTTAGAAAAATACTTTGAAGGATTAACTTTAAGTCCAGCTCTGTTTTATTCGTGGAAATATAGCATTCGCTTTGAAATATCAGATCCATTAATTTCATCTCACGAAAAAGATTATTTGAATCAAGCTTTTCATCGATCAATCACATTATTTCACAGAGTATTTGAAGAGGGAGATGAGATTCTTTTTATTACGGATGTGCATACCACGAACAAAGATCGTTTCCTTCAAAAAAGACCTTTAAACGTTTATTTAAAATACATAAAAGATAAACAGCGGCTATATCAATTAAACCATCACTGTTTGCCGAGTGTATTTCAGGATGAAGATGAAGACGATGATCAATCTTTGACTCATCGCTATGTACTTTCTTGTAAGAAAACAGAATTAAGATATGCGCAACTTTTAAAGGCTATTAATTATGAAGATTTTGCTCATCCATCTACTATTCTGAAGAGTAATTCCCAAAGTAGTTATGATATTTACTTTATTAATCTCTCTAAAAAAAAGATTTTTCATTTGTATGATGATCGCGGATGTGATGTCTTAGCCTCAAGTAAAGAATCTATACGCTTTCTTTATGAAGAATATAATAATTGGATTTTGGATTATGATCGAGAAGAAATTGACCTTTTATTTAAGTGAAAAGTAGGATTCATCCACTAATTAGCACATTTTTTATATCCATAATCACCTGTCTCACAGTAACTAAAAATAAAAAGGGTATCTACAATCTTCTAGGTTAATTTTGTTATATAATCAGATTAGCATTAGGCTTATAGCTAAATGGAAATCCAAATAAGATTAAGGTGATAATACAATGATGGAAGAACTAAAAAATAATAAACCGACAGCAGCTTGGCAACAAAGAATGGAAGATGATGAGATTTTCACTGTAGAGAATATTAAAGCCACTGATGAAATCCTTGATACTTATATTAATAGACTTGAAGGTTCTGTAGATAAAATGTCAGAACAAGATATCTTAGAATATGTACAAGAGATAGTTATAGGATTAAATGAGTTAAATGAACAATTTGATTATTTCATTGAAACGTTAGAAAGAGAAGAACTTTGCGAGTTTATCATCAAAGCTGCAAATGCAGCTGGCTTAGAGACTGAAGAGGATATCACAGAAGAGTGGAGAGAGTGGTAACATACAGATGCTTATATATAAGAGAATGAAATATGGATTCTAAGCAGTTATTTCTAGTTACCATAATCATGACTCTAGGAAGTAATGTAAAAGAAGAACATTCTATGAAATGTTCTTCTTTTATAAATGATCAGAGTGAGGTATAGCTGCATACAATTGTAGGTGTCTTTTTGACACTTAAATTTAATCATTCTAATGGCCATGAAATAATGAAAGAGAATATTGATAAACATAAATAATTACGAATCCTAGCGAAATTAATAGCCATACATGCAATTTCCTGAAGTGCTTGATGGTATTTCCAATTATTTCATGAAAGATAACAAAAGACAGTGTACCGATTGCTGCGCCAGTCGACAAAGCTTGTAGTTTAAGTGAGGAAACTTGTACACTTTCACCAATGAATAAACTGCCTCCTAAAGACAGCGACAGAATGGCTATAACTAGTAAAAAGTAGGTGTTAGGTATTTTTGCTATAGAGAGGACTGTCATAATTGCCATCCCCTCTGGGACCTGATGTAAAAGGGTAGCTGCGAATACAGAAGCTGATTGGTGCATATCTGTTATTCCAAAAGTAATACCTGTGATGACATTATGAAAAAAGATAGCAACCGTTAATAAGATAAGTGCCTGTAAGGGTGAAATTTCGCTGTTTTGTTTATGCAAAAAGAGGTCAATGCATAGCATGATGATATATCCGACTACAATCCCTAATAAAACGCCTCTTAAATCATATAGATGCCAAGTAGACGGAAGGATATCAAAAAACAATAAGCCCAATAAGATTCCACCGCATATAGCATACATAAATTGGATTCTTCCCCTTGCCAGATGGTTTACTAATTTGAGAAGTCCTCCACCTGCTAATAAACCCAGTAAAGAACCTAAAGTAAATAAGATATTCATTTCTATATGCATAATTGCTACTTCCTTTCGGCTATGTGGTTTTGTACAACTAACCTATTCAAAGGAAAGGCAATCATACCTATGTTTTATAAATGGTTAAAAAAAATAAAAGTACATGATATTAACTTGGGAGTAATTTTTAGGTAAATCACTAATAAAAAAGGACATACTAACGTTATCTAAAAAAGAGGTGTTACTATGGAATCTCCTTTTGAAATGATAACCAATGTGGACAAGGTCGAAAATGCTTATTATATAGAAGTGAAACCAGGGGAGTACAATGCAAAGTATTGGAATAAAGAATCGGTCTATTTTGCTGATGAAGCTTTTGCTTATTTCTACACCACTATTTGCAAGTATGTGCCACAGTATCAACCTACCCAAGTGACAGAAATCAAAGCAGAAACATGGCTGAGGATCAGTAATCAGCTGCAAGAACTCGCATATTTTTTGAGCACTAATCCGCCTATGATTAAACTAAAGAAATGGATTGATTTTAGCAAAGTAGAGGAAACGTACAAACAGTTTGATCATCACAAAAACAAGTACATTCGTGAGTTAATTAACATGATTAACGAATTTACAGTGTGGATAACAAAGGTATGTCAAACACAATCGTACATTACCATTTTGGGCACTTAACGGGAATCGATGTTGCTTATTTTAATCTACAAGCTATGCAGAAAATGAAAGAATTGCTCAAAACGAATATGGCATATTACGCTAAAGGAATAAACGACACTCACAGCGAAAACAGCTATAAGGGGATGCAAAGAGTATCTTGCATGAAACCTTAGAGGCTTGGACTGAAGAGCAAAAATCCCAAAAACAAATCGTGAGTTAAATCACTAAAAATGCTCTCAAATGAAGCAAGTGATTCTATAAATCAAAAAAAGATACTTTAAAAAGTATCTTTTTTTGATTTAAGTTTTTGAAGAATGTAAAATCTAATTGGTATCATTCGGTACTTCAAGAGAAGTAGGTTTGGTGTTCCTTTTGAAAAATGAAAGAATTACCATTACAAGAACGAATGCTACACAAACTATAGAGCTTAATCTATTCGCACTGTCTATGAGAAAGACTATGAAGCTAATAATTAATGTACATGCGGCAAAGAGCGTTAAATAAGGGAAGCCCCAAAGTTTAAAATATGGTTTTTCTTTATATTGAGGACGTAGCTTTAGCTGAGCTAAGCAAATACTAATCCATATAAGAGAAACTGTAAATCCAGGAATAGCTAATAAATAAGAAAAAGCTTTTTCAGGATATAAGTATACGAGGTACGTTCCCAATAATAAAAATAGGACACTGAAAGCTAAACTGTAAACAGGTACGCCTTGTTTATTTACATAGGACAAACTTTTAGGAGCATCTCCCGACTGAGATAAAGAATGAAGCATCCTTGTACAGCCATAAATACCTGAATTGGCTGCTGAAAGGACAGCGGTTAATAAAATAAAGTTCATAACATGAGAAGCACCTTGAAGCCCGGCTGTTTCAAATACCTGGACAAAAGGGCTAGCATTTGCATCAATTTTATCCCATGGTATCAAGCCACAGATAATAAAAATAGGCAAAGTATAAAACAGAACTACTCTCCACATAACGCCTTTAACTACCCCTGGTAATACCTTTTCAGCATCTTTCGTTTCTGTAATAGTTAAACCAATGAGTTCTGATCCTCCATACGAGAAAATGACTACAAGTAATGTAGAGAAAACGGCTTTCCAGCCATTTGGTATAAAATCACTATAATTATGAAGATAATGAGAAGATGAATTATTGCTTGGCATAATTCCAAATAGTATCGCTATACCTAATAAAATAAAAGCAATAATAACAAAGATTTTAATACCAGCAAACCAAAACTCAATTTCTCCAAAAGACTTTACGCTTGTAGCATTAATTAAAATAAGTACAATTGAACAAATAAGACAAAGAATCCATAAAGGGATAGAAGAAAACCAATATTGCAGAAAACTACCTGCAGCGATGACTTCAATAACACACACAGTAAGCCACATAAAGCAATAAGTAGCTCCCGTTACAAAAGAAAAACGTCTTCCAAAAGCTTTTTGAATTAGATCTTTCATATTGTGCGATGGGTATACAATAGCCATTTCAGCCAAAGCTCCCATTACAATGAGAAGCAATAGTCCAGCAAATAGATACGAAAAGATAACCGAAGGTCCTGCTAATCCAATTGTATCAGCACTTCCTTTGAAAATCCCTGTTCCAATCATTCCTCCAATAGCAATCATTCGAATGTGTCGCGGTAATAATTGCTTTTTTAACGTATTCTTTGATGCAGTATTTTCTTTCATGATGCCCTCCTTTTAACATAAAAAAGTCCCTGCTGAATTATTCAGCAGGGACGAAAATTTCGCGGTACCACCCTATATTGTAAAAACATCTTACCTCTTAATTAGCATAACGGTTTTATCCGTCCTCTCTAAAATACCATTAGAAGAGGAAGCTCTAGGAGTGAATTTCATCTCTAATCTTTGTACTGACTTCCACCAATTATCAGCTCTCTATAACAGGGAGATTAGGATTACTTAAGATCCTATCTTAGCTTTTGTTTATTAAATTAAAGTGTATGTAATGTATATCATCATAGTTAGTTTGAAATTAAATGTCAATATGTTTTTATCTATTTACAGCTATAAGAAGAGTTATTAGATTTTACATAAAGATAACAATTACCATTATTCGGTATTTAATCATTCCTTTTCCAATCATTTGTACTGTGATTGAATTGTACGCTTTTCTATAATAGAAAACCTACTGTGCAAACAAGAGTACAGTAGGTTTTCAAATCAGAATAAAAATGGTGAGAAAATATCTCAGTATTGTATTTTATCCTAAAGAATATAACAAGGCAAGAGTTATTCTTTTCTTTTACAACATTTGAATTATGAATATACAAAACCTTTAATAATAGGAATTTTAAAGGTTTGTTACTTCTTATAATTCATATTAAGTGAACAAAAAACTCCTTTAAACAAAAGGTCTGGAGGATATTTTTATAGAAGTATAGTTAAGTTGACTACTGATACCTTGTGTAATGTCGATAATGAATTGGGAAATAGGGGGAGTTTCAAATGTCACATCACTCATTAAAATTGTACGATTACCATGTATGGGCAAACCAAAAAATTTTCGACCGATTAAAAGAACTTTCTGAGGACATTTACGAAAAGGAAATTCAGAGCGTTTTTTCTTCTATATCAAAGGTGATGGCGCACATTTATGTTTCTGACAACATATGGTTAAATTGTATTTCTGGTGAAAAGTTTGATGAAGCATCTGCGTCGGCTAATCAATTGAGAGAACAGATTGAAACGAAAAGGATCGAGGAAGTAGAAACGATGTTTTTCGATTTATCTGACCGGTACAAAGCATTTCTCAATCGTCAAGAAGATATAGAAACCGCCTTTGTGCTGGAAACTTCATTTGCTGGACGACTCGAAACCCGTTTATCTGATGTAGTACAACATGTTGTCAATCATGGAACATATCATCGTGGCAATATTACAGCTATGCTACGGCAATTGGGCCATCCCGGTGTTATGACTGATTATATTTTATATTTATATTTATATGAAAGGGATACAAAAGAGTAGTTTCTCCTTTATCTAAAAGGGGTAGCGTCAGGAAATGCGGATTTACAATGTTAAGGGAATTCTAATATTAAAAGGTCCAATTCCTAAGTATTAAACTAGAGAAATTGGGCTTTTTTTCGTTCCTCCATTTTTATATTTTTATAAGAAACGAAAAAGCATCTCCCGTACAAATAGAAAGGTGCTTTCTCGTCACAATCATTTATAAATAAAAACCTAGTTAATCAAAGACTTTAAAATGCAGAGAAATGCTCGCTGACAAAATTAACTTTTGTTTTTCATATAACTCCTGATTCAACGCAAATTTCGGCATTGTAGAAACCTTTATTTTCTTGTTATCAATTTATTTTTCAAACTGAAGCCAGAGCTTTTATATCTTCAACAATTTAAAGATATGGACCATTTTGAGAGAGAGCTAGAAGGATATATACACTATTACAATAACACTCGAATTAAGGGAAAATTGAAAGGCATGAGTCCAGTCGAATACCGTACTCATGCCAACTACGTTGCTTAAATATAAATTGTCTAACTTTTTGGGTTCAGTTCATTTCTAAGGGTTCTCTTTTTACGTGTGTTCCAGAAAGCGTGTTTATGTTAACTAAATGCCTATAAGGTATACAGTTATAAAACAGAAAAAACTCCCATCGGTGAAGAGGCAGTTCTTCTATTCTTGTTTAATGGTTGTTTTTTATTAAATATAACGATGCTTTTTTGATAAAACGAGAGTAGAGATACCAATCAATACCACACCCATGATGGCTGGAGTAGTGTGGCTAACTACTGAATACAACTGACCGCCAATAATTGGTCCAATGAACCGAGCTAGAGATTGAATGCTTTGAGCTCCCCCTAGTATATGCCCTTGCTCACTGTCACTAAGGGATTTTGAAAGCATACCATTAAATGATGGCCCAAAGACCGAATCACCCAGGCCGAAGAAAATCATCCCAACAATAAAGACGAAATAAAAAGCTGTAAGGGCTGAAATTGAAATAAGGATAAAACCAATAATTTGACTTATCATGCCTAAAAGAGCAATTTTTTTATCTGTCAAAAATTTGAGTAATCGTGGCATAATAATTGTTTGTGAAAAGATATCAAGTACGCCTATTATAGAAAATGTCAGACCAATAAATATAGGCTGCCATGCAAAGGTATCTATTGAAAACTGAGAGAAGATAGCTTGTAATGATCCGTTAGGAATCCAAACTAGGAACCCAGCAATTAACAGCCATTTAACAGATTTAAAGGAAAAAACCTTGGATAATTGTATAAATGGATTAAGCTCTCTAACAGAAATACTGGAAGAGCGTCTGGACTTCTCAAGACTCTCAGGCATAAAAAAATAGCCATATATGGCATTAAGCAATGTGATAACCGTACCAGCATACATAGGAACACTGTTTCCGAAAGTCGCAAGTTCACCTCCAATTATAGGGCCAAGAGCAGTGCCAACCCCAACAACAGCACTAATCCAACCAAAGTACTTAGTGCGTTCATTTGAAGAGGTAATATCTGCAAAGTAAGCAAAAATCGCTGAAATTTCGCCACCTGTCAAACCTTCAATGGTACGGCCAAGGAAGAGAATCCAAAGTGCACCTCCAAGCCCAAAGATAAAATAACCAAAGGCAGAGCCGATAAGACTAATAATTAATACTGGACGACGACCATACCTATCGCTTAACGCACCTAAAACTGGTGCAGCCAAAAAGACAGAAAGAGCGTATATAGACGTAAGTAATGTTACTGCAGTAGCCTGACCGCTGGGACTACTAGTATAAGTCTTTACCAAAAAAGGTAAAACGGGGCTAACTATAGTCAATCCAAGACCAGTTAAGAAGACAGTGATAAGCCCAAACGTTAGGGCATGTTTATTTATTGAAGTATCCATGATAATTCTCCTTTGAAGTTATTGTTTCTCAAGAAACAAACATAAGATTACCGCTTTATTGTTTCCTCGTCAACAATAAAGCGACATAAAAAAATACCACTTACTCAGTGATATTTTTCAGATGATGTCTATATCGACCAATGAAACGAAAAATGGTGTCAAATTCTTCATCGGTCATGTGCTTAAATACTTCTTTATCACGTTCAAGAAAAGATTGGTGTAATTTTTGATGGATATCATTTATTTTTTGTCCATTGGTTGTTAGTCGAAAATATATTTCCTTTTTATTTGCGACACTTTGATAACTCTCTATAATATTTTTAGCTATCAGCTTCTTGGTAAGCTTGCTTATAGCACCTCGAGTCATGTAGCTTGCAGCTGCAAGTTTTGTTACATTTGCATTTGGGATTAGAGAGATATTTTCAATTAATTCTATTTCACTCAACGTATAGTCCTTTAAGGCCAATTCTACTTCAGGTTTATTACGCCAAATTATTTCATTACACAAATCCATAAGTTCACTCATTAACTGCTGTCGTTTATCCATAATAACTCCTCCCTAATTTGTATACAGTATAACGAGTTTTTGTTTCTTTCACAACAAAACGACCAAATCACTTTAATGTTTATTAAGAATACGTAATAAACGTTATTATTAATCAGAAGTAAATGATCAAACTCTTTTATTAAAACTAAATTTTTATCATTTACTTAAAGTAACAGCGAATATATTGTTTTTCTGATTGTTATATACAAATCTTATAGTTTTATAAAAAATGATGTAAATCTAAAATATATAATAATTTTGATATAAAGATAATTTAATCTTATTAAGAAAAGTAATATTTAACATATTCCATTAAAAATAGTGTTAAATTTTACATATCCTGAAGAAAAAGCCCATATTTGTCGTCGCTGAGTATAAATATTAAAACATAAATAATATAAAAAACACTTTAGTATTTACCTAAATAACAACAGAACTTAAATAAAGTTATATTCTAAAATAATGTTTAATCATAACATTCATTTTTAAAAATATATGTATATGAATTTACAAATCTGGCCAGACTAATAACTTATTCCCCCTATTCCGATAAATTTAAAAAACCCTTTGCCTATATAGGCAAAGGGTTCTTTTTTATGTAAATATTTCTCAAGGTGCACACCCTTGAAAACTGACAGTAAAATAGATACCAGATGAAAGTTCAGATATCGCTCTTTCAAAAGGGTTATTTGTTCGAGCCTCTTATATTTCTTACCCCACCCAACCGAATACTGTAGACAGCAAAAGCTATCTTAGTGGCTTTTCATTTTTTAGTAAAGAGCCTTCTTTGGATGCCATTGAAATATCACATTTATATATGAACATCCAAACCCATATCAGTGGCAGTAAGCTAGCTCTTAGTTTTGCTCAAACATCTCAAAGAGAAAAGATTCAAAATTGGATGTTAAGGGGGACTGAAATCTCGGAAAAACATGCGCAGATATTTGGAAAAGCACTTCTAGAAAATCATATTCGGCTACCGGTTCCCCATGATATTGAGATTAGTGACTTAACGACATCTATCTTCTCGGATCGACTAGCTATGTTTCAAATGAATTTTTTGAGCGCAGCAGGAACAGGTTAACTACGCAACCGCTACAAGTTAACGAAGTGATCTCGTTGTCAATCATGAAAGGCGATCAATTGAGATCGGTTGATATGCGAAAGATGGAGCGGATATTATGATCCATCATAAATGGCTTAAACAACCACCTCGAACACAAGACAAAGAACAACTCGCTAAGAAAAAGGATAATCTCCAACCCCAATTATTAGTTCTTATCTAACAATTGGGGTGTAGTTCATTTTTTAATAGCTTTTTTGTCTTTTTAATATGTACCTTATACAGATTTAGCTCCACTTGTATACAAATTCCATTATTATACATAATAATAAAAAATCACTTTCTCAAAAGGGGCTTTCCATAGTGAATAAAGAACAAGTCATTGAAATTTATCAAGATGTTCTAGACAAGAGAAGAAAAAGATTTCCTAATTATTTCTTTGCAGGTAATGAAGGAAAAAAATACATGCGTTATATGACATGCTATTTACTTGAGCAACACTTATCAATTCCAATCGATGAAATTCCTTTTCAAGTAGGCGCCAATACATTGTGGTCTCATCGTCTCAGACCCCCTGCTATGCTATATGGATGGAATTATTATGAAGTCATTGATAATGCCTATCCAGGAAAATTTAAACCTTGGCAATTCCAACAAACTCCTGATAAATATTGGGAGGGAGAAGAAGGAAAGAGAAGAGCTATTGAGGCAGTAAGATATGTAATAGAGGAAAAAATGAAGATCCCTATGGAAGAAATACCCTTTCAAGTTAATTTTAATTTTTTTAAACAACATGGTTTAGGTGGCGCCTTTACGCTTTTAGGCTATTCCCCTTTTCAAATAGTTGAAGCTATTTATCCTAGCGTCTTTAGGCCTTGGCAATTTGCTCATGTTCCCATGAATTGTTGGAAAAATGAAGAATATATTCGAGAGGCAATGGAGGATTTCTTATTCAAACAGCTTCATTTCTCTTCTTATCACGAGGCTTTTCTCCAATTAAAGAGAAGTCATTTTACCGATTTTCAGTTAACCGGTCTCTTTCAAATGGTCTTTGATTCCAGAATGAATAATGTAAGGAAATGGATAAATGAACAACTAAATAACACGGATGATGAATTATTTTATATGAATCTTGATTAACGAAAGAACTGATTGAAACGGGTAGCCTGAACTAAATTACCATTATGTCCATTTCCTATTTTTAAAAATGATAATTGGGGAGTATATGGTTACTTGCTTTGATTTTTCTTCTTTATAAAAAGATATAAAGATTCAGCAAAAAAAAGAAAAAGAAGAAAAAAGAGTACAAATAATTCAGCGACTTCCATTACCCTAAATGGACTCACAGCGTTGTACAACGCCTGAGAAACATCAAATCCTTGAACCATATCAATACCTAAAGAAAAGCCCATTAAACATCCCAACATTAAAAGGCTAATACCTATGATTTTCATATCTATCACGCTCCATATAATAGGTTCTTCCCTTTCTTCTATGATGATACATAAATATTTATTGTTAATTTTTACATAAAAAACTCTTATATGGTTAAAGTAATAAAAACTGAAAGAAGGGTGCTTAAATCTATGCCTTCGTTTTTTAAAGATCGCAAACCAAAAAAGAAACGGCCACAGGGTGACGAGAATCAAACTACTGATCATCAAATAGAACGGATACAGATTTCGTTATCAGGCAACCTTAACATAATTAAGCAGAAAACGGGAAATAGTTCAGATGTTGTTATTCGTGAGATAAAAATGGGGGGGGATTCTGACATTAAAACGGCGATTGTCTATGTAGAAGGAATTGTAGACAATCAGTCAATTCAAGAGTATCTACTGCAATCTATGATGAAGGATGATCATAAAGAAGTAATAAATCAGCAAAATGCGATAGACCTGCTTTCTAAAGATATAATGACAATTGGAAACATATCTTCCATCACTAACTTGGATGATTTATTTGCATCTTTAATGGCAGGAGATACTCTTATTTTAGTGGATGGAGTAGATCAGGCACTGAGTGCTAGTACCCAAGGTGGAGAGAAGCGTTCCATTGCGGAATCTACTACCCAAATGGTAGTACGAGGACCAAAAGGAGCATTTACAGAGTCTCTTGGGACCAACACAGCTATGGTACGCCGCATCATTAAGACCCCAGATTTATGGATGGAGTCTTTAAAAGTTGGGCGTGTAACAAAGACGGATGTGACGCTTATGTACATACATGGCATTGCCAATGATAAAGTCGTCAAAGAAATTCGTCAGCGATTACATCGAATTGATATCGACAGCATTCTGGAATCAGGATATATTGAACAACTAATAGAGGATCAAACATTGACTCCTTTTCCAACTATGTACAACACGGAAAGACCTGACGTTGTAGCAGGGAACCTGTTAGAAGGGCGAATTGCTATATTTGTGGATGGAACCCCATTTGTGCTGATTGCGCCTGCTGTGTTCATGCAATTCTTCCAATCGGCTGAAGATTATTATGCGCGTTTTGACATTGCAACCTCAATTCGTCTTTTGCGTATTTTTATGTTTATGATTTCGTTAATCGCGCCAGCTACCTATGTCGCCGTTACAACCTTCCACCAGGAAATGGTTCCAACCATGCTCATTGTAGCTATTGCGGCACAGAGGGAATCCGTTCCTTTTCCCGCGTTTGTGGAAGCCGTGCTTATGGAAATAACCTTTGAAATCTTACGCGAAGCAGGGATACGCTTACCTAAAGCTATTGGTTCGGCAGTATCCATTGTCGGGGCCCTTGTAATTGGTCAAGCAGCCGTTCAAGCAAGTATTGTTTCACCAGCAATGGTTATTATTGTATCAATCACAGCCATTGCTAGTTTTGCCACCCCATCTTTTGATATGGCGATTTCGGCCCGTTTAATTCGTTTTTTGTTTATGATTGGTGCAGCAACATTTGGTTTCTATGGCATCATTTTGTGCCTTTTAATGATGGTTGTCCATCTATGCGGCTTACGATCATTTGGAGTACCCTATATGGCTCCATTTGCTCCCTTCATCCCCGTAAACAATGGAGATACCGTTGTGAGATTACCATGGTGGACACTGAGACAAAGACCGAGATTAATTACTGCTAATACGATTCGAGAAGGGACAAATCAACACCCACACCCTCCTGCATCTCGAGGTATGGTGAATCGCGATTTTGAAGAGGGTAACAACAATGAAGCGTAAAGGGGTTTTTCTTTTATTAATGATAGCAATGACGCTCTTGCTTACAAGTTGCTGGAGTAAAAAAGAATTAACGGACCTTGCTATTGTATCAGCCATGGGTATCGACAAAACGAAAGATGGAAGATTTCACTTAACACTTCAAATTATTAATCCAGGAAACGTGGCAGGAGGTATGCAAGGAGGGGGAGGCAGTCAAAGTCCTCCTATTACCATCTATTCGGCTTCAGGGGATAATATAGTAGAAGCAAGTAGACGGGCTTCAGGCAGAATCTCTCGACGATTGTATTATGCTCATACAAACTTAGTCGTAGTTGGGGAAAGACTGGCCAAAAAAGAAGGGCTTAATACGTTAATCGATGCTTTAGATCGGGATCCGGAATTTCGAAATACTTCCACTCTTGTGATTGCGAAAAACTCGACGGCAGCTGACCTTGTCAAAACATTAACGCCAGTTGATAAAATTCCAGCGAATAAAGTGCTAAAAACCTTAGAATTTACGGAAAGAAAATGGGGAGAGAATGTAAAAACATCACTCCAAGAAGTGATGAAGAGCATTGAGTCCCCTGGAAGAGGAACTGTTGTATCAGGATTTCGTCTAGTTGGTAATGCCCAGCAAGCACAAAAGCTAGATAACCTTCAGGAAAGTGCACCCGCGGCAACGCTTCGGGCTTCCGGAATTGCTGTCTTAAAACAGGGAAAGCTAGTGGACTGGCTGTATGGAAAACCAGCAAGAGGAACGGTATGGATTCTCGATAAAATTCAAGGAACGGATATTAATATTGGTTGGGGAGGAAAGAAAGAGGCTATTGCTTATCAAACTGTACGACAAAAAACAAGTGTATCTGCCCAAGTGAAGAATGGGAAACCTCATATTTCTGTTCATACACGTGTTGAAGGAGATATCGGCGACATGGAGGTACCTGTTGATATTACCAATCCGAAGGTTATTACAAAAATCGAAAAATCTGTTAGGAAAGAAATTAAAAAAGAGCTAAGGGTAGCTATTGAACGTGCACAAAAAAACAAAACGGATATTTTGGGATTTGGCGAAGTAGTTCACCGTACTAGACCGAATCAATTTAAAAAATTAAAAACAGAATGGAATGATGTGTACTTTCCAAAGTTAGATGTAGATATCGCAGTAGAAGCCTATGTACGTCGAGCTGGCTTACGAAATAAATCGTTTCTTTCAGGAGTAAAAGAGAATCAAAAGTAAGGGAAAGGAGGTACCAGTTAAATGGAGAAAGCAAAAATTAGTGCCAGTCAGCTCTTTATTTTAATGGTCCTGTTTGAGCTGGGGAGTGCTTTACTGGTACCTCTCGCCATCAGAGCTAAACAGGATGCATGGCTTGGAATTCTGCTGGGTATGTTAGGAAGTTTTGTTTTATTTTTAGTTTATCATAAACTTTATACCTATTATCCTAACCTCTTACCCATGGAATATATGCAAAAGATCTTAGGGAAAGTGATGGGTACTGTACTTGCCTTTGTTTACATTCTTTACTTTATGTACGATGCCTCAAGGGTTCTACGGGATTTTGGTGAAATGTTGTTAACTTTTGCCTATCCTGACACACCCTTATTCATTGCCAATGCATTATTAATGCTTGTCATTATTTATACAATCAGAAAAGGAATTGAGGTCATAGCTCGATCGGGAGAACTGCTTTTTATTTTTATGTATGTCCTTGCAGTTGCTGGCTTTATCTTAATTATATCTTCTGGATTAATCGAGATTAAAAATTTACAACCTGTTTTGGAAGAAGGGTTATTACCATCGGTAAAGGTTGCACTGTCTGAAACGTTATATTTTCCGTTTACTGAAGCTATTGTGTTTACAATGATTTTGCCGTACTTAAATGATTCTAAGAAAGCAAAAGTGACTATGCTTTGTGCAACAGGATTAAGTGGCATCAATTTAACTATCACCATGCTTATTAATATTAGTGTACTAGGAGTTGATTTGACTGCACGTTCACAGTTTCCTCTTCTTAGTACGGTACAAAGCATTCAGGTAGCAGATTTTTTAGAACGGCTTGATGTATTTTTTATGCTTGCTATGGTGATTGGGATTTTTTTTAAGGTTACCATATTATTTTATGCAGCCACCCTAGGAACAGCTAACTTATTCAAAATTACATCACCTTCAATGTTAGCGTATCCTTTAGGTATTGTTGTTCTATTTTTATCTGTCACAATCGCGAGTAATTTCCAAGAACATCTCCATGAAGGATTATATATAGCCAAGTTTATTCTGCATATTCCTCTATTCACCATAATTCCTCCTATCCTTCTTTTTATAGCTTTCTTACAAAAAAGGAAGGTTCATGGGAGTAAACATAGTTGATCAGCTAGTTTTTATATAGAATATAGTCTTTACAGCGACATTTCCTAATAAGGTAATTACCCGTAGAAAGATTCTCTTTACATTAGAGTTACCTTTAGAACAAATCTCATCTTTATTACATAACCTTCGAAAGCGATAGAAAGTTAAATAACCATTCAAAAAAGCAAAAGGAAGCTTTAATAAAACCGAAAAGGAGGTCTCAATTGAATGGAAAAAGCTAAGATTAGTTCTAGCCAGCTCTTTATCTTAATGGTTCTATTCGAATTGGGGAGTGCTTTACTGGTACCTCTTGCAATAGATGCAAAACAAGATGCTTGGCTTGCAATTCTCCTTGGAATGGTATTCAGTTTCGTTCTATTGTTAATCTACCACAAGCTTTATACCTATTATCCTGACCTTTTGCCTACAGAATATATCCAAAAGATTTTAGGGAAAGTATTAGGTACCGTACTCGCCTTTGTTTACATTCTTTATTTTATGTACGATGCCTCAAGGGTTCTACGGGATTTTGGCGAAATGCTATTAACCTTTGCCTATCCTGACACACCCTTATTCATTGCCAATGCATTATTAATGCTTGTCATTATTTATACAATTAGAAAAGGAATTGAGGTCATAGCTCGATCCGGAGAACTGCTTTTTATTTTTATGTATGTTCTTGCAGTTGCTGGTTTTATATTAATTATATCTTCTGGATTAATCGAGATTAAAAATTTACAACCTATTTTGGAAGAAGGTTTATTTCCTGTCCTAAAAGTGGTATTTACTCAAACTTTGTATTTTCCATTTACAGAAGTCATTGTATTTACGATGATTTTACCGTATTTAAATAATCCTCAGAAAGCAAAGGTGACCATGCTATGTGCAAGTGGATTAAGTGGAATCAATTTAATTATTACAATGCTCATTAATGTTTGTGTATTGGGAGTTGATTTAACTGCACGTTCACAGTATCCACTTCTTAGCACAGTGGAGAGCATCCAAGTAGCTAATTTTTTAGAAAGGCTTGATGTATTTTTTATGCTTGCTTCAATTATCACTATCTTCTTTAAAATCTGCTTGTTATTTTATGCAGCTGTCATAGGTACAGCAAATTTATTCAAGGTTAAATCACCTTCAAGGTTATCGTATCCTTTGGGGCTAATCATTCTCTTTTTGTCTATTACCATTGCGAGCAATGTTCAAGAACATAACCACGAAGGACTGAAAGTGGCAATGTTTACTATACACATTCCTCTTATTGGGATTATTCCTCCTTTTCTTCTTCTTGCAGCTTTCTTGAAAAATAGGAAGAAGCATGGAAAGAACACATTGAACTAGTTAATTTTTATATAGAATATTGTCATTCACATTGAGATTCCTAGTGAAATCCTTAACCGGGCAAAGAACAATTTTATTCCAGAAAGAACCTTAAAGTAAACTTAATTTCTACTACATAATGTAAAAAGGATTTCAAGTGACGAAAATGCCAAAGAATAATTCAAAAGAAACAGAAAATCGCTTTAATAAAATCGAAAAGGAGTCCGGTTGAATGGAAAAAGCCAAAATTAGTGCTAGTCAGCTCTTTATCCTAATGGTTCTGTTTGAACTAGGTACTTCCTTACTGTTACCTGTCGCAATGGAAGCAAAACAGGACGCATGGTTGGCTATCTTACTTGGGATGCTTGGTAGCTTGGTTCTATTTGTAATTTATCATAAACTTTATTCGTATTATCCAGATCTTTTGCCTACAGAATATATGCAAAAAATCTTAGGTAAAGCAATAGGAAGCGTACTGGCCTTTCTTTACATCTGTTATTTCATCTATGATATAGCAAGGGTTTTACGTGACATTGGAGAGATGTTGTTGACATTTGCCTATTCTGATACTCCTTTATTTATTGCCAATGCTTTACTAATTCTAGTTATTATTTATACGGTTCGAAAAGGGATTGAAATAGTAGCTCGATCAGGCGAGATATTTTTTATATTTATGTATGTACTTGCTGTCACAGGGTTTCTACTAATTGTGTGTTCAGGATTAATTGATTTTAAAAACTTACAACCAGTACTTGAAGAAGGGATTTTACCCGTTTTAAAAGTCGTTTCTATTCAAACCTTGTATTTTCCTTTTGGTGAAGCAATTGTGTTTACCATGATTTTACCTTATTTAAACAATCCTAAGAAGGCAAAAGCGACTATGTTATGTGCAACAGGATTAAGTGGGATTAATTTAGCTATCACCATGCTTATTAATATCAGTGTACTAGGAGTTGATTTGACTGCACGTTCACAGTTTCCTCTTCTTAGTACGGTACAAAGCATTCAGGTAGCAGATTTTTTAGAACGGCTTGATGTGTTTTTTATGCTTGCTTTAGTCATTGGTGGCTTCTCTAAAATCAGTGTACTGTTCTATGCTTCTATGATAGGAACAGCCAACTTATTTAAAATTAAATCACCTTCATGGCTTTCTTACCCTATTGGGTTAATCGTGCTTTTTATGTCTCTGACGATTTCTAGCAATTTTCAAGAGCACCTTCATGAAGGAATAGGGGTAGAGATGTTTTTCTTGCAAATTCCCTTCCTCGCGGTTATTCCTATTCTGCTTTTCCTTGTTGCATTCTTGAAAAATAGAAGGAAGCAGAAAGCATGACAGGTTTGTTTGCTGACTCTTTGAATAATATAAATATTCCAGCCCCTTGAACCATTATAAGCTACTAGTACATATCAAAATGGATGTAAATTATGTGAGGTGATTTTTTTGTATACTTGGTTTTATGATCATTTTATCAACACAATTCTATTTCCTCTTACTTGTATAGTGATGGTAGCTATCATGTTAAGCGCATATGCGTACTTTAAATTAAAAAAATAAATAATTAATAGTCCCTAGGGCTTATTGATTTCAAATATGGATATTTCTCCTTTGAAAATTGATTATTACAAAATATAGTCATCACTTATATTAATGATTTTAAAAGAGCTCGTAGCTATCAACAGGAGGTAATAGTCTAGTGGAAAAAGCAAAGATTAGTGGAAGTCAACTATTTACCTTAATGATATTGTTTGAATTCGGAAGTGCTTTTATTCTTCCTATTGCTATAGAAGCGAAGCAAGATGCTTGGCTTTCCATTATGTTTGGAATGATAGGCGGTTTCCTTCTATTTTTAGTCTACTATCAACTCTACCGTTACTACCCTGACTTATTACTTGTCGAATTTACACAAAAGATCATGGGGAAATGGATTGGTTGTTTCATTTCATTTCTTTATATTTTTTACTTTGCAAACATTGCTTCCAGAGTAATCCGAGATTTTGGAGACATGTTATTGACATTTGCCTATCCAGATACGCCTTTATTTATTGTAAATGCCTTACTGGTGCTTGTTGTTATCTATACCGTAAGCAAAGGAATCGAAGTTTTGGCAAGATCCAGTCAACTTCTGTTTATTCTGTTCTACCTATCTGCTATTTCTGGACTCATTCTTATTGTATGTGCTGGTATAATTGATTTTACAAATTTACAACCTGTATTAGAAGAAGGTATCTGGCTTCCTTTAAAATCTGCTCTGACTCAAAATATATACTTTCCATTTGGAGAAACGGTTGTATTTTTGATGATTTTACCGTATGTAAAAAACATGAGCAAAGGAATTGGATTAAGCGCTATTGGATTAACAGGTATCAATTTAATGATTACCATGATTATAAATGTCAGTGTATTGGGAGTAAGTCTTACTGCTCGCTCACAGTTTCCTCTTCTAAGTACAGTAGAAAGTATTCAGGTGGCTGATTTTTTAGAGCGTCTTGACGTGTTTTTCATGCTTACAGCAGTTATTGGGGGATTTTTTAAAATAAGTGTGTTTTTCTACGCTACTGTAATAGGTGCTGCAAGTTTATTTAAAATTAAATCTCCATCTAAGATATGCTTTCCCTTAGGGCTTGTTATTCTACTTTATTCTCTAAGCTTAGCAAATAATTATGAAGAACTTATACAAGAAGCGCTTAAAATACTTCCATTTTCTTTAAATATACATTTTCAAGTCATACTTCCTCTTTTGCTCCTTATTGTAGCTTTCTTCAAAAATAGAGCAAAGCTTAAGAAATCTGATGTTACTCTACATCAACTTTAAGTTTAAAAAATAGAAAGTAAGAAAGATAAAATACACTAAGGAACTATCGGCCTGATCTTTCCTTAAGAGAAAACAATCCAACTCCCACGGATTGTTTTTTCTCTTTTTAAGCTGTTATGATAATACATCTTTAGTTACCTAATGTGCCTTCTAGGCACTCTTAACAAAAAAATGAAGCTCACCTAACAAAATTGTAAGCCCGTCTTACATTATTGTTAGGTGAGCTTTATTAAATCTCGTATTATAATTAATTATAGAAAATATTTACAATTAACTAAAGGGATGAAATATATTGAAGGTAAAAAAAGATAATCAACCTATTATTATGTTTGATGGTATATGTAACGTATGTAATCATTGGGTCCAATTTGTGATAAAAAGAGATCCTAAAGGCATATTTAAATTTTTGTCTCTTCAATCAGATTTAGCACGTTCGTTGATAATAAATCACAATCCGAATAATATGCAATTGAATTCCATTATCTTAATTGATAAAGGTCAAATATATACGGAATCTACAGCAATCTTACATATCATAAATAAGCTTACCGGACCTATAAGGTTTTTCATTCTCTTTTGGATAATACCTAAAAAAATCCGAGATAGAGCGTACCGTTTTATTGCAAAAAACCGATATCGATTCTTTGGAAAAAAAGAAAGTTGTCTCGTCCCTAGCAAAGAAATACAAAATAGGTTTATTAAAACGAAAATAGAAAGTGGGAAAATCAATGAATAGAAGTACATTTCTAAAAAAGCTTAGAATGACAATTATCACTACATTTAGATGGTCTTTAGCATTAACTTTCTTGATTTATGGCATTGCCAAAATCTATCCAGGCCAGTTTTCTACTGGCGACTTTATATATGACTCGACAAAGGACTCAGCGATGCAATTGGCTTGGCACTTCTTTGGATATTCGGATACCTATAATCTTTTTATTGCTTTTGGAGAAATAACAGCAGCCTTATTATTAGTAATTCCAAAGACAGCAACTTTAGGAAACATTATTTATTTACCTATCACAGTAAATATTACTATTCTTGATTTTTGTTTTGAGATACCAGCTCGTTCTGTTACCACATTGTTAACCTGTATGAGTATAGCTTTACTTTTCTTTGAATATAAAAAATTAAAAAGAGTATTTTTTGACTCTCCAGTAACAGCTGAAACGTCTATCCAAACAGGCCTTATGAAAAAGAAGGTGAACATACAATGATTGTGCTACCTATTATATTGGTCAGTTTGGGAATTTCTGCTTTTTACTATTTTATTCTTAAAAAAGAAGCTTGAAATGAATACAATATACAGATCCGGTTAACATAATCACAACTCTAGGAACCAACTATAAAAAAGTACCCTTTAGTCAATCTCAAAGTTGTCGTAAGGGCCTTTTTAATTTATAAAAATCCAGAAAGAACAAAAAACGGAGATAAAAGATACTCATTTTATAATCCGAATTATTCTTTTTTAGTAATTAAAGAAGTTGTCATTCCCCCTATAAAAATTGTTGAACATGAAAAAAGAAACGTTTTAGGACCTAATAAAGGAAGAGCTGCTGTTATGATAAAACCGTCTATAATTAAAATAACTATCCCTATGTTCAAAGAAAAAGCTTTTGATATAAGTTGTGCTAGTAAATCTGTTCCTCCAGTGCTTGTCTCATATCGAAGCATAAGACCAATCCCTGTCCCAATACATACTCCTCCAAGGATCACACTAGGAAAAACAGAAAGTTGAAACTGGTCTTTAATAGGCTCTAGCCAATCAATCAATAAAGAAGAAATAACTAATCCATAAAAACTATTATAAAAATAAGTTCTTTCATAAACCCAAGCAAACCAGCATAATGGAAAACCCAAAATAATAATCATCACACCTGTGGGAAATTCAAAGTAATAGTGAAGAATGAGAGCAATCCCAATTGTTCCTCCATCTAACAAATAATGAGGAACTAAAAATCCATTAATTCCTATACTTAACAATAAGCTTCCGACTAGAACAACCAGTGTTTTCCGCAAAATAATAATCACCTTTTTAATCAATTTATCTCTTACTATATGTATAAGATTTAGCTAGCTGTCATGAATGTTTTTGATCAAAAAAGTGCTTAGAATAATTTATTCTAAGCGCTTTTTAACTTTATAGATCAGAGAGGTTTAAAAAATACGGATTCAGAGCCGAAAGCATTCTGACTCCGCTATATGTTTTCAATCTCTATTAGGTAACTTGCCTGAATTGAATACTTTCTTATCAATTATCTAGGAATAAAATTCATTAGTTTAACCACACTATTCATAATGATTAAAGTCATCAATAAAAACATAGTTTGCATTAGAGAAAACTACTGCTAGTCCCAGTGGTTTTTTCTATTTTTAGGTGGTTTGTTTTTTAAAGGACAAAAAGTTCTAGCACTTTAAAAATAAGCATATGATTTATAGAGACCTCAACATGCTTATAAATTGAACTAGTAGATAACCCTTGGATGTATTGATTGAAGGGTTATTTACTTTTTATATGAATTAAAACATCGTAACCAGAACAAACTACTCAAGACGCCGTGAGGCATCAGCGAAAATCCTTACTGCAATAGAGTAAAAAAAATCTACCTCTTTTGATCGGGAAGAGATAGGTTTTTTTCTATTTTTAAGATGTATACTTCATACATTTTTAGTTACCATAATGTGTCTTCTGCTCTCTTGACTAATAAGGGTAGCTTAAAAGGGGTTATTCACCCTTGTGTTGGTTGGGATTATACATTCCGTTTTGAACCATGTAATATTCTATTACTTGGTCCAACCATTTTTCTTCTTCCTGTGTATAAGGTGATACCATCATACTTTGAAAATCTTCTATTTCCTCGTCCTCTAATTTTCCAAAAGCATACATAGCTTCTTCACCAACATATTTAAGAGATGCCTGCAGATGTTTATTGGCCAACTCTTGTACTTCTGGATCATGAACTGGTTTTCCAACCAACCTTTTCACTTCTCTCGCTAAATTAATGAATTCTTTATCTAAGGATAAATTCTCCTCATCAGATTTATTGTAAATCTTATCTGCAATTTCTTTAGACGTGAGATGTTCAAGCCATGTACGTTGATCTTGTTCATTTTGAATGTTGTTAATCAAACTAATTAATATTTCACTTGGAACATCCTCTTGACTATCTAACAATGAAATCGTCTGATTAATTGCCTTCAGGACCTTATCTAAATGCTTCTTTTTCTTCTCAAATGCTTTTTGCTGTTGAATTAAAGTATCCTGTAAGTTTAAGTTGAGACTTGTATTCGTCAGCATTAATCCTATTTCTTCTAGGTTATAACCTAAGAATTTTAATGCTATGATTTTTTGAAGTCTTACTATATGATCCTCTTCATATAGTCGATGACCGGAATTAAGGTCTTTTTGAGCTTTAAGTAGCCCTATTTCGTCGTAATAATGCAGTGTTCTTATTGAAACACCCGTTTTCTTAGAAAATTCACCAATTGAGAAACTTGAATCATTACCCAACTTATATAACCTCCTTACAATCTATTATTAATCTAATTAATTTCATCATAATACCTGACGTAACTGGAGGTTCAAGCGTTAATTTTTAAAAATTAAGTTTTGTATATGATAATAAACTTAGTTAACATAAAACCATTTATTAGAAATGAAATGGTAAAATGATCTATTTCTTCTAGGATAAGGAGCCTTTTATTTGCGAACCTATAACGAATAGGGAAAAGTATACGTGATTTTGAACGATCCATTTCTAATCTATAACTGATTACATTTAAGTTCAAAAGCATTTTGAGTAGAGAAAAAAGGGAAAGATTATTTAATATTTTTTTGAAATAGGGCTATGATAAATTATCTTTTTTTACTATAATCTATTTGTATGATGTTACGATATAAATTTCCTACCTGATTCATGTAATACAATTCAGTTTTTACTTTTTATTTTTATGATTACATGCAAGTCAAATTAAATATAGACTGAAGGAGCGTAAACAACCCTTGCTATTCGCAATTATTTATGAATTTTTATCCTCCCTACTAATAAAGCCTGAATCAAAAATTAAAAAACGCGTTAGTTAGTTTAACAATTCATATAGGAAAAATAAAGCCCATCCACTTAGGTCGATGGGCTTTTTTATCTATTTTATACTATGCTATCCCCATCATCCTCTTCTTCTCTTTCTTCTAGTATGGCATAGAAACACTTTTATTCACTTTCACATAAAAATCCGATATATGGTTAAAATATCCAAAGATAAGAAAGTGCTGAAACTGATACTACAAATTAATATACGGATTATACAGTAGAACATATACAGGATTCATCATGAATGAATCTACATATCATTAAGCAGTTCAGACTTCGTCGTTTATCAAGTGAAGGTGGGGAGAAGTTCCGATATTAAAGGATTCATTTTTTATGCGTTCAAACAAAGACCGCGAAGAAGGTGACAATAATGAAACGTAAAGGGGCTTTTCTTTTACTCCTGATGACGATGGTGGTCTTGCTCTCTAGTTGTTGGAGTAAAAAAGAGTTAACTGACCTTGCTATTGTATCAGCCGTAGGTATTGATAAAACAAAAGATGGATATCAATTAACGTTCCAGATTATTAATCCAGGAAACGTGGCTGGAGGCATGCAAGGTGGAGGCGGTTCTCTAAGTCCACCTATTACCATCTATTCAGCTTCAGGCAAAAATTTAGTCGAAGCAAGTAGACGGGCTTCAGGCAGAATTTCTCGAAGACTATATTATGCCCATGCAAACTTGGTCGTGATTGGTGAAAAGTTAGCAAGAGAAGATGGAATCATCCCGTTAATAGATGCTTTTGACCGTGACCCTGAGTTTCGGAATACTTCAACCATAGTGATTGCGAACCATTCTACTGCCGCAGATCTCGTTAAAACATTAACGCCCGTTGACAAGATTCCAGCAAATAAAGTGCTGAAAACCTTAGAATTCACTCAAAGAAAATGGGGAGAGACCGTAAAGTTAACGCTTCAACAAGTAATGAAAGGGCTGCAATCTCCTGGAGAGGAAACTATAGTAGCAGGATTTCGCCTCGTGGGCAATCACGAGAAAGCACAAAAGCTAGAGAACCTTCAAGAAAGTGCGCCCGAATCAACACTTCGTGCTTCCGGACTTGCTGTTTTAAGAAAAGGAAAATTAATACATTGGCTTTACGGAGGCACAGCAAGAGGAACGGTTTGGATTCTGGATGAAATACAAGGAACAGATATCAACATCGATTGGGATGGGAAGAAAGAAGCCATCGCCTATCAAACCGTACGTCAAAAAACAAGTGTGTCTGCTCAGGTGAAGAATGGTCAACCTCGTATTTCAATTCATACCCGCGTCGAAGGAGACATTGGTGAAATGGAGGTACCTGTAGATATTACCAATCCAAAGGTCATCAGAAAGATTGAACTATCCTTGAGGAAAGAAATAAAAAAAGAGCTAGAGAAAGCTATTAAACATGCGCAGAAAGAGAAAGCAGATATTTTTGGATTCGGCGAAGTCATCCACCGTTCTAGACTAAACGAATGGAAAAAAATAAAACCTAGATGGAGTGACGTATATTTTCCAAAATTGAATGTAGATGTTACAGTAGAAGCCTATGTGCGTCGTGCTGGATTACGAAACAAGTCGTACCTTTCAGGAGTGAAAGAGAACCAATAATGATAAAAGGGACGTTCCTGTATATTGAGCGTTCTTTTTTACCTATTTATTCACTCATTTCAAAGAAGGTTTCTATATAAAAAAATAGATAATAAATTATTGAAATAAGAGATGGAAGTATAACTTGAGCAACCAGGTTATCTAGTTTGCTTTCTATAAAATGGGAGATAATAATGATAAGATTTTCTAATTAGTGTGCTGTAGAATGGGTTCTTTCTGGAGTATTAAGGG
>Ga0209796_10000440_pt1 | contig 27747 bp, 28 predicted proteins | sample AgamicOrSfrz_FD_187167 | JGI IMG/M metagenome (GOLD analysis project Ga0209796, IMG submission 187167) | Agave microbial communities from Guanajuato, Mexico - Or.Sf.rz (SPAdes) (version 2) | ecosystem: Host-associated > Plants > Phyllosphere > Phylloplane/Leaf | place: Guanajuato, Mexico...
CTGCCGACGCACCTGGCCGAGATGGCGCATGTAGCCATAGCCGATGATGGCGTCAGCGATACCGCAGTTAGCTGCGATTTAGCCTGGAATTCGGAGAGGGAGTAAACAGTGTGTCGTTACCCCACTGATGTCGCGGAATACACCCTACTCGTGTCGTTCACGGAGATTATTGACTGGATTTTTGGGGAAGGCGGGCGCCCTGAATGGCCGATTTCAGCGGCTCGTCACCCTGCACATGTCGCACCCGTCTCAAGTGCACCCTACAACCGTCGCACTAGACATTTCTCTAAAAGCCTTGCCTAGTAAGGCTTAGCAGCGATAGCTTACCAGTTTAACTTCGCCCAGACAGCAAAACCGAAGCCGGAATCCGGCCGCCCCGCACTTTCGGCCCTCCGCACATCGGACGACGCTATGTATATGTAGTCGTCTTCGGCCAAGCGGGCATTCCATACTGGCGACTCACTTAATCACTGTATATATATACAGCAACGAACCTTCTCTTACCCGTCAATTCCCGTGAGACCTTCCAGTAAAGAGACGGTTTTCCGAGCGTTGTCCAATGCACCTTGGATTCCGTCGGCGGCGCCCGGATTCGCCATCAGGAAATCCGCGAGCTGTGCTAGGCAATCGTTTATCAGATGTGTAGGTGCGCCCGCCTTCTCGGCTTCAAATCTCGACAAGGAAGATTTGTTTACTCCGTGAGCAGCTGCGAATTCAGCTTGGGTATTTTTGCCCCGGGCCCATCGAATCAGCTCGCCTTGGGTTCTAGGTGGAATCACTCTGACTTTGATGCTGTAATCGCAATGAGTTGCTATAATAGCATCATCGAATCGGCAGGAAGCCTATACTTCGTTCCGAGACTTTTTGAGGCTCCTAATGGCACGTTCTGACCAAGTGAAAGCACTACTGCGCGCATACGCTGGTGACAATCACGAGCATTTTTTCGCGGTCGCCATGCAAATGGCCGCGGACGAAGCGCATCGTGGTCACACCAAACTGGCGGCGGAACTGCGCGACCTGGTAGACGCGGCGAAAGCTGGCAAAAAGCCGGGCCTCTCTTCGGTACGGAGCAAGGGCGCTGAACGCGCGATTCCAATCGCTCAGCCAAAGGGCGAACTCTCTGAGTTGTTGACCGTGCAGTATCCGCACGAGCATCTGCAACAAATGGTGCTGTCGGACTCGGTTCGCACCAAGTTAAATCGCGTGCTGCGTGAGCAACGCCATCACGAGCGGTTGAATAGTCACGGTCTGAGCCCGCGTAGAAAGTTGCTGCTTGTCGGCCCGCCCGGCACCGGCAAGACCATGACAGCCGCAGCATTGGCCGGCGAACTTCGTCTGCCGCTCTTCACGGCGCGGTTCGACAGTCTCATCACCAAATTCATGGGTGAAAGCGCGTCGAAGTTGCGCTTAGTGTTCGAAGCGCTGAAATCGACCCGCGGCGTCTATTTTTTCGACGAGTTCGATTCGCTTGGCCTTCAGCGCGGCAGTCAACATGACGTAGCCGAGATGCGGCGGACGCTGAACATGTTCCTGCAGCTTATTGAGCAAGACTCTTCCGACAGTCTTCTGATTGCAGCCACGAACCACGGCAAAGACTTGGATACGGCACTTTTCCGCCGGTTTGATGACGTCATCAAATACGAAGCGCCAGACGAACGGCAGATTGAAGCGTTGCTGAGGAATAGCCTTGGAGTTTTTGAATCGCCGGACATTGACTATCGCCGTTTAGCGCTTGCAGGGAAAGGCGAAACGCATGCGGACATCGTAAAGGCCTGCCTCGACGCATTGAAGGATGCGATTATGGAAGGCCAGAAAACTGTCAGCGAAGCGAGCGTGATACTTCATTTGGAAGAGCGCGCGCAGGGCCACGACTTGCTTCGGTAAAAAGCGCAAATCCTGTTGTAGACTCTCAAGCAAAATCTACCTAAAGAACTTGAGAGAATGGCAGACCAACTCGTTAGCCACCTGTTCATCAACGGCCGCGTGGCGGGCCTCCGGTTTCAGGCACCCGTCGCTGGCCGCGGGAAAAAAGGGAAAAAAAGAGACGTCGGCGCCCATGGCCGCCGTTTGCTCGCGCAATTAGATGAGTTAGCTGGCTCAATTGACGCCCTTGAGGCTGCCAGAGCAGCGGCCGACCTCCCGCAGCGCCGTGGGATGTCGATTTCAGTCGAATTTGCGCCAAGCGGTGCATTTGATTGCAGCAAAGTTGAGTGGAAGCGGGACGCCATCGAGCTGTTATCGGTTCAAGTCCACACAAATTCTGACATTGCTGTACTTCACGTTCCAGACGGAAGACTCTCGGCCTTTGTCAATCGAATCAAAGAATACGTTGCAAGCGAAAACGAGGGGACGGTAAAGCAAGCCGCATTAGTTAACGCTATCGAGAACATCCGTCGTACGGCGTTCAAGGAAATGTGGCACGGTCCAAGCGCACCGCCGGTCGACACGGAGCCGCATTGGTTTCAGATTTGGCTGCGTCATTCGAGTGGCCAGCCAGCTGAAGTCGTCGCAGAATTTATCAAGCAAGCTGAGCTGGTAGGCCTCGAGGTCGAACCGGGACACCTCGTGTTTCCGGGAAGAATCGTGGTTGCCGCGTACGGTACGAGAAAGACCTTTGAACAGGCAGTCGAACTACTGGACCTTATTGCAGAGGTCCGTCCTGTAGAACCGACAGCGGAGTTTTTCCTGAGCGAACTGACGCCCGCCGAACAGGCGCAATGGGTGAATGACCTTCTTGCTCGCACCAACTTCGCAGAAGGTGAGTCTCCTCACATATGTCTGCTCGACACCGGCGTGAATCACGGACATCCGCTTCTAGCCCCAGCACTCGCTGACGACGACCTGCACACGTTCGACCCAACCTGGCAAAAAAACGACCATGCCGGTCACGGCAGCGAGATGGCGGGTATCGCGCTCTACGGTAACCTAATGGAACCGCTTAGTTCCGGTGAACCCCTTAATGTGCCGCACCGACTTGAATCGGTGAAGGTGCTTCCGCCGGACGGAGAAACGCCGCCGAAACTATGGGGCAGCGTAGTTTCCGAATCAGTGAGCCGAGTCGAGGTGACTGCCGCGAGGCGTTCACGCGTTTTCGCGATGATGACAACGTCCGTTGGCCATCTCCTTGGCGCGCCGTCAGAGTGGTCCGCAACGATTGACCAGCTAGCATTCGGAAGATACGGACTCAGTATTGCTGATGTTGGCAAGGTGGAAGAAGAGGAAGCGCCCCGAGTTCCGCGCCTTTTCGTCCTTTCCGCCGGCAACGTTCCGTGGCCTGATTGGGCCGACTATCCCCGAGCGAACGGCCGCAGCCCGATTCAAAATCCCGGACAAGCCTGGAACGCGCTCACGGTTGGCGCAATGACGTCCCTTGTCCAAATCGACGGGCAACAGCACCCCGACCTTTCCCTGATTGCGGACGCTGGCGACTTGTCACCCGCGTCGACGACCTCAGTACTGTGGGCGAAGTCGTCCTGGCCATTAAAGCCGGATGTCGTCGCAGAAGGCGGGAACGCGACCCGAGATGCCTTTTCCGTCAACATCGGCCCGGAATCACTGCGAGTCTTGACCACCTCAAACACGCCCGGAGGAAGTTTACTTTCGGCGTCGGGAGATACAAGCGCCGCAGCCGCAGAGGTTGCCCGTTTGTGTGCACACGCGCGGTCTCAATATCCTGACTACTGGCCCGAGACCATCCGCGCGCTAATCGTGCACGGCGCGGACCATACGCCGACGATGCGCGGACACTTTCCTGAAGAACTCAAGCGTGAAGATAAAAACAGCCTGCTACGGACATATGGCTATGGTCTGGTGGACGCCGAGACGGTACAGTTTTCGACAGCGCACCGACCAACGCTTGTCGTGCAACGTCAATTCAACCCGTACCTGCGGCAGCTTGGTGGTTATATAGGATTCGGCGCCATGCAACTCCACGACCTGCCTTGGCCAGTTGAAGAGCTTCATCGACTGAGCGAGGCCCAGGTTGAGCTGCGCGTCACACTCTCATATTTCGTCGAGCCGAATCCCAGCGCACGAGGATGGCAAAGCAAGTTCCGATACCAATCGTTTGGGCTTCGCTTTGCAGTCAAGGCTGCATCCGAGGACGAAGAGCAGTTCTTGCAACGGATTAACAAACTCGAACGCGAAGCGTCTGACAGCGAGGATGAGGACGATGAAATCGAAGAGAACTTTCCAGACCCTGATGTAAAGAAGTGGCGGTTTGGTCCCCAGATACGCGCGAGAGGCTCAATCCATTCGGATGTCTGGACAGGTTCGGCGGAACAGCTCGCGCTCAAATCGCAGATTGCCGTCATCCCAGTCGGTGGTTGGTGGAAATACTGGAAAGAGGCAAAACAGCATGCAACCGAGGCGAGATACGCGCTGGTCGTCTCGTTGCGAGTAAGCGAAGAATTGGATGCCGACGTCTACACCCCAATCGCGACGGAAATCGGGCTACCAGCAGTGGTAGACATCGACATCAACGGCGCCGCCGGCTAACGGCTTTAAGGTTTGGGATTTCGTAGAATTACAAACAGGGGCGAATCGACATGGGTGTCGGGGAGTGGTTCAAAGATTTTTGCACCGAGTTGCGGATAAACAGCGAGAAACGAACGTCAATCGGATACCGGACTGGACGTATCGTCGGCCAGCTGAATTCGGACCTTCGCAATCTGGACTCAAAAACCGCATACCGTTTTTACGTGGGGTCTTACGGTCGGAGTACGGCTATCCCGAGTGTTAGCGACGTTGACCTTCTGTACGAACTGCCTTACGAGCTCTATCACAGATACCACGGGCATGCTGGGAACGGTCAGTCCGCGTTGTTAGCGCTAGTCAAAAACTCTATCCGCAAGACGTACACAGTCTCGGATATGGCCGGCGACGGCCAGGTCGTGGTAATCAGATTCGACGACGGCGTGCGGTTCGAAGTGCTTCCAGCGTTCACTAACGTCGGTGGTGGATACACGTTTGCTGACTCCAACAAAGGTGGGTCTTGGGGTACGTGCAAGCCGAAGCAGGAGATGGAGGCGTTCGCTGCGAGGAATGTCGCGTGCAACTACAACCTGGTTGAGCTCAGCCGAATGGTGAGAGCGTGGCGAGACACTAATAACGTGTCCATGAGCGGCATGCTGATTGACACGCTCGCTTATCAATTCATTGGCACGTGGGCACATCGGGACAAGTCATACCTATATTACGACTTTCTAACTCGCGACTTCTTCAATTACCTCGCAAATTTGAGCACGCAACAGACCTACTGGCTCGCCCCCGGCAGTGGCTCGTACGTCTACCGCAGCGACGTTTTTCAATACAAGGCTCGGTCTGCCGAATTGAGAGCAATCGAAGCGCTCGCATACCAGGCGAATAACCATGACTGGTCGGCCAGACAGAAGTATCGGGACATATATGGAACAGCATTCCCCGCTTGACCAACCGCCAATCGAGCCTGCCGCGACCCTTGAGGGTCAACTGCGAGAAATGTATGCGCGTGCAGCATACACGCATAAAACTCATGAAAAGATGGCGGACCGCTACATACGCCGATACAAACGCATAAAAACGGCCGAGATTGTTCTGTCAGCTGCGACGACGAGCAGTCTGCTGCTGGCGGTGCTCGGCGACTCGCACACCGGGACAATCACCGCCGCCGCACTTTCGACGGTACTGCTGGGATTCGCCCTGTATTTCAAAGAGGCGAGCCTAGGAGAGCAAGCCCAGAAACACACCGTCGTGGCGTCAGAGCTATGGGGTGTACGTGAGGCGTTACTGTCGCTTTTGGTCGACATGAGGGACGGACGAGCCGTCGATGACATACGCCTCACGCGTGACCGCCTAAACGAATCAATGGAAGAGATATACAAGGCTGCACCGCGCACCGATAGCAAGGCATACGGTGACGCGCAAAAGGCATTGAAAGAATCTGAAGAACTGTTCTTCACCGATGAAGAACTTGACCACATGCTGCCGAAACAACTGCGGACTAAGCGCTCATAGTCGCTTCTTGATGTGTTGCGAAGGCGGACCCAACCGCAGCGCGGCTTCGGAAAAATTTCTGAAAAGGCTTTTGCATAGATGCTGCTACATCAGTGCATCTAGCTCCTTTAGAACCTGGAGCGAGCGGCCCTCAATGCCAACTCATGCTTGCGCTTCGATGCGATTTTGGAAATGAATGTTCACGCACTGTGGCAAACAAGCCAAACCCAAATCAGAAAGTGCCAGGTATTCTCTTTATTCAAAAGCTGCTCGTAATCTCGACGGAGCCCATTGAGCATTTTATTTTCAGCGTGCTTTTTCTAGCAGTCGACAACGCCGTCTGTCTGCCCTCTGGCCGGCGAGCAAAATCGTTGCATCTGGGTTCGGCGACTTGTTTAATGCGTTGCGAGGCGGTTTTGGCTCGAGTCTGCGTCCGGCGAAGAGACGCACCGCGACTTCCAACGGACTCCAGATACCGCTCGCATTGTGCATTCGACCATGGCTTCTGCGACAAGATTTGCAGGACCCACTAGACCTATCACCCCTGACTCACAGCTGACCAATACTTCGAAGGGCCCACAGTGCGACCCGAGGAGCGAAAATTGAAGGGTGTGCCGCAACTCGATTAGGCCAGGCTTCTGTTCTTCAAAAATTTTCTGAAGAGCGCTGACCGGCTCCGTAACAAAGAATCTATGTCGGACCTCAGCGTCATCGTCGTCATGGATGTCAACCACCGCCAGCGCGTCGTCATAGTCTTCATCGTATTGCAGCACGTCGTATACGGCATCCGGCATCGGTGCGCCCAGTGCATAGAAGGCGTCGAGCCTACGCAATATTGCGACCCGTTCGAGCAACGCCTCGATTTGCAGCGGGAACTCCTCACGACGTAGCATCCCATTTCCAACAACCGACTCTGTACCGTCGACGGCCACATGGAGCCTGACCACCGTTCCTCTCGCCATTTCGCGAGCTAGCTGCAATATCCTGGCGAAATGCGGCAGTCTCTTCAACGACTTGCCTCCCCAAGCTTCGAAATCGAAGTCCATCCGGAAGCCGTTTCGTTCGCTCGCGAGTTCCTTCGTCACCTCGAGGCCCAGGAGACCGTCCAGCGCCTGTCCTCGGAATCGCCAACCTTTTGCCCCGAAACCGACTTCCCCTGAAAAGTCGAAGTACATCGACGTCCCCCTTTCGGAACCAAGGGTCATTGTCATCGTTAAGGGCTTGGTTTTCGTGGAAATCGCAACACGCTGCAACACGTCGTCGAGTTCGGCGAACAGGGGCGAACCCTCGAACCGAATGGCTATGTTCTCAAACGACCGGGAACCGCCAAATCCGAAAACGTCGCGGATGGCCTCGCGCGTCGCCTTTGAGGTCGATGGTGAGAGCCTAATGGTAATCGGAACCGCTTCCTGTCGTGCCGTAAGCGTACAAACGGGCCCACTACCAGCGTATGTCACGGACGCATGGAAACGGGGGTCCAGCTCCTCTAGGCGGTCTTCTTCATCCAGACAGTATCGTCTGATAGCTCGATTGATTCCGGATAACGTGCTTGGTACACGCGAGGCATCATTAGCCGACTTACCCACTCGGGCGTCGGACCGCTTTTCGGCCGCCGCTTTCTCTGCCAGCAAAAACTCGACTGAATATGATGAGTGGTCGCTGTCAATTTTGTCCGCGCAAGTTGCACAGCACCAAATGCCGTTTTCGAACGACCGGCGCTCTTCCGGTGTTTGATTCTCATCGTAGCGCGGGCCGCCCGCGGCCGCCGCTTTGATATGCGCAGCTCTACCGGTATCGTACGACCCGGTACCTTTACCCTTGGGGCCGATAGTTTGGGCGTCGCATAAGGAGCACCGATGGGCAACGCGTTTTGCTAGGTCGTGCCTTACGGACGCCAGAAAATTGTCTCGCTTTGAACTAGCTGCTTTTGACATGCGGCCCGATAAATCCAAGTGAATTCAGGTCGACATTTTAGCTGTCGACTCCAGTTCGCATGGTCTAGAGATTCGAAAACGCCGGCGCATTGGGCTGGAGGTGTAACGCAAGAACATCCTGTCCTCGCCGCCCGTCAAGCAGCCAATCGATACTCATAGTAAGCGCACCTTTAGTGCTAACGCCATCAAAAACGAACAACGAATCGATGTTTTTGTGGTTAGTCCCCAAACGGGTTGCCTGTGTCTTTGACTTCGGTACTTAGGTTGTATTCCGCACGCACGACCTTGAGCACGCCCTCGATGTCGCGCTCGAAGCCGACCGCGTTGCCGAAGTGGGTCATGTTCCAGTTGCAGCCTGTCTTGTCAGGTTCTTGCAACTGCGGCCGCGGCACACGAATCTTCGCGCCATCCTCGACGATTTCCTGCAGTCGATGGATTCGTCGGTTGACCTCCTGCTGAAGCTTCGAGGCATTGAGCGTCTTGCGTATCATCCAGGCCTCCTTCCCGTTGCTCAAGCCAGTCTAGCGCAAGTGAGGCGTTGCGCGACCTGGCGCCGAAACGCAAAGTGCCTGAGAGAGCAGGCGCCTTGGTTCGTCGGGGTGCTTCATACGTCTGTACGCGACAATCACGACGCCACGACCACCAATGCGCGCACCGTTGGCAACAAGGCCAGCCTTCTGCGTTAGCCTCTTGCGGCGGAGTCAAGGTATGGCTCGCGCCTGACTGCGAACGCGGAAGAATTTTTCCACCGGAAAGACCGCGACGACACCGTCTCCAGTCGCGCCGACATGAGCGGTGTCCATGATGGTCTTCACGAGGGCATCGACGTTTTCCTCCTGCGCAAAGATTTCGATTTTGACGTGCTCCGTCGTCCAATCGTCGGCAAAGTAATTCGGATGGACCCCGAATCCCCGCACTCTCGTAACGGTCACACCATGGATGTGAATGGCGCCAAGCTTTCGTTCAAGTGCTTCCACGACTTCGGGCCTGACAATGGCAACAACGCATTTGAGGTCCATGTTTTCCTCCATGACTGATTGGGGAAAAGCCGCGGTCGCCTATCCTTTGGGCGCCCACTTTGCATCGACAGCTGCCTGAATCTTGCCTGCGTCCTGAACCCCGGCCTGTGTCATCTGATAAGCAATCTCCGCCGTTCCCTGACAAACCGCACACGTGACTGCCATCTGGTCTTCGAAGCACTGAAGGTTGGAGCGATGCACGCCGCGATTTTCGCAACCACACCAGCAGTAGAGCTTGTTGAGCATTGCGGGAATCTGCGTCGCAACCCAATAGGAATGCCTTACGTCCTTATCAGCAAACTGGTTCGGGTTTAGCACGTTAGAAGCGTCTGAACGTCCGCCTGGGATGATGCGCAACCCATCAGGACGCAGCATGCCAACTCGCCAACCCGGTACCTGCTCGACCGCGTTGGACGGTGCAATGGCGCTCGCCGTAGACTCGGTCAGTCGATGCACAAGAGACGGGCCCCAGACCACTGCTGCTGGTATCGCAATCAACACCGAGAGCAGGAACATGAGATGCCACATGGCCTTTCCCGGCAGCTTTATGCGCCTGCCGGTGCTTCGAACAACCTTTTCCGATGAATGGTGCTTCATTCCGTCTCTCCCAATCTGATGGAGAAATTTATGGGCGGGAATGCATCGCTTCGCTGCAGGAATGCAGTCCCTGCATCATGTTCACGTGCATTGCCGTCATACCAACCACACCGAGCACGGCAATGAGGCCGATGCCCGCGAACACGCCAACAATGACATTCAGTACTGGTCTTTCATTGAACATCGTTCGCTCCTACTTTGTACGTGAGCCGGTGTGGTGACTATGGACATCGCACCGGCTTCACACGATGGCACCAGACAGGTGGCAGATTTAAGACGTGCTTTTATCGGACACTGGAACGACCTTGTCTCGGCTGTCAGCGCGAGATTGCATGCCGCGCATCATGAACAGCATCGACACAGGACAAACGAGCGCGATGGCAACCCCAATGAACGACGTCAACGTCCCTCGGAATTGAGGCAGTGCCCAATAACCGATGGCCAGAATCAGTGCGAGAGTCAGCGCCGTTGCGACCATCGTCTTCGTGTTGCACTTCATGGTTAGGTCCTTATGGAAATTGGGACGAAAGTTCGTCGTTGAGCGACAAGTCCATTACTTCGATGGTGCAGTCCCGGCCTGGTCGGAATACTTGAGCATGATGTCGCCCATTGCCCGCATCATTTCTCCATGCATACGCATCGCGGTCTTCGGGTCCATCCCCATGCCTGCACCCATCATTGGGCAGCTACCCATCATGCCGCCCATGCCCGCCATGCCGCCCATCATCGAGCCGTGTTCCCGGGTCTGCGCAGACGTACCGGAATTGTTGCTGGCGCCACCACTGGTCGCCGCGAGACTGACGGCACTTGCGGTCAATAAGAACGTGGAAAAGGCCGCTGCTCGTAGAAATTTCGTGTTCATGTGTCTCTCCGAATTCAAGTTCGTGCATAGCTTGAAAGAACTGACGACATTCAGTTTGATGGTCATCACACTCGCGATAGGGCGAGCGCAAGCCACGGCGCGAAGCCGTTCAAACCTTGGTCGATATGGGAGTTACAGCGAGCGCGGCGGGGGGGCTGGCAGTTCCGGAATGAACTGCTCGGTCAGCGAATGGACGACAGCCTGATAGACAGGCGAAGAAGGTACCGTGACGAAGGTGTACGTCACGGGTATGACCGCCGCGCCACACACACCGCCACCCATGCCGCCATGGCATGCCGGCTGGGTGTGCATGGTCTGATGCATCGAGCCTTGCTCGCACGCCGCTAACGAGGATGCATGCGAAGCTTGCATATCCTGATGCGCGGCTACCGCCGGCGACATCGCTGGGCAAAATGCCGCCTGCGCCGGGTAGCCAAGAAATGGCATCCACGCAATCAGAAAGCAAGCGACGAGTTTGGCCCAGACTTTCATGAAGTTCAGTATAGACCCGGCAACAGCATGCTGCCACGGTTTGCTGCAGGGCTTGTGCGCTGCATCAGCGTTAACCTCTCCATCGTTTCAGGTGCGCGAGGAACGCATCGGCACCCACGAATCCCGCGAGTTCGGCGTCGGGTTGTTGCTGACCGTTCCCGTTGTAAAAAATCAGGGCCGGTGGTCCAAAAAGACCGAAGCGCCGTAGCATCGCCGTATCTTCTGCGGTGTTTTTCGTCACGTCGATGCGCAGTAGCTTCCAGTGCGCGAATTCGCTGACCACGCGCGGGTCGGTAAAGGTAAAACGCTCGAGCTCCTTGCAACTGATGCACCAGTTCGCGTAGAAGTCGACCATCACGGGTTGTCCGCTCGCGGACGTAAGCGCCTGGTCCAGTTCGGCATTCGACCGTATCGCCTCGAAATTTGCTGTTGGCCTCGCTTCAGTTTCTTCTCTCGCCGATGACGACGTTCGCATCAGCCCACCGAGCGGTGTCAGAACATCAAAATTCCCCGCCGCGAGACCTATGAATTCCGCAACTCCAGCAACCAGTAGCAATACGCCCATCGCCTTTGCCACGCGTGAAATACCGGACGCATCGGGCGGCAGCGGGTCAATCGCCCGAAGCATCGTCCCGCAACCGGTCAGCAGCAGCGCGACCAGTACCATCAACAGCCAGGTCGGCAGTAGCGAGTAGACAAACCATAGTGCCGCGGCGAGCAGCATGACGCCCAGTACGTTCTGAACAGCAACCATCCAATGGCCTGACCTGGGCAGGATGTGTGCGCCGAATGTACCAACGAGCAGTAGCGGAATGCCGATTCCGAGGCCCATCACATACAGGGCGAGGGCTCCGCCAACGACATCATGACTGTTCGCGATGTAGAGCAGCGCGCCTGCCAGGGCGGGTGTCGAACAGGGGCCGACAATCAGGGCGGAGAGCATCCCCATCATGAACACCGGAACAGTCCGCCCGCCGGGCAGGCGATTGCTCCACTCAGTGATTCTCGTTTGCCAGCCCGCAGGTAGCTGCAGACGGAACACGCCGAACATTCCGAGGGCAAAAATCACCATGAGCACGCCAAAGCCAGCGAGCACCCAGGGCTTTTGTGTTACGGCCACCAGCGGAATGCCGATGAGCGCGGCGATGGTGCCGGCTACCGCATAAGTAATCGCGAGTCCCTGGACATATGCGAACGAAAGGAGGAAGCCTCTTCCCAAAGACCGCCGTTGCTGCGTTCCACCAATGACAGCGGTCACGATGGGAATGAGCGGATACATGCATACCGTGCCTGCCATTAGCAGACCGGCAAATAGAAAACCCAGCAGCTCAGGTACGGAGATGCCATTCGCTGGATGCAGATTCATTCCCGGTGGTGCTGCCGCGGGTGACTGGCTTTCGCCAACGCCCGGGAACCCAGAATTGGCAGCGGAAGCACTGCTCGGTGCTGTGACGGACGTGACAGAGCCATCGGCCGACACACGATAGTTCCGCGTTTGCGGCGGATAGCAAACGCCAATGTCCGCGCATCCCTGCGACGTAACGGACAGCACGACGCTGGTTGCGACCGGACGAGGTAGAGACACGTAAATTTGCACGGGTTGGTGGTAGACCGTGACCATGCCGAACGTGGGGTCGTTCTTCAGCTCTCCGGGTGGCATCTGTTCCGGCTTTATCGACGTACCGTCCACCGCAAAGCTGAATCTGTCCCGGTACAGGTAGTAGCCTGGTTGCGTGTCGAAATCGAGTACGACCTGCTGCGGTCCGCCCGAGGTAACCCGCAATGGAAAGGCGCGCTCCGGAGGCAGAAGGTCGGACTCGTTCACGGCGTGAGCGGCCAGTGATGTCAGTATGAACAGCAAGCCAAGTGCGACCCGCAACATGCGATTGAGCATACTCGCGGGACGGCAAATGCCTCGCTGAGCAAAAAGGGATGTCGTCTGCATCGCTGGCCTCTATTCGTGCAAGCCGGATTGCAGGCTCACCGGTTATGGTGAGCCTGCAAGTACAGCATCAAGACTGCTTTTCGAGTTTCACAATCGTCAGGGTGCCATTGACGTCCTCGACACGCACTTTGACCTTGTCGCCCTCATGAACCTGTTTGACCATCGCGGCATCCCTGGCCTTGAACGCCATCGTCATCGGCGGCATGCCGACGTTCTCGAGCGCGCCGTGCTTCAGCGTCACCATGCCCGTGGCGGCGTCCACTTTTCTGACCTCAGCATCGGTGAGCGCCGTGTTCGATGACGCCTTGGAAGCCGACGGCTTCGACATGTTCATCCCGGCCATGTCATCGCCGGCGAACGCCGGTGCGGCAAACGTGCCAATTGCGCAGAGAGCAACAGAGGTAACAATTAACTTCTTCATCGGCTTTCTCCAGTTTGGATAGATGGCACTTTCATGCCGGAAAGTACTGCATGGGACAGACGCGCCTGGTCCAGCTTTCGCGCACGGCGGCGCTTAAGCAGGAACCATGCAGCGGGAATAACGAACATCGACAGGATAGGCGCCGTCACCATGCCGCCGACCATCGGCGCGGCTATGCGTTGCATGACTTCGGAGCCGGCACCGTGTCCAACCATGATGGGAATAAGGCCAGCCAGAACGACAGCAACCGTCATCGCTTTCGGTCGCACGCGCAACACGGCGCCTTCGCGAATCGCGTCGAACAGCAACGCCTCGGTCAGCGGTTCGCCCGCTTCCAGTCGTCGATTCAGTGCGCCTTTCAGATAGAGCAGCATCACGACGCCGAACTCGGCTGCGACGCCAGCGAGCGCAATGAACCCAACCGCTGTCGCGACAGACACCGCGTGACCCAGAATCCATATGAGCCAGAACCCGCCCACCAGGGCGAACGGCACCGTCGACATCAGCAACAGTGCATCGGCCGCCGAGTTGAAGGTCAGGAAGAGCAGCACGAAGATGACGACGAGTGTCACGGGAATGACCGTGCGCAGCTTTGCCGCTGCGCGTTCGAGATATTCGAACTGGCCAGACCATGTAATCGAGTACCCCGGAGGCAGTACGACCTTTTCGGCAACAGCACGCTGCATCGCTTTCACTGCCGACTGCAGGTCCGTGTTGCGGATGTCCACATAGACGTAGCCAGAAAGACGCGCGTTCTCGCTGCGAATCATCGGAGGTCCGTCGGCAATCGTGATGTGCGCGACATCGCCGAGCTGGATTTGGGCACCACGGTCCGTGACGACCGGCAACTGACGTAGCTTCTCGAGCGAATCCCGGATTTCGCGTGGATAGCGGATGTTGATGGGGAACCGCTCACGACCAGCAATGACTTCGCCGACGTTGTCACCGCCTACTGCCGAGGACACGACCGACTGAATGTCCGCCACGGCAAGCCCGTAACGTGCTGCCGCCAGGCGGTCGATGTCGACGTCAACGTAGCGGCCCCCGTTCAGTCGTTCAGCCAGTGCAGACGTGACGCCCGGAACACCTTTGACCGCTGCTTCGACCTGCGCCGCAACCTTGTCGATTTGTGTGAGGTCCGCGCCCGAAATCTTCACCCCAACGGGCGTCTTGATGCCGGTGGACAGCATGTCCAGTCGATTGCGGATAGGTGGCACCCATACGTTTGACAGTCCCGGCACCTTGACAGTCCGGTCGAGTTCGTCGACCAGCTTCTCCGGTGTCATGCCGGGTCGCCACTGGCTACGCGGCTTGAACTGAATGGTGGTCTCGAACATCTCCAGTGGTGCCGGGTCTGTGGCGGTGTCGGCGCGGCCGGATTTGCCGAACACGGTCGCCACCTCCGGCACGGTCTTGATGAGCCGGTCCGTCTGCTGTAGCAATTCACTTGCTTTCTCGGCCGAGATTCCCGGAAGCGCTGTCGGCATATAGAGCAGGTCACCTTCGTCGAGCGGTGGCATGAATTCCCCCCCGAGCTGGAAAACGGGAATCACCGAAACGGCCAGCGCAACCACCGCCAGACCGATGGCAACCCACGGCCGCCGCAGCGTCGCCTCCAGCAACGGTCGGTACAGTCGAATCAGCACGCGATTGATGGGGTTCGAGTTCTCATGAGGAATACGACCTCGAATCAGATAGCCCATTAGCACGGGCACCAGCGTCACCGACAACCCGGCAGCAGCGGCAATGGTGTAGGTCTTGGTAAAAGCCAGCGGAGAGAACAGCTTCCCTTCCTGCCCCTCGAGCGAGAACACCGGGATGAACGACAGCGTGATGATGAGAAGCGAGAAGAAGAGCGCCGGCCCCACCTCCGCTGCAGACGTCGCGATAAGTTCCCAGCGCTGTGCCGTCGTGATTGGTTCGCCCGGATGCTCGTGGTCGTACGCTTCGAGGTGTTTGTGGGCGTTCTCAATCATCACGATGGCCGCGTCAATCATCGCCCCGATGGCAATTGCGATGCCGCCCAGCGACATCAAATTCGCATTTACCCCCTGATAACGCATCACGATGAAGGCGGCCAGCACGCCGAGCGGCAGCGACAGAATTGCCACCAACGCACTACGCAGGTGGAACAGGAACACGGCGCAAACCAGCCCAACGATGATGAATTCCTCGATGAGCTTGTCCTTCAGGTTGTCCACCGCGCGCTCGATGAGCTGCGAGCGGTCGTAGGTGGTCACGACCTCGACACCGGCCGGCAGAGAACGTTTCAGGTCGGCCAGTTTTGCCTTCACCGAATCGATAGTCGTCAGCGCGTTCTTGCCGGAGCGCATGACGATGACGCCGCCGGCGACTTCTCCCCGGCCATTCAGCTCGGCAATACCCCTTCGCATCTCGGGTCCGATTTGAATCCGCGCTACATCGCCGAGCAGAACCGGCGTACCGGCATCGTTTGTCCGCAGTACGACGTTGCGAAAGTCGTCGAGCGTACGCAGATAGCCGGAAGAGCGGACCATGTATTCCGACTCGGCCATCTCAACTACTGACCCACCCGATTCCTGGTTCGCCTTGCCGAGCGCGTCAGCCACCGTTCCCTGCGTGATGCCGTAGGCGCGCAGTTTGTCCGGGTCGAGCACAACCTGATACTGGCGCACCATGCCCCCGATGCTCGCAACTTCGGACACGTCCGGCACTGACTTCAGTTCGAACTTAAGGAACCAGTCGTTCAGGGCGCGCAGTTGTCCGAGGTCGTGTTGCCCGGTTTTGTCGACGAGTGCATATTCGTAGACCCAACCTACTCCGGTTGCATCAGGACCAAGCGAGACCGTCGCGCCCTGTGGCAACTTGCTCTGCACCTGATTCAGATACTCGAGTACTCGCGAACGTGCCCAGTACTGGTCGGTCTTGTCGTCGAACAGCACGTAGACGAACGCATCGCCGAACGACGAATACGCGCGGATGGTTTCCGCTCCGGGCACGCCAAGCAGCGTCGTCGTGAGCGGATACGTCACCTGGTCCTCGATGACCTGCGGCGCCTTCCCCGGATACGACGCCTTGATGATGACCTGCGTGTCGGACAGGTCGGGCAATGCATCAAGCGGTGTTTGCGTGACCGAATAGACACCCCATGCCGTAACGAGCACGGTTGCGAGCAGCACAAGGAAGCGGTTGTGGATAGACCACCTGATAAGACGCGCAATCATTTGGCGCCTCCAACCGGTTCGACCCTGGTCAACTGGTAGCCCTCGTCAGATTGCCTGAAGACAAAATGCACGGTCTGGCCGGGCTTCACGTCTGGAAACGCCGTCGGCGACGGTTTGCCGAACGACATCGTCATCGCGCCCCAGCCCAGCGCTGGAACGGGTTGATGTGAAAACGTGATGTCCCCTGCTGTCACCTTCTCGACCTTGCCCGTGGTGTCGTAGGTCTGCGGTGCTGCTGCAGCAGGTGCAGGAGCAGGCGCACTTGCACTGGTTGGTGCGGTCGCTTCGAGCTTCGGCAGAACGGATTTCAGACTCGCTTCCGAGTCAATCAGGAACTGGCCGGATGCGACGACCTGCTGTCCTTCAGTCAGGCCGCTGCTCACCTCAGTATCGTCGCCGGTATCGTTGCCGACGGTGACCGAGACCGGTTGTAACCTGCCGTCCGGATTCCTGACGATGACCACCGAGCGCTTACCCGTCGTGATGATGGCTTCCGACGGAACGAGCAATCGCGACACCTTTTTCGCCGCACCAATGCGCGCCCGCATCAGCATCCCTGGCGTCAACCTGAAGTCGGCGTTGTCGATTTCGAGGCGTGCCTGCAGCGTGCGACTACTCGTGCTGATGCCCGGCAGGATTTCGCGGATGCGTCCCGTGAAATGCTGCGCCGGGTCGCCGGCAAACACGGCGTCTACGCTCATGCCGGGTTGAACCTGGAGGGCCAGGGCTTCGGGCACTTCGACCACGAGCCACAGCCTGTCGAGCCCGGAGACCTTTGCAAGCGTCTGCCCGGGTGACACCATCGCGCCATCGCGCACGTTCAGTTCAGTGAGCACACCGGTTTCCGGTGCGGATAGCGTGATGTGCGTCTGGGCCTTGCCGGTGCGGTCGAGACTTGCAATCACGCCGTCCGGAATCGACATCGCCCGCATGCGCGCACGTGACGCCGCAAGCATGCCGTCATCCATGGCGCCACGCTTCAGCGCCAGATACTCTTCCTGTGGCGCAAGCCATTCCGGCACGAACAGCGACGCAATCGGCGCGCCTTTCGCGACGCGCTGCATCGGGGCGCTGGCGTAAAGATGGTCAATGTAGCCGGTCACCCGCGACTGGACGACATCCGCTTTCGACTCATCGAACTGCGTGGTGCCCACCGCATCGAAACCGCCCGTTGTTTCCCGACGACGCACAGTTGCGTAGCGAATACCCAGATTTTGCTGAAGACCCGGGTCAATCTTGATGCCGTTCGAGCCGCTTTCATCGGCATAGACCGGCTCGAGTTGCATGTTCATGAAAGGTGACTTGCCCGGCTTGTCGAAATGCTGGTTGGGCACCATCGGGTCGTGCCAGTACAGTACCTTCCGGCCAGTCTTTGGGTCGGTCTTGTCGCCGGAAGCTGTAGCCGCACGAGCGGTCTCACCACTCATCGCTGAACGATGCGTACCGGCGACATAGCCGGCCGCGAGCAATGCCGCAGCGGCAAACGCCATCAGGGCCGCGCGTGGCAGTTGTTTCTTTTGCATGTTGTTCTCCATCACTGACTCACGGACATCGAGGCAGGTACGACCTGGTATTCGAGCTTGGCCCATGTCTGCGATACGTCTCGTTGCAGGTCAAGCACCTGAAGCTGGGCGTCGAGTTGCGCGCGCCTGGCAGCGAAGGTGTCCGCAAGCGAACCCGTGCCTGCTTTGTACGCTGCAGTTGCAAGTAGAGCGCGCTGGTCCGCAGCGGGCAGCAAGGAATTGCGCAGATTGTCGATACGGTCGCGACCGCTGGCGAGAGTTGCCGCCTGCGTGCGAATATCCGCCTCCACCTGACGCTGCGCGTCCTCGTACATCAGACGTGCCTTGGTGCCGAGCTCCGCCTTTTCGGCAGCATCGCGGTTCTGACGATTTTTGCGGTTGATAGGCAGCGGAATGCTGACGCCGACCGACACCATGTTCGAGTACGCCCCGCCTCGCTGCTGATACGAAACCTCCCACGTCCAGTTGGGACTGCGGTCACTGTTGGCAACTGCCGTGTCGGCATCGGCAACGGCAATGTCTCTTGACGCAGCGATGAGCGCGGGCTGCACGTCACGAAGTTCCTCGGGCGGCAGGGACGAGACATAGGACTGTGGCGCCGGCGGCTCGCCGGTCACATCGGAAGCCGGCGTTGCCGTCCAGCGGGAAAGGCCAATGAGTGCGGTCTGGAACGTCTGCCGCGCCTTGAGCAACTGGTCCTGGGTCTGCGCGAGCATGGCCTGAGCCTGCGTCACATCGGCAGCCGTCGCTTTAGCCCCTCGATACGACGCTTTCGTCGCCTCGAGCTCATGCGTCATGTGGCCGACGAGCTCCTGCTGCAACGAGACAGCTTTCTTCGCGTAGACCGCGTTGAGCCACGCTGCGGCCGTTTGCTGGCGCGTGTTCGCGAGCTGGGCCAGGTAACCGGCCCGCTCGCGGTCCACTACGTCATTCGCTAACGCGGAGCGTAGCCGCCGCTTGTCGCCCGACACCCATTCCTGTTCGACGCCGATGCGGCGCATCGTCATGAAATCCTGCCCAATGGTGTATTTCTGCTGTCCGCTCACAGGCAGGTTGTCCACACCAGCCTTCAGCATTGGGTCGGGCAACTGGCCTGCCTTGACGGCCACCTCTGAGCTGGCACGCACTGATGCCTGCGCAGCTCCCATGGCGGCCGAGCGGTCGGTCGCGGACTGGAGCGCTGCATCGAGCGTGACGGGTGCTTCCTGAGCGCGGGCAGCGACGCTCGCGAGAATCAGCGCGGCAAAAATCGAGTGCGCGCGCAGTGATACACGCCGGCATGACGGCGTGCCAATAGTTAAAGGCATGTTCTAACCCCAACGGCGGAATCCCAAAGGAATCCACGTCCTGGACGCAGGACGACCTCACCGCAAATGCGGTGAACCTGTCAGCAAGGGATTAGATGGCGCGCGGAGGTCGCCAGAGACCGGCCAGTTCACGGACGGTCAGGGACTGCGCGTAGTGGAATACGACGGGGATGGACAGTCCGGCGGGACGGGTTACTTCAGTCGTGGAGACCGGATGATACAGACTACCAAGTTGGCATTGCGCCGTTACCTTGCAGAGGAAGCCTTTGGCTTTCCCCGGTTGCGGGGATTTCATGGTTTCGCATCCGGGCATCTCCGAAGACATTGCGCCACCATCCTCGGCGGCCATGCTCATCTGCATCGGACAGTCTCCAGTCAAGCCGCTGGCCGCCAGCCCACTAATGGGCAGCACGGCGCAGAGCAGCAGGAGGAGCAACGTCCGCAAAAGTTTCATGGCTCGGATTATAGCGGAGCTATCGCGTTCACGTCCTGCGGAATCAGTCATTTCGTCCGTCGCCACACGCAGCAACAAACCATAGAATGGCTGCTCCTTTACCTTCTCAAATTTGGAAGTTGTTGATTTTTGCACCACCGGCTCAGGTTGGTCACTTTCGCGAGGGCAGGTACACGCGTTATTGCACGCGACGCACTAAGGTGCGGACCCACGACATGGCAGTCTCAATTGCCCAATCGGTTTGCACAGGGGTAAGGGAAGGCATCGGTTCAGAGCCGGGGCCGTGACCAACGGTGTTTCTTACCTTCCGGAAGTAATCCCTAAGCATCTCCCCCTCCCATACGGTCAAGAAGGCGCCGTTCTCCTTGCTCACAAGATTGTCGATATACGCACTTGCACCATTTTCCTTGCCGCGCGTCCAGCCCTTGATGTCCGAAACTATCTTGATAGCGCTCTCGAGCGCCTTTCCGGCGAAAAATGCCGGGTCCTTGTCGTTGGCATCTCGACGGTCAAGTGCTTCAGCCATGTCGATGCTCACGTTTTCCCACATAGGAACCGCGACTAGACGCCAGAAGGGAGAGCCAATCTCACGCTCGATAAGCTCGTCGGTAGCTACCTGGATGAAGCCGTTGTGGAACGTCAACGGAGCACCCACTCGACGGAACCGCTCGTTGAGCTCCTCGGCCTGCCTTTGGAACGTCTGATTCAGCGACAGATTCAGCGCGCGAACTCCGTCCTCTGCTTGCCCCGGCACGCGAAGTGCATGGCGCGGAACGGGTAGGAGCTTCGCTGCGAGCAGAGCCCGAGGGAGGTCCGCGTTTGCTGTCGCTATTTCATCGTGGCGCAGGCGCATTATCAGTTCAATGAAGCTCACCCGCTCCTTGATGAAGCCGTCAACATCGGAAAGTCCAGGCTGAGGCATGGCATTCACGAATTGCTCACACACCTGGTCGTAGGTCCAGTAGCCGGACTGATGCCAATCTTGCCCCATCGGTCCTTTCGTTGGGAACGAATAGTAGCGCGGCGCCAGTTCGTTCACACCCAACTCTCGGGCAAGGCGATTGTGAGCTTCTTGCCACTTGGCTTCGTTTGCCTCCAACTTTTTGCCCGACCTGTCGAGTACGGGGTATATCTCTTTTGCTAGTCCGATTGTTTGATTGAGGAGGCGGCGCTCGGCCTCGCTGTATCGCGACCAAATCGGATACTTCGAATATCGATAGGCAAAGATGTCGGTCAGCATATCGGCAGGTGTTTCTTCTCTATGTAAAGTTGCTTGGCGGGCAGTTGCAGTTATGAATCACGCGACGATTCAAATGCTAAGCCATCTGCCAATCGAACGGTTGCCATTCCTTGAGCCTATGCGAACACTCAACCGCGGCCAAATTTTTCTCAACTAGACATGTCGATGGTAACCATCGGCCGCATAGAACTCGTCGTGCCGGATAACGTCCAATATCACGACGCCGACCTCGGCGTACGTCTGATACTACATTCGTATTCAGACGCGAGGCATTGCGACACACTCAACGCTAAAATCGTGCGCATACTCATGTGTATGGGCCGCGGGAGCCAGAGTGTGCGGTCACTTTCGCTTGTCATAGATTCCCGCCTTTGAATTGCGCGTGAGTTCATCCACCGCTTCGCGCGCGCCAGTCGGCCGCCACGGCGCTTCTTCATTGTCCCCACTGCGAGAGCTGGTGCCCATGGGCGATTCTCTGTTCAAGTCCCCCTGGTCCGAAGGCTCGAAGCAGAGCTAGCCAGCGGCAGCACGTCCAACGCTATGGGCACGGACGAATCCAGAAAGTCGGACCAGCGCGTCCGCAGGCCGTCTTGGACATCGAAGATATGCACCCATTGAGATTTGAAGAATTCGCCTGTCGACTTCGTTGCCGACGCAACGAAGCCGATTACGACAATCTGCTCACCCATGTCGATGAAGTCATCGGGCTCAAAGCTGGTGATTCTTTCCGAGGAGAAAAGGTCACCAAAATACTTCTGCACGTCTACCGGCGTACGGCATACGATGCCGTGCGGGCGACTTGCCGGCCCAACTATTCTCCATTCGATGCCCGCTGGAATGAGCGCGACGAGCGGGCAAGCATCGCCCCGAGCAAGTGCCTTGTAAGCGTCAGTGACGACCCTCATCGCGATTCGCATATTGGTCTCCCTAAAGGCGATTGCTAAAGCAGTGAAGGTCCGCTGACAGGATACGCCGCGCTGCTCGATACCTATGCGTCGAATGATAGGGCGTGTTGCGCCACGATTCACGCTGCAGCGCAGTTGCCTCGTCGCAGCCCGTCGACGGTCACGCCAATGCGCAACGATGACGGACATCAAGGGCCAGTTACCGGGGCCCCCAATGTTCAGTGCCGGGACGCGGCTAACCGACCGCTATCAATTTGGCGCGCACGGCGTCGGAATAGATTTTGCGCCGACGGCCCGGCTTCTCCATCGAATGGCTTTTGTCGTTTCCTTGACCTTACGCCGTTCCGTCCTAAACTGGTCTTCATCCGTCGAAGAACGAATATCCAATGACAACGTACTCACGATGGGATATCCACGCGCGGTCGGAGCTCCTCACTTTTCTCGTGATATCGCATCTTTTTACGAAGCACATCACCGGTCGCTGGATGACACCCGCGAATACGGTCGAGTCAGCCAAAAGCTGGGCGAGAAAGAATTCGCGCGACGGAGACCTGCTTAGTCGTGTGAGGCTTGCATGCTGGGCACAAAACGTCGCCGAGTGCATCAGCTCTGAGACCGGCGTTGCGCTGAGTGCCAATTTCTTCGCGTCGATGTTTGATAGCAGACTTCGTCTTGACTTCGCGGCTCCGACGACGAGGAGCATCTATCGTACGTGCCAACGCCACCTGCTCTCGATATCAACAATGAACTAGCCGGAGCAATTGTCGGTCGCCGGTCGATTTATAAGGCGTTGGCAATTTCTGCTGTGAACGGTCTTCGATTTGAATCGAGGCTGTGCGCGACACCTCAGCCTTAAGTACGTCAGGTGTGCCATCGTTGCTATCGGTGCTGGAAATCTTCGCGCCTCCGCGCTGATTGCCAGCAGTCGAAGGAACCGTTGGTCAAGTGCCAGTGGAGCATTAAAGCGTTAAGCGTCTTACGTTCATTCGAGCCTTGCTCCTGCCGCTTTGCCCAGCTCTGTGCATTGTGCCGCCTCGGCCTATCGCGCGCCTCCAAAAGAGCGGCAGTGGTGGACGCGAACGCAGCTCATCTCGCCCCTGCGCCCTCGCCAGTAATTCGCTGTTACTACTCTCGCACGGCCGTTTCACATGTGTCCGCCGCCCGCTCCTAAACTCCGAACCGTAGTGACTGACATTGCACTCGAATGTGCGAGGAGTGGGAAAATGAACAAGAAGATTCTCGGCGCAGCATTTGGCCTTGCAGTGCTTGCAGCCTCAAGCGCAGCATCAGCACACGTCGACGTAGCTATCGGGCTGGGTGTTCCCGGAGCCGTGTATGTGCCGGCGGAACCGGTGTATGCACCGCCTCCTGTCGCGTACGGCCCCGCACCCGTGGCAGTCGCTTATGGCGATGACTGGCGAGCTCGCGAATGGCGGGAACGCCGTGAGTGGCGCGAGAGAGAATGGCGCCGTCATGAGTGGCGTGAACACGAGTGGCGCGAGCGTCATGGATGGCGCGGCTATTGAAGCGACGCAATAAGGCGTCACATCCCGTCAATCGAAAGTCTGGGCATATTCGAATGAACGCTAGCTTGATAAGAACCAGCTTGATTGCAACGACCCTTGCCTTCGCAACGGCAGGCACGGCGAACGCTGCAGGATGCCTGAAGGGTGCCGTCGTCGGCGGGGTCGCCGGACACTACGCTGGCCACCATGCTGTGGTCGGTGCGGTCGGTGGCTGCGTTGTGGGTAGACACCTTACCAAACAACACGCACAACAGCAGGCTCAGCAGCAACCCGCACACCGTCAGGCAGCAGAGGCGCAATAAAAAGTCGCCGGCCTGATGTCCCCGGTGGAATCAGGAAATCGCTGGTCCACCGGGCACCTGACAACAAGATTAGGTCGTCAACTCGACGCCCGACTCGACTGTGGCCACCGGAGCGGCCGCGGTCACGCTCTTGCGCGGCGCTTTTTTCGCAGGCGCCTTCTTAGCCGGCACCTTCGCGCGCTGTGCCTGCTTGGCAGCAATTTTCTTCGCCGTCGGGGCCTTTTTTGCAATTGCCTTCGTGCCGCCGGTTTTACATCGGCCGCCGTGCGGTCGCCATCAATCAAAAACTTACTGCGGGCGAGCGCTGCAGGATGCAGGCGATGCAATCAGGCACTGCGGGGCAACGCTCTATACCGACATCGCGCCGTTCAGTTCTGACGTCAGAACTGCGGCGCTGCCGGGTAGCAGGTCCCTCCAAAGTCCATGTAGGCCGTGTGCTGCTTAGGGTCAACGCTGTAAGTAATCTGCCCTTGCCCGTTTATGCGATTCACCTGCACTGCAACGTACTGTATAACCTTGCCCTTGTAAGGCAGGTTCACTTGTTGCACCGCTGCATACCATTCGTCGTCGTTCTCGTACATGCGAGCGTCGACGTGACCAGCGAGGCTGGTGTCAACGGAGATAACACCACGGACTTTGTCGACAACGATGACCTCGCGGACGCCTTTATGCTCGGCTGTGAAGTTCGGGCCGAATCCGTTTCCGAACTGCAACTGACTCCCGATGCACGACAGATAAATCGGCTTCTCGGGTGCGACAGGCTGGCCGTTTGCGCCAATCGTCACTTGCGCTATCGCCGGTGAGCCCACCGCAATCATCGCCACAAAAGCTTTTAATTTTGTTTTCATCCCCGGCCCCATCGTTGTTATGCCGGCATTTTAGCCGAAGTCCTGCGGGTGCTCGCTGACAGGGTGATGTGGCTATGGGCTCGCAGATGCGTGGCGCTGGCGCAGTCGGTAGCTGCATAGTTGGCAGGCACCTTGCCAGGCAGCACGCTCAACAGCAAGCCGCGCGACGTCAGCCGACACAGCCGCAATAAAACGTCGTCGATTTGGTGACCCGGTGGAACCAGAAAATCGCTGGTCCACCGGACACCTGACAACTACGTTTAGGTCGTCAACTCGGCGCCAGAGTCGACTGGGGACACCGGAGCGGCCGCGGTTACGCTCTTCTGGGGTGTCGCTTTCGCCGAAGACTTTTTGACCGACGCTTTCTTTGCTGGCAGCTTCGCGCTCGCGGACTTCTTGGCAACAGTTTTCTTCGCCGTCGGGGCTTTCTTGGCAGCAGCCTTTTGCACCGGCTTTTTGCCCGCCGCGGCCGCACCCTCAATCAAAAATTTGCTGCGGTCCTTGACGTTAGCAATCCAAGCCGGCGGCCGTGCACGTCCGCTCCAGGTCGCGCCGGTCTTGGGGTCACGATAAAGCGCCGGCTGGGGACCTCTAACATAGTTTCCGGCCTTCGCTGATTTCTTGGCAGCAGGAGCGGAAGACACTGCGCTACCTTCAACCAAAAACTTCGAGCGGTCCTTAGCGCTGGCAATCCAGCCCGGCGCGCGGCCATGACCCGACCATGTCGCCCCCGTCTTCGGGTCACGGTACTTTGCGGTCGAAGCCGCCGACTTGGCGGCAGCCTTAGCGCCCGGCTTAGGTCCGCGTTTTTTGCCGCCAGTGTGCGCATCGATGTCAGCAGTCGCTAGTCCGTGTTCTGCCATTAAGTTTTTAATCTTCTGGATTACAGCACTCGACTTTTTCGCGCGGAGCGCATCGGCTTGCGCCTGCAGTCTCTGGATTTTTGCTTGCAAGGATTCGAGTGTCGTCATTGCCGTTTCCGCGGTTGAGAGATGCGGCACTATGCCATGTGAGTGATGAAATAGGCTAGTTATGCGCGGAGCTATCGTGTGAACGCTTTGGGCTTTTGTTACCGCCGCATCTGCTGCCAAACCTTCCTGTATTTGCTCACGGCGATAAAGTGCCAGTTGCTTGGGACGGGACGAGCTTCGGCAAAGGCACGCACTTACACCGGCACAGGTCGTTTTCCAAAGCCACCTGCCTTCCCATTACCTCCATTGACCGAGGTGAGCCATCTCCGATGATGACGCCCTCCGCGCTGCAGGTATTGCACAAGACCGGAGCCCCGACATAGGCCAACGGACGACCGTCGAACGACGAGCCGACAATACCGTCAAGCACCACGCCGTTACTAGCCGTGTTGTCGCCCTTCAGGATGAACCGACGGCTCATGTCACTAGCTTCCTTTCCTAATCCAGTTGTCGACAATGCGTCCCATCATGCTCGCCTGATGAGACGCCATGTGACCCAGTGAACCCGGCGCTCACCTGAACCGGTTGCGCTCGCGAGCACGTCCGGCATAACCATGCCCTGCGATGCCTCGATGCGGTGATTGTTGAAGCCTATCGCTTCCCAAGTGCCAGTAATCGGGCAAACCTCACCTGTCCGTACCTCAATCTCCTCCTCGGGTTGGCCGTGGTCCGTTGGCACATTTATCGGCGCACGTTCAAGGAAATATTCAGATTCGTCCGGAATGACACCGTCCTTGTATCGGGTGTCTTCCCACAGGAGCCGCCAATGGGTGCCTAGACGCTCAGTGCGAGACTCCGCCTCGTTCCATTTGCCCCTCACATTGGGCGCCTTCGTGTCACTCACGAGATAGTTGAAGCACCCATTGTTCTCGATACTTCTCACCCCCAAAGGCACGATGCCGAGGGCCTTCTCTCGCTCGACCTTGACAGGCTCCCATATCCCGTCTACCGGTACGCGCTGTCCGGAACTGATTATGAGGTCCGTGGCCGCAGGCACTTCCGAAATCTCGGCTGGAAAGACGGGGTAGGGCAATTGGTAGAACTGGTACCTGTAACGGTCGGGGTCCAGCAACGCTGCCGGACTTGAGTAGCGAGCGGACATTCGAGGTATGAACGGCACTTCAATCGGTGCGTAATCGCCCTCATAACGGGACGCCAGTAGTAGCCGATTTAGTGCTTCGACTTTTTCCGGGTAAGGCGCAGTCTGTGCACCTCGCTCCCAGTAGTCAGGATGCGTGTACAGAAAGTTGCGAACCGTACTGCTTTTGTCCATCGCGGCATCAAGGGGTTGACCGGTCCGCCATACAAATCGATGTCCCTTCCCGAGTTCTTCAACCCCTTTTTTGTATAGACCTAGCGTTTCGTAGATTCCGGGGAGCAAATCGGGGTCCATCCGCTCGGGGTCGTTTTTGGGCCAGGTTCTGACAGCGTTCTCGAATGCCCTGGAAAACACCTCCCATGCATCCCGTTTCTTCGCCCACAGCGAATAACTGGTCAGTCGCTTCAGCAACCAAAACACGCGTCGCCGAGTCTCGGAATCCTGCATGTCATATTCTTGCGTGACGTACCCCATCAAATTTACTCCTGACTGCTCGCGGCCGTACGAGACGCCGCGATTGTTTTGCTGTTCGCTACCTTCGTTTGTATTTCGTCGCTGCCGAGCCGGCGCGTGCGAGCCGAACCGGATACGTCCTCTGAAAATTTACTGTATCCATACACGTCCTCAACGTTCGTCCAGTTGGTCGGATAGAAGTCGACCCGAACTCCGTTGATAGTTTCAGTGAGTGCAGTACCACTTGCCTTCACACTCTCACCAATCCGCGTTATTTCGGTGGCAAGTGCACCCATGTCAACCACCAACTGACGGCCGCCCCCTTCCAGATATTGCGCAGGAATTTTGTCACCGAACTGCTCTGCAATCTGGCCAGCCCAAGCCTTTGCGGTTGGCATCCGCGTTCCGAAATCGCTAGGAAGATGTACAACGGCGAGGAACCCGTTGCCATTCCACTCATCCAACACGGCCGACCGGACTCTCCATTCTTCCGCATTTTTGGGCGGACTGCCGATTCCCCAAAACGCCGGCTGGCGTCCGCCGGCGGCTTTGCTGCCCCAAGGGGCGTGCTTCGAAGGGTTGCCGAATGCTCGATAGAGCGTCTGTCCCGCCAACTGGTCGGCGTCGAGTGCGGCAAGTTCGCCGTGGAATGTCGCAAGCGTGCGATACACCT
>Ga0209796_10000442_pt1 | contig 27673 bp, 23 predicted proteins | sample AgamicOrSfrz_FD_187167 | JGI IMG/M metagenome (GOLD analysis project Ga0209796, IMG submission 187167) | Agave microbial communities from Guanajuato, Mexico - Or.Sf.rz (SPAdes) (version 2) | ecosystem: Host-associated > Plants > Phyllosphere > Phylloplane/Leaf | place: Guanajuato, Mexico...
CGTGTAACGTTGCACCGGCGAATCAAATCCCATTTTTGCTACGTTACGCATCTGCTCGGCGGTGAAGTAGAGATACTCAATCTTCATCAGATCGCGGTTGCTCTTACCATCATGCCAGCGCTGGAATACCACTTTGCCGCTGATGGGCGTCTGCTCGAACTGTCCGGGCAGTTGCCACGGTTTGGCATCCAGCGCCGCCAGCAGCGAGGCGATATTGGAGTCATGACCAACCAGCAACGTCACTTTCGGCGCAGCGGCGGGCTTCTCCACCAGCTGTTGATCGAGGTAATTGAGCAGCGGTTTTGCCACATTGCGCGCCACCTCTGGCGTGGTAAAGAGAATGGACTGATAGCTATTTTTCAGCTTCTCCAGCAGTTGCCACTGCTTGTCGCTTTTAATTCCGCCAAAGGCAACTTCATCCTGCGGGAAGCCTTCGTAATATTGCAGGGTAAATGCATCCACCAGCGCATTTGCCGTTTTTAGCGGCCCGCTAACGGAGGGCTCCAGCCGGTAATCGGCGCGGAAGGTATCCTTTCCATCACTGAGGGTGCAGGGTTTGTCGCTTTGCGCTTTGCAAGTCGGCGAAGCCGGATAATCGACAATCTGCTCCAGCAGCTTATAGCTCTCAGTCAGATCGATACCCTGGCGGCTAGCCTCCATTGCTTCAACCGCTTTCTGGCGAAAATCGTCGCTATCTTCAGTGATAACCGGGTTAAACAGCGGGTCCATTTCACCCATTTTGCGCTGATGGAAGATCGGCACATCGCAGGCAATAAAGACGTTACTGACAAAGAATTGCGCGGTGTCGTGGGTGCGCGGCAGGCTGTTTGCCCAGGCGAAAAACTGTTTCTTTGTCGGGCACTGTTCGGTAGAGAGCACTTTTTCGTGGGTCATCCACTTACGCATCTGGTGGGCAAAAAAGATCTCCACCAGCGCACCGCGATCCGTTAACTCTCCGCCCGCCACTTTCCAGGTTGGCCACGGTTTGGTGGTGGCCTGCGCCAGCACACTGCCGTTGTTTGCCAGCGGCGCACGAATACCGTGGCGGCTGACAATCACCACCTGTTGCAGGCTGTAGCCCTCCGGTGTCGTTTGTTGCGCCATCGCGCTGGGTAATGCCAGGGCCGCGGCGATAGCGGCTGACCAGAATAAACCTTTCATCCTTTGTCCTTGTATCTCAACCCGATGAGGCAAGTGTGACACAACCGCGCAGCGGGTGGATGCAGGTTACCCTGCTTTAATCACATCAGCCGCCCTGGATCACAAAAAAAGGAGCCGCGAGCGGCTCCTTGTAACGATGCAGATCTCAGTAAGGGCTTTGGGTATGGCGCACAATGATCTCGCTGACATCGACGCTGTCCGGCTGATCAATGGACCAGGCAATGGCATCCGCAATCGCCTCTGCGGGTAACGCGATACGGCGAAAGCCCTCCATCGACTCTTTCGCGCTGGGATCGGTAATATGATCGGCAAGCTCAGAAGCGACCACCCCCGGGCTTACTACCGTGACGCGGATGCAGTCGCTCTCCTGGCGCAGCCCATCGGAAATGGCGCGAACGGCAAACTTGCTGGCGCAATAGACGGCAGAGAGCGGAAAGACCGCATGCGCGCCAATAGAAGCCACGTTGATGATCTGCCCTGCCCGCTGCTGCTGCATGGTCGGCAGCACCGCCGCGATGCCGTTCAGCACACCGTGAACGTTGACGTCGATAGTCTGACGCCACTCCTCCATTTTCAACGCCGCCAGCGGTGAGAGCGGCATTACGCCAGCGTTATTGATCAGGACATCGATGCGGCCATGTTGCTGCAGCGCAAATTGCGCCATCTGCGCCAGATCTTCCGCCTGGGTTACGTCAATGGCTAAACAGTCGATACTACCCAGTTCATCACGCAGAGCCTGCAAACGCTCAATACGGCGCGCGCCAATAACCAGCTGATGACCCGCCTGCACCAGGCGACGTGCAGTCGCTTCACCGATCCCACTGCTTGCGCCAGTGAGCAGAATAATTTTGCGATTACTCATCTCTCTTCTCCTGTATTAAAAGTGACGCAAGCAGGTTAACCAGCGCGCGACTCGTAAAACAGGCGCATTCTTATCCCATGATTGCCTGTTTCTCTTCACGTTGTTCACTTGTTGCGCGTGAATGGGCAGAATGCTTGCTTAAATATCAACACTTGTGAGGAATAATGATGGAGGAGATGGTAGCGCTGCTGCGGGCGCTTGCACCGCAAGAAGGCTGTACACGCTCGGCGCTGGAGAGCGTCTGCTTTATGCGCTCAGACCGCCCGCTGGCGCGCACGCCGGTGGTTTATAAACCCTCTATTGTGATCGTCTGCCAGGGGCAGAAGCGCGGTTATCTGGCGAATCGCGTTTATCACTACGATAAACAGCACTACCTGGTGTTATCGGTGCCGCTCCCCTTCTCGACGGAAACGGACGCCAGCCCTGAGAAGCCGCTACTGGCGCTGACAGTGGATCTTGATATGACGGTGCTCTCTGAATTGATGCTGTCGCTGGATCTTCCGCCCGGTCGCGCAGAAGCAGCACCGGAAGGCATTATGTCAACGCCGCTCGAAGCGGATCTTGCCGATACGGCAGTGCGATTACTGAAAGCGCTCTCGTCAAAGCAGGAGGCGCAGGTGCTGGGGCCGCAGCTGGTGCGGGAGCTGTATTACCGTGTGCTGATGGGCGAACGTGGCGATGCGCTGCGTGCGGCGCTGGTTAATCAGGGGCAGTTTGCAGCGATTGCTAAAGTGTTGCAGCGTATCCATACACACTTTACCGAGCCGCTGCATATTCCGACGCTGGCAAAGGATGCAGGCCTTAGCGTGCCTGCGTTTCATAAACACTTTAAATCCGTCACCAGCACCTCACCGCTGCAGTACATCAAGTCTGTGCGGCTTAACCAGGCGCGCTTGTTGATGATTCGCGATAACGCAACCGCTGCGGGTGCGGCTTTTCACGTCGGCTATGAGAGCCCTTCACAGTTTAACCGCGAGTTTCGCCGCCTGTTTGGCCGCAGCCCACGGGAAGAAGCCAATGAAATGCGAGCCTCCTTCGCGCTCTTTCCTCCTGTGTAATTTACTCTGCGCCTTGCCAGATATGGACACAGTTGCGGCCGCGCTCTTTGGCAATATAGAGCGCTTCATCAGCCCGCTGAATAAAGCGCTCGTAATCGGGGTGTCCATCGAACATGGCAGCTCCTATGGAGAGGGAAATCGGTACCCGCTCACCCTCAGGCGTTTTAACGATGGTTTTTTCGACACGAGAACGGATACGTTCGGCAATTCGATGGGTATCAAACTCGGTCGCTTCAGTTAACAGGATCACAAATTCATCGCCGCCATAACGAAAAACATAATCACTGCTGCGCACGTTGTCATAAAACGCACTGGAGACTTTACGCAGGATCTCATCCCCCATCGGATGTCCCCAGCTATCATTTATTTGTTTAAATTTATCGACATCAATGATTAATACTGACAGCGGTGTAGAGGCTCTTTGCGCATGGGAAATTTCGCGCTTGAAAATGGTTGGCATAAATCGACGGTTAAGTAACTTCGTTAAGACATCCATACCTACTTCGTGACGCGAAACCTCTTCAAAGAGCTCCCGCAATAATGTGATTATTTGCACCACATTTTTTCTTACGGAAATAAGAAAGCTGACGCGCAGCGCACGGTTGCTTAATGAGCGGGGTGTCGCCCGGGTAGAGCGAAATATTTCATCAAGCTCTTGCAGCAGACGGGAAATATGGCCAACCTCCGCGATCCCACTAAAATAGTGGCGTCCTTTGTGGTTAAACCATAAACCAAAATCGGACTGGCTGACGGACAGCGTATTGCCTAAATCAGCATCCATAATGATTTTATAAATCAGATCTATCTCCCAGCTGAGTAGCGCCGCGGTTTGCCGCTCTTTCTCCTCTTCTGCATTCTCCATCAGCGAGAAGATACGGTAATTTTCATCCTCTTTTGCTGAGTTATGCTCGCTGAAAGAGAAGGCTCGTGACATCACTTCCATTGCCAGGTCGATGCTGTTAATCGCATGGTGATAGACCTGCAATTTCTCTTCTGCGGTAAACTCACTTTCAATAATCACCGGATAGAAGAGCTTCTTAAGCACGCGAAAGCCCATCTCGACTAACTCAACGGAGATTCCAATACGCGCATGCACTTCGGCAACCGTATGCTGCTGCTGAATCAGGCGCTCGATATCATCCGGTGTGCAGGCTAAAACTTCTTTTATCCAGCGCTCCAGCGCGGATTTAAGATGTATTTCAACCTGGGCATTAGAGAGAAATTCACGGGCATGGGGATCGGTTAGTACGATGCGGTAGAAGGTTTCACTGAGATCGTGGGCGTGGGTGTAAGCCACCTCAGCGGTGAGACGGCGAATCTGCTGATCGGTCTTTTCTAATAGCGTGAGCCATTCGCCCTTCATCGATTTAAGATAAGTTTCCATCATTCAGACCCTTACGGTAGTTAACACATCTTACGTTCAGGATGTTGCAAACAAACGTCCATCGACGCAGATCGACAGGGCCAGAATTACCGTGGCACCGCCCACATATTCCCTCTGTTAGCGTCCGGGCGGTCCTCGCTCACGATTTACAAATTACATGGTAAAACAGCGTGTTAGATTTCATTTTAACCATGTAAGAAGGCAATAGTAGAAACGTACCGAAATAGAGTATAGCCCGTTCAATTGCTATCACAACCTGGAATAATAACCTGGGCTGAGCGTTAAGATCTTATTTAAGACTATTTAATTACGGCTTCTCGCAGGAGCAATTTACAATCAGAAACACTCTCCCAGGCATTATTCTATATGGTAATTAATCATATGAAGATCTATACAATAAGCGACGATGTATATTTTCAGAACGGAATGATTTCATTGGCTAATGCAAGAGGCTGGACAATCGAAGCGCAACAATTCAACCCGCAATTACTCACCGAACTTACTCTGGACGACGTTGTTATTCTCCACCTCGATAAAAAGAACATGGCTTATGCTAAAGCCATCTCCCCTCTCAATAAAGTGTGCAAGCTGCTCGTTATTTCTGGCACAACGCGAAATATTTTGATCGATGAAGCCGATATTGTGCTTAAAGCTCAGGACTCGCTAAATGAGATTAGCCACGCGATTAAAAAACTCGCCAAACTCAGGAAAGAGGCCACGCATAAAGAAAACGTCCTCAGCGATATTGAAAGGATCGTGTTGAATGAATCGCTGAAGGGGAAAAACATTCACCTTATTGCCAAGCTGCTCTCTATTTCACCGAAACGGGTCTATGCCTACCGAAATAAAGCATGCAAAAAGATGGGCGGAAAAAAGATCAGCGATCTTCTGCTGATCAAGGATAATTTGCTGGAGCATACCCACCTTTCATCCCCTACTCTCTCTCCTTAAACTGGCAATGTCCGTCTGCAGTGTGTAACCACTACAGACGGACATGCACTACCAGAGCTGCGACTGCTTGTTGATCTCATCCCAGCGAAAACACATATCACACGCCATCAGAAAATCGTTGTGCCACAGCTTGTAAATATGCAGGAAGATAAACGCGAGGCACGGCAATAAACACAGCAGAAAATAGGCTTCGAAGAGGATAGCCAGGCCCGAGAAATCGAGTAATAAGCTGGTCAGGGCGATCCAGAGCATTTCAATCAACAGTAAGCCCAGAATCCGCAGCCAGAAAGGCGTACCCGTATTGATGAACTGCGGTAACGGGCTGGCGAAATAGAAGTCAATTTCGCGCATAAAGAGGCGTCCGAGAAAGATGTAGCGCCTTGATAGCCGTACAAAAAGCAGATTCATCGCCAGCACAATCCCGCAGAGCACCAGCATCGCGACCATGAGCGGCGCAAAGAACAGCCCCTGTTCGAGGGAGAATTCAGGCTGCTTTTTAAGCGGCACAATGGTTAACAGGCTTACGCCCAGGCTAATCATCAGGTAGCGGGCAACATAACGGTGAAGATGCTTAAATCGCAGCGTTTCATTCACCTCTTGCCCGATCAGCTTGATATAAGTGCTGCGGATAAAACGAAACACAACATAGAGAAAGAGCGGCGATAGCGCAGCCAGCAGGGGCAGCACCTGCTCTGGCGTAAAAAATAAAAGCGCCGCCTGCGTGATAAGCCAAAAGAGCGCTCCGCTCAGCAGGCTGGCGATCGCCGGTCGCGACAGCGCCCTTTCCAGTCGCCCCGCTTTTTTGCCAATGAAGAAGGAGAGATCGATATTTTTAATCACGCATTTATACGTCCAGTAGGCTTGTAGTTCCCAGATAAAATGAAACATCACCAGCCCAAGGATCGCACTGATAATCAGCGTATCCTGTGATGTCAGGTTAAACGCCGCGTTTTTCCAGTATAGCCCCAGCAGCAGATAGATAATGATGCAGAGCAGCGGCAGGATTTTTTTGTCCTGGTGGCGAATAAAAGTCAGGTAATCAGGTATCACGAGGGCGTCCTCACGCTGATAAAAGCGTTTTACAGTGCCGGGACATCGCGGGCGTAAAACCGATAAAGTCAGTGAGCATCTGTGCGAGGTACGCTTTATTGCTGATCTCAACAAACTGCACGCCCGGCTTATGAATAAGCCACCCATCGATTGCGTCACGCCATTTAACGGTGTGAGTCAAATGGAGCGCGAGATTTTCTTTAATCTGCTCAGGGCGGAACTCCGCCTTACCGGAAACATTCATGACCACCGCATGGCGCGGCGGCGTAACGTCTACCCCGGCGAGATAGTCCCGCATCAAGGCAACGCCCGCTGTCATCAAACGCGTATGCCACGCGCCGCTAACGCCGAGTTTGACCGGTTCGAATCCGTTCTCCAGCAACAGACGAGAAAAATCACGTAGCGGCGCGCTAGCCCCACCAATGACCTGCTGCTTAGGGCTGTTATCACAGCTGATATCAACAATTATCCCGGCATGGTCGATCAGTTCGCGCAGGCGCAGAACATCAATACCTTTCACCGCCGCCATCTCGCCTTTATGCAGACGGCTAATATCATGCATAACCTTCGCGCGAAAGTGGATCGCCTCAAACAGACTCTCCAGTGAGAGCGCACCTGCGGCATAGAGGGCGCTATATTCACCGACGCTATGCCCGCAGGAACCCACTATCGTACAGGGATCCATTTTTGGCTGGCAGAGGGTATAAAGCGAGACATTAATGGCCGTCACCGCCAGCTGCTGCACCGTAGTCTGAATCAGCCGGTTCATCGGGCCTTTCAGGCACAGACGACGAATATCAATCCCCGATACATCGCTGGCGCAATCCCAAATATGTCTGGTTGCCGAAGTGAGATCCCATAAGTCCGCACCCATGCCGATTGCCGGATTTCCCTGCCCGGCGAACAGTAATACGAGCGGTTTTTCTGTTTTGTATTCACTCATCTTTCATGTCCTTATAAGAGATAGTTAAGCCCCAGATAAAATCCGACGGTTTTGCCAAAAAAAGCGAATTCCGTATCCTGCTTACCGAGCCCGGCCCAGCCGCCGGCATAAAGATTAAGGCTGTCGTCAAAGGCCGCTACAGGCGTCGAAACGTGTATACCAAGCAGAGAGCTGTTATCACGCATATTCATCGTGATATAGGGCTGGAGCGTTACGTCCTTCTCGCTGCGAAAACTGCCATAAGCGCTCAAATAGTGTTTTCCCTGCAACTCTCCTCTGTTGGCGGCATTCCCTATTTCCGCTCCCATCAGATATTTGTATGCATCAAAGATTTGATCTAATAACGCCGACTGCGATGCTCTGTTCAGATAACGTGAAAACTCCACCTGCTGTTGCCATTCATTCTCTGAATAGCCTTCACTCTGGAAGTAGTATTCAAGCCCCAGCACAGCGAAGTCGCGGGTGGTGTATTGCGCGCCTAACGCCACTTCAACTCCCGCCTTGCGCTCTGCGCGATAAAGCGAAGAGGGAAATTGATAATCAACGACCTCTGCGGCACGTTCAGGCGAAAAATGGCGCCATTGCTGAGCGTTGTGCAACGCCACTTCGCCGTTAAAAGTGAGCGCTGGCGTATAACTGAAGCTGTCCGAAAGCGCGAGAGAACGCTTGTCGCCCAGCAGCAGGCTAATAGCAGGCGTGTGGTTCGCCAGGCGATAGTCGGTATAACTTAAGAGATACCGCGCCTGAGCGTTGCCGCGCCGGTTTGCTGACCAGTGGCTGGATGTTTCATACCGCTGGTTAATGGTTGCCAACTGCGGCGCAACCGTAAATGCGAGGCTGTAGTCGCGTTGGTTATCAACTAACCGCGCCCCCCATGACGATTCGCTATAGTTCGACCGCATAGCGGGATCGTAAATACGCGTGCTTTTAAAGCCTGCGTAATAGTTGCTCATCAGGGCGGCGGGCGATTTGAGAAAAAAGAGCCCCGGCGTTGCCGTTAACTTCCCGGCTTCCAGGCGAAGCCGGTCTGAGAGGGTGTAATTGAGTTGTAACCTGTTGAGCAGCACACGCGATCGCTGCTGATCCTCTTCAAAAGAGCCGGGCAGATGCCATGCATAATAAGCAAGGCCATAGAGGGAAAAATCAATATCCAGACGGTTTTCAATGACCGCACACTTGCTGCTGAATTTTATCCCGGCATCCTGAAAAGCATTTGTCGGTGTATAAGCACTTTCTCCGGCAGTGCTCCACGGCGAAGCGGTTCGCTTTATATAAGAGGTTTGCAGCATCAGCGCGGTTTCGCTATTTGCGGCCACCTCATCGCCTGAGAGACAGGACGCCTGTGAGAAAGAGGTAAGTAATGACAAAGGAATAAGCAGAGTATTAATGAGCGTTTTCACCTGACACCCCGCTGGATAGCTTCCCTGGTAAAGTAAAATTCGGGCAAAGACTCAAGTCTGACGTCGCTATATTCCATAACGGTAAATCCCTTGTGGTGGCGTGCATCATGCACAATGATTTTCATCGGCCGCGCTTCTCCGAGCACGATCTGGTAATCCAGATAACTCACCTCCTTAAGTAACTTCTCATCCTGTGAATAAAAGGAGGCGGTATAAGGACGGAAGCTCTCTTTCTCGACCAGATAGATAATTTTGGGATAGGTTGCCGCGGCGGTTTTCCGTTCAAGGGAGAGTCGATAGCAGAGACGCTTTCCACAAGCCGTTTCGCCAGTGAGTTGAGCGTTATAGGCGTAATCGAAATTGGTAACAATGACATCGCTATTCGCGATCTGCCCGACTAAGCGCTGCTCAGGCGAAACAGGCATTGGACGACGTAACTCCGGGGAGTAAAACCATAAGTCATACCAATCCGAGAGCATAATTTTGCCTTTATCTCTGGCAGGATAGATAAAACGCACAAGGGATCTTGCATCCGCAGGCTGGCCATTTTCGGGCTTCATAAAGCGCATCGACACATCGAAAATCTGTGTATTGATTGCCTCAGCGGCCTTTTCTTTATATTCACGCACCGTGACGGTATAGCGAAACGGTTGATTTGGTGAGCGTATTTCGTCAGCCCGGCGGATAATATCCTGCGCCGGCGTCGCATTGCAGACCGCAGGGATTATCGCCAGCGCGATAAAACATAGAGAGAAAATATTCATAAGCTGTCCTGTTTTATGAAAATTTAAAAGCATCGGCCAGGTTCAGTTTCGCTGCGCGTAATGAAGGACGCAGGGAAGCGAAAGTCGCGGTAATAACCGGTAAGAAAAAAGTAAACCAGACCGTATCCACATCCGTGGTTTTAATAAATGCGGTATACCCCTGCGACTGTCCCGGTGAGGGCGGCATCGCAATACCTTTCACATTAATAAGCCAGGCAAGGGCAAACCCTATCGCCAGACTTCCTGCTGCGCCAATAATGCCAATAAATATCCCTTCAAGAATAAATAGCCGCGTAACATGCCATGGCTTTAGCCCGATAGCGCGTAAGGTGGTGATTTCCCGGGTACGCTCAACGATATTCATGGTAAGCGAGTTACCGATCATAAAAATAACGACTACTGCAACAAGAAGTTTAATAAAGAAGTAAATGCCAGAGAGAAGATCTTCGACCTGCTGATAAAATGGCGAGACGCTATTCCACTCTTTTACGATCAACGGTAAATGATGTCGGGTAATAAAATGCCGAAGTTTAACCGCAAAGCCTGAGACGTTTTCTGTATTGAGCAGAATCAAAACTTTACTGACGCCCTCAGTTCCCATCAGGCGCTGCGCTGTCGTTAACGGCATCTTTATTGCCGTATCATCGTAGTCTTTAATGCCGGAGGTAAAAATACCTCGTACTTTTAAAGAGATAGCCCCCTGGCCTCCCTGGGCATTCACCACCATAATATCCAGCCAGTCGCCATACGCGGCGTTAAGGGTTTTGCCCAGACCGCTTCCTGCGGTCACTTCGTCCGTTTTTACACGTGACAAATCGCTACCGCTGATCAACTTATCGAATGAGCCAAGCTTTAATGCGGCTAAAGGTTCGACGCCAAGGCCGGAGAAGTAACTGGTGGTTTCGTTTTCATATTGTGAGGCCACGCCAGTAAACTCAAGTTGGCCTGAAATTGTCGAAATATCAGCCGATAACTCTGGCTGGGCAAGAATGGTTTGCTTTAACGCAGCATAATTCTCAATTAAGCTCTGGCTCCTCTTTGCACTCTCAAAATAGGCTGGATTATAAATTTGCACATGACCAATATTGGTACGAATGGTTTGCTCTTTCAAAATCCAGAAGGAGTACTGAATAAAACCGCCATAAAGAAAAATGGCGACACCGCCAAGCATTATTGCGGCCAGTGTCGATAAGGTACGCCGCCGATGGCGAAAAATATTTAATAAAGCAAACTGCGCATCTTTGAAGCGGAAGAGTAAACAAAAAACAATAAAAAGCAGGATAGCGCTCATCGCCAGATTAATAAATAACATGGTGTATTCCTTTACTTCTCTTTTAATAGTGGCATAACGACCTGCGTCAATTCCTGCAGATCCCACTCTGGCGCGGTGCCAGGCGCTAAGAGAGTATATTTCTCCACGCGCGTTCCCAATTTCCTTAAATCGTTTAACAGAATCGCGGCATCGTGCGTTCGCCCGCAATCAATGAGCGCGCGGTAGCGCATATAACGAATGGGGATGAGAATATTCTCATCAAATAAGTCTGTTGCATTCCCCAGGCGTTCGGTGTCATGCAGAGCGATGATGCACCGGCCGTTTTTTGCAGGTAAGTAAGCATCAATACGCGCACGTAAATAGTGCAATCGCAGATTACCGTCGTTTGACTCCACCGCTTCATCGAGAAAGAAAAAACCGGTTTTTGCATACTCTGCGGCGTGGACAAAGTCATTTATCGCAGCATAGTGTTTTGCCTGTTGTAGTACGCCGTAGGCGTAAAAGATCAGCGAGGCGACATGGTGTTCGCGGCGATATTCATTCCATAATGCGGAGGTGGTTTCGGCCAACGCCTGCTGCTGTGCAGGAAAACCCTGCGCTATTATCTTCTCAACTTCAGACGCTGGCGCGGCAAATGCCGCGTTCACCACCAGCGATAAGCCGATTATTACTCCGTTAAGTCCATCGCGTTTACCGGGCCGAATCATAAGTTAATTCTCCATCCGTGATTTCAATAACCCGCTTTGCCCGATCCTTGAGCTGGGTGGAATGCGTGGAAACAATAAAGGTGGTTTGTGTTTGCTGATTAATGTTTAACAGCAAATCCATGATCGCCTCGCCGGTGGCAAAATCCAGATTGCCCGTCGGTTCATCGGCGACAACAACGCCAGGCTGATGCGCAAGCGCGCGGGCAATCGCTACACGTTGCTGCTGACCACCGGATAATTGCCCGGGTTTTCGACGTGCAAGCTGCGCGAGGCCGACGCTGTCGAGCGCATGTAGTGCACGCGCTTTCGCCTCTTTTCTATCGCAATAGCCGTTGAGAACCAGCGGATAAAAAATATTATCCAGCACGTTCAGTACCGGGATCAGATTGAAGAACTGGAAGATAAAGCCGAGATGTTGACCACGAATCGCGGCCATCTCCTTTTCAGGAAGGCCGTTGAGCAGATGATTTAAAAAAATAACCTGTCCTGCGCTCGGTTGATCAATTCCCGAGAGGATATTAAGCAGCGTACTTTTGCCACTGCCGGAAGGGCCGCACAGCGCGATAAATTCCCCTTTCGCAATCTCGAGGCTCACGCTTTTCAATGCGCTAACCTGGCTTTCACCTGTGCCAAATTGTTTTGAGATATCGCTGAGAACAATGGCAGGTAGAGCTTTTACGCTGTTTTTCATGCGCCTTCCTTTTCCATTTCGAGCCAGCTGTCGAACCAGGCGCTACCACCGAAACTGTCCTTTACGATAGTGCGTATTTTTGTCCCGCGAGGCGCGTTTTGTTGCAGGAACTCCCAGCTCAGAGCGGGGGTTAAACAGCCGCTGGCACCAAAAATCGCTCTGAGATCAATGACGTTTACCCCCTGTTCAGGCGCCATGGGATTCGTCATCGGTCCGGCCTGCGCAAACAGATCGATATCGCTCGCATTCTCGTAGAGTTCACGCTGAGTTTGTGCGCCATCCTGCCAGCTATGGTAATTTCCGCAGCGAATTTTGATGCTACCTGCGCGACGGCTAAAAATAAAGCAGCCGGCACGCTCAACGCAGAGGTGAATGCCGCTTTTTTGCTGCGCCCTTTTATTTCCGCCCTCACCCGTTAATGTTGCCTCGGAGAAGACCAGCAGCGGTATCGCACGCCAGGCCGCGCAGACCACCACAAAATCAAACATATTCCAGCGAAGATAATCCTGCGCCCAGCGCATCGCGGCGATCAGCGATAATTTCTCGCCGCGCATTTTGCAACTAACATCTTTGATGGCGAATTTCTTCAGGAGATTTTTCGGCAGGGTATCGATGGTGGAGGTGTGCAATGCGCTGCTTATATTTTCAAAAATTGCACTCTCGCCCCACGCATCAACGTAGATAAACGCGGTACGTGATTTTAATAACAGCATCCGCTCTTTTGCGCCCAGGCTCTGTAATGCACTTTCCGCTGCCTGCTCAAGCGCTTCGATATAGTGGATATAGTCCGGTTTACGCACCATTTCTCGTGCATAAACCGCTTTGCTGGTACCGAAGCGTTTAAAACCCCAGCCACGCTTAGCCGTTGCTTTTAAAGACTGGTTGTAGAGATGGGATTCCCAGACGTTCAACCACCCGGGAGAGTAAATATAAAAATCATCTTCCGGCTCGGTCATCGTAAAAGCATTGAGAAACATTGCATCGCTCATACCCTTCCCTCCCCTTTCGCGAAGAGAGAGAGGACAACGCCGATAATGGAGCCATCCACGCCGAGACCGTTTTTTAACAGATGTGATTTTTGATGAGGCAGCACGGACTGATTAATTAATAGCTGATGAGATATTTCATCACTTACTTCATCATTCGCCACTGCCGGAATTAACTCTCCCGCTCGTAAAGCCTCTGCACCGATAATGAGATCGATAAGACCGGAGCCAGTAGCGGTATACCCCAGCATCCCTTTGTAGGCCAGGACCGGTATCGTCTGCTCGCCCACCAGCATTGAAATCGCTTTCGCCTCCGATTTATCGCTGGTCGAAGATCCATTGCCGTGCGGAATAATGGCGCAGAGTTGATTCGGCGTCACCGCTGCTTCACTCAATACACTGCGCATCACTTTTAATAGATTAGAACTGAGCCAGCCAGCATCGTGGCTACGCCCGGCACTGGTCTGGATGTAATTTGATTTTAATCGGACAGAGTTCTTTCGCTTCTGACCGCTACGGTATCCATGGCGCTCCAGTAACATCACCGAAAAACCTTCTGCAAATAAGACAGCCTGACTGTTTTTACCAAACGGTTGCACCACTCTGCTTGCCAGCATCGACTGGTTTTCCAGGAACCAGATATCCTGGGTATTAATTTTTGAACAATTAATAACGCAAACCAGATCAAGGCCACCGCGCTCAATTGCATGACAACCTAAATGAAGGGCCGTCAATGCGGAATTACTGGTGCAGTTCATCGCGGCGGGCAGGATTTGCAGGCGGTATTTTTCTGCCAGTTTGAAAGCCAGATAATCCTGGGACATATTTCTGACATGCAGATTTTTTATCGATGCGGAAAGCGCAACGTCTTCAGTATCGTTTTTGTCGTAAAAGGATTTGTAATCCATCGCATCGACTCGCGGCCCGAGGCCAGTCACATAGACTCGGACAGAACCCCCCGCCAACGCGGTAGGGGGTAAGGCTGCCTGCGCCAGTGCTTCTTCGATTAAGCGGTAGATCAGGTCAAGATCAGACTCCTTCATTGCATTAAGCCTGGCCACGCTGACATTACGCTTAAATCCGCATTTGATTGCCTCTTCTTCACTGGCAAACCACGGCGTGGTGTTAACGCGGATGCCCTGTCGCAGATTATTCATCAACTGAGCAGGATGATGAGCATAAGGTAATGAAAGGCTGTAGCCGGAAATCAAAGCTGCATTTTCCACGGCGCTATCCTTTTATAACCATCGCGTAGTAGTTGCCGCCCTCTGTTGCGCCGACCAGCAGCGCATGGCGAACAGCAAGCGTCAGCGGCTGGCGCACAAAATTCATTCGATTATCGAAGAAGGACTCGGTGCCAGGAATCGCCGGTACGGTTTGCGTTTTGATGCACTCGGTAAGCACCAGCAGGTTCAACAGACCGGCCGCCGATGCGACGAAACCGAAGTAAGCGTTGTAGTTAACAACCGGCACCTGCGGGTGCGACTGATGGAAAACGGCATAAAGGGCGTCGATCTCAACCTGCGAATGCGCAGGCCCGCCATGGCTGCTGCCGCACACCAGATCGATCTCGTGGGCCTCCACCCCGGCATCGGCAAGGGCACGTTGAATAGCCAGCACCATAGCTTCGGATTTTTCGCCTGATTGGGCAGGATCAAACCAGCTGTTATCACAAGATTTGCCGTAGCCAATGATTTCGGCCAGTACTTCAACACCGCGCTCGCGAGCAGCCTGCGGATCCTCAAGCAATAACATGCAGGCACCTTCGCCGGGTACATACCCTTTTGCCTTCGCGCTATAAATTTGATAATCGGCCGCGTCGGCGATCATGGCGATTTTCTGCGTAACGGCATCCATATAGAGCGCCATCGAGGGAAAAAACTCATCCGCGCCGCCGACAATGACCTGTGGTTGCAGATTCTGCCGCACGAGTTCATAACCATAGGTCAGTGCGCCAAGCGCGGCATTTTCACCGGTTGCCAGCGTCGTGGTGTAGCCTTTGATCCCTTCGGAGATGCCACAAAAAGTGGCAATTGCGTTCATTAGCGAACCGGGAAATTCCGAAGTACGAACTTTGCGCGGATCGGGTTTCAGGCTTTGCAAATATTTATAGGTTGTCTCCTGCGGTCCGCGTGACATCCCCATCACCATGCCGAGGTTTTCGCCGTCGCGCTTAATTTTGCGTTTACCGCTGTTCAACGCCTCAGAAAGTGCTACCAGCGCAAAGGTTCCGCCACGAGTGGCTTTACGAGAATCAAAGCGGCGCAGATATTTGCGGGGTTCAAGATTGCTCACCTGGAATGTTTTAAAATGTGCCTCCTCTTCCGGCAGCCTTCCCGCACCCACGGCGAGTTCACTGCCAAAGATGTTCCTCAACTGGTCGGTTTTCTCCAGAACCGCTAATAGCTCACGCGCCTCTGCCAATGTGTCCTGTGGGAATATCACGTCGCCCAGGGTTCCGGTGGCGGTGCCCTGCCAGATGTTATGCAGAATGTCGCTTACCGTGTGGCCAATAGCGGTAACGGCGCCAGCGCCGGTTATCGCAACACGTTTGGGGGAATAGTTAGTTACAGGGACTGTTCCCGGTCGGGTACTGATAACCATGCAGCAGTTATTACCGCCAAACGCATAGTTGTTTTTCAAAAAAAGTTTAACCTGTTTCTCTCTGAACTCATTTGCAACGTAATCAAGATCGCAATTCGGACGCGGGAGAGAGAAGTTGAGCGTAGGCAAAACGATATTGTCAGGTAGCGTGACCAGACAGGCGATTAACTCAACGATGCCGGCTGCGCCGATGTTATGTCCGAAGTAGGATTTTGTTGAGCTGACAAGCAAATCCTTGCGATGAGCGAAGACCTTGTTCATCGCCATGGTCTCGATCCGGTCGTTGGCTTCCGTTCCGGTACCGTGCGCATTGACGTAATCAATCTGGTCAGGGGTAACGCCTGCGTTCGCCATCGCTTTGAGCATAACCTGCACCGCCCCATTAGCTCGCGGGTCAGGTCCGGTCTCATGGTAGGCATCGCAGGAGGTGGCATAAGAGAGGATTTCGCCATAGATAGTAGCCCCGCGCGCTATGGCATGTTCGTACTCTTCCAGCACTAACGCCCCTGCGCCTTCGCCGATTGACATGCCCGGTTGGCCAGAGAAAGGTGTGCAGACATCGGGATGCATAACGTTAAGGGCATAGAAGCCGGCGAAGGTCGGCAAATAGATCGGTTCCGTCCCCACGGCAAGCATGGTTTTGCTCTTCCCGTTTTGCAGATAATCGAACGCTATACCGATGGCATTAGGGCTGGCGGTGCAGGCGGTCGCCACCAGTTCTACCCCGCCTTTTAGACCAAGCAGCGTTGATACACTCGAGCAGCATGAGGCGAACCCGCCGGCATAAACGGCCTTACGCAGGGAAAAGTCTTCAATGCGCTGTTCAAATAGCGGCAGGAAGGCTTCCGTGCCCGCAGAGGAGACGCCAACAATTAAACCCGTCTCTTCAAGAGCACATGAGTTTGCGATGAGGCCCGCCTGATTTAATGCATCTTTGCCCACTTTATAGGCCCAGAGTGCAGCATTATCTAATGAATGCACAATTTCGTCTGCCAGCTCAGGGCATTGGATGTCGTGCAACACTTCAGCTGCCCGGGCATTTTCGAACCAGGTTTCAAAACGTTGGCTATCCGTCACGCCGCACTTCTTATTAAGAAGTGCGCATTTAAAATCCTGAAGGTTTTCTGCCAGAGACGAGAGGATGCCCATCCCGGTAATAACGACTCTTTTTCTATTAATCTTCATCATGCTTCCCTGCAGCGGCAGTGAGAACAGACTGCCTGGTTCGATGCGGGTAACAACGCCAACTCGCGCGTTTACTGATGGCTGACGTTGCGGACGATTAAGCGTGTCGTGCCTTCGTGGCATCGACATAGCTGTGCTCTGTCGGGCGGACCAACAAACTTAAGTTATAAAGAAAGGGAAGATTCTGTGTTTTCGCCGGGATCTTCGCTGCAGCGGTTTCGATAGTGAAACCTGAAATATCTGACCAGGCGTAATCATGATCGAGCAGCGCAAGGGCAATTGAAGTTCCCAGCGCGGGAGAACAGACAGACTTAACGATTACGCCGACCTGCTGTTCATCGACTAACACTTTGTCGTTGGAGGAGATCACGGCGCTCTCAGTCAGCGGACAGATACCAACAATTTTACGTTTCGCAAGCTCCAGGGAATGTTCGGCAGCAGCCTCTTTGCCGATAAACCCCTCTTTGTCGTATTGCACTGCCCACTGCATTTGCAACTCAACCGGATGACGGCTGAACTCACCATAGATATTTTCATCCCAACACATATTCTCAATGCGTACAGTGCGCTGATAATCAAGACCACCGGTTTTTAAATGATACCTTTCACCTCTATCAACAAGCGTTGACCATGCATCAACGAGTGTAGGCTGCGGGCCAATTAACAGGTAACCAAATTCACCATGCTTGCCACAGCGAAAAATGATTAGCTCACCGTCCTGATTGATATATTCATGGTAGGGTAAGCCGATAATATCGAAGCCATAAACTTCAGCCAGTAGCTCCCAGGAATAAGGGCCTTCAACCATCAGTGCCCCCCACGCCTCTTCTGTCATTGACTTGATAGCAGGCCTTTCGGAGATCTCGAGATATTCAGCATGTTGCAAGAGGTTATTAAGAGAGTTGATTATGTCGGAGGCCGAAATATTTTCTGACAAGATGTAGTAACCGTCAGGGGTACATAAAATATAGATATCACCTTTGATAGTGCCATCCTCATTAAGTACCAGGGAATAAAGGCCTTGTTCATCGCGAATAATAGAGACATCAGCCGAGGCCAGATGGTTAACTAAAGCCCATGCATCATCACCCATCACGCTTACTATCGACATGTGAGAGTGATCAACCAACAGGGCATTCTCTCTTACCGCTTTATACTCGATAGCAGGTTCGTGATAAGCAGCAGGAATCAGATGATTATTAAAAATGCCCATTTTAGCCTTGCCGGCCAGATGTAAGTCATGCAGCGATTTCATAGTAGTCCTTATTAAAATAGTTAACCGAAATTAAGCCTGACGTTTCGTTATCACAAAAGAAGCAAGGCTGTTAATGCTGCGCATATAAGACGGATTGTCACTTTCACTCACCTGAATATCAAAAACCTTGTCCAGCATTACAATAATCTCGGTCGCATCGACCGAATCTAATTTCAGGCCATTGCCAAATAAGGGTGTATCATCGTCAATTTGCGATGGTTCACGAGGAATGTTTAAACGCTGGATGATCTCTGTTTTGATGGTGAAGAGAACCTCTTTACGCTCCTCAATTTTACTCTGCATTACTGTCATGCTTTTCATCCCTGTAATTTAGTTTCTCGAAAATTGATAATGGTGCCATCGCTAATCTTTTTCTTACCAACATTTGCCGTAACGGAGTAGTGTTTGAACCCGGCAGGATCAGTGAAAGCGGGCTTGCTTATCACTTCAATGGTATCTCCTGGATAAGCAATATCCTTGAATTTTAAGTTCTGAGATGCCAGAACGCCATGGACTTGAGCGCGACGCTCGCGGATAATTTCGGTTAATTCTGGCCTGTGAATAAAGCTATAAATATCACGTAAACTGGTTAATGACATACCGAAACGTTCTGCAAAGATGTCGCAAACATCGCTGATAAAAGAGAAATATTCACTCGCCTGGCCGAATATTTCCGCAACAATGACACCCGGCATAATAGGATTTTCGGGGAAATGGCCAACAAGATAAGGATCGTTATAGGTAACATGCTTGATTACCCGAATATAACCATTATCACCATATTTATAATCCTCTATGCGATCGACCATCATAAGAGGCTGGCGCCAGGCACCCATCTCAAGAAATAGTTTTGGAGGAATAGTATATTTTGACATAAATCACCGCATGACCAGCCCGCCATCAATCACGATGGTTTGCCCCACGATATAACTGGATGCTGAAGAAGATAACCAAACAATGGTATTAGCGACCTCATTACAGTTTCCTAGCCGCTTGAGTGGTATAGAGTTTGTTACATCTCGAACGACGGTTCTTGAGACTTTTTTTACCATCTTTGAAGCAATCATACCCGGTGCCACGGCATTTACACGGATTCCACGCGGGGCAAGTTCAGCAGCAAGTGACCGGGTAAAACTGAGTAAGGCCCCCTTAGAAGCGCTGTAATTCGCTTGCCCGACACTGGGAATAATTCCAGCTATAGAGGCAACATTAATAATCGTCGCGCTTTCTGCGCTTCGTAAAAGTTTCAACATCTCTTTTGTAAGATGAAAGGCGCTTAACATATTAGTTTCAATGACAGTATTGAAATCGTCAAAACTCATTGAGGAAAAAAGATTATCTTTGACGATACCCGCATTGTTGACGAGAACGTCGAGTTGCGTGATAGCGGAACTAAGAGTGATAAACAGCTCACTTACACTCTCAGAAATAGTAAGATCGCACTGCAAAATAGTTAAACGGTGGCCGTTTTGATGACGTTCACTTAACATACGAAGGGGATCAGCGCTGCTTTTAAATATGGCATAAACGTTACAGCCCTGATCCAGATATTTCTCACATATTGCTAATCCGATGTCTCCGCTTGCGCCAGAGACAAGCACATTCTTAGTATCCAAATCCTTATATGTATACATTTTATTCCTTTGTCTTTCATCAGGAGATAATCGTTACTGCAACAGCATGTGTTCGACAGTGGGATATACTGAGAGAGATATGTTCGATATCTCGCTCTTTGATTATCTGTGCTATCCTGCCGGAAAGGGAAAAATAGGGGCATCCGAAGCGATCATGCCGGACCTCCATATCCTGAAAGGTTATCCCTTCTTGGAACCCCAAACCTAAAGCCTTAACGAGAGACTCTTTAGCAGCCCAAAAACCTGAAACTCTCTCATAATCCATCTCCTCTGAAATAAATTTTTTTCTTTCAGAAAGAGAAAAGACACGATGAAGAAAAGCATCCCCTCCATTGTTTATTGCCCGCGTAATCCTACTTACTTCAACAATGTCCGTACCAATGTAAAAGCTTTTTCTTTCCATAGTAATTAAAGCTGATAACTGATGTTAAATTTTGCCGTAAAATCATCGACAATCATTTTTGATGGTGAGAGCAATGGGAGCGACAGGGATAGCTCATATCCCAAAGACTGAACGTTTCCTTTTACTCCTCCAGTAGCCCCCATGAGTTTGTCGCCCCCATAAATTTGCCGCGTAGATTGGCTCCCACCTACTTGCCCATAATCAACTCCGAAGAAAGTAGTTAATCCCTTGAAGGCAGTTGTAAAGTTAAAAGTATTTTGTATGTAGAAGCCATTTATCGCATCAACACCAGAACTGTTTTCAAACCCTCTGACATTCCAGCGATTACCAATATTGAACTGATCCTGAATTGTTAGTGTCGCAGGACTGTATTGCGCACCGATGGACATCTCATACCAGGCAGGCAGCGATGACAACTTCAAAGCTTTTAAATAGTTCATATTTAAATTATAGGTATGACTGGCACGGTCCACGTCGCCAGATAACATATCTGGTGTTTCTTTGCCATCCAGCCATTTGACAAATCGCTGCCAACTTATTGTTGAGTCTAATGAGGCACCGTCAAACCCCTGAATATAATTGAATGCCAGCTTAATGTTGCTCATATCGCGTTTCTGCATGGCCAGTTTGATGCCACCAAACTCATAATCGGCTTTTCTTTTAAAAACTTCTAAGCTTGCGGAAATCTTCTTTGACATATCTCGAAAAAGCAAGCGCGAGGTTTTAAAGCTGTAATATTTATTCCTGCCAATATAATCATAATTCCAATCAGCAATGGGTATATTTTGATCCGAGACGCTTGCGCTATAGGTAAATTCGTAGTCCCAAAATCCATATGGGAAGGAGTACCAGGCGGTTATATTTTTGTACCCTCCAGTTATGCTACTCGCTCCCGAAAGATAACCTACATCACTTATACCAGCAAGATTAAAGAGATAAAATGCGCCACTAGATATATTTTGCCCTGCATTTTTATCCCCCCAGTTACTATAGTTCGCTTTGGCGCTCCAACTCTTCGTACGGTGAGTATTTATAATGATATCGCTATAACCGCTTCGACTTCCGGGCGCGACATTTATTTTAACATCAACTGCCGGCGTCCTTTGTAAGTTTTCAAGGCCTTGCTCTATATCCCTTAGATTAAGAATATCACCCTGTTTAAAAGGGAGAATATGAGCATTAATGTCACCGTTTTCAATCAAAATACGTTCTATCCGGCCAGGAGTAACCGTTATGGCAAGCGCACCTGTAGTTAAATCTTGATTAGGAATGTCAACACGCGTGGTGACAAAGCCGGCATTAATAAAATAGTCCTGAATAATATTAACAAAACTTCGAATTCCATTGATACCAAGACATTCACCAGTAAATTTATTCTTAATACCTTTAATATTCAGATCATTTATAAAATCATTATTAAGAGTAATTTTGGTTATGCGATAACATACTTTATCCTTAGGAATCTGGATATTATCAATGATCAACTCTCTTTTTTCAGAGAAAACATCTTTCTTCTCAATTTTATTTTCACGCAAAAGGTTTGAGTCGTTGCGCTGCTGCTCCCTCGCAAACTTATCCAAATTGTCTGCTGCGGTCACATGAAAACAAAAGAAAAAAATTAGAAAATGAATTTTATAGAGTTGCACTATTACGATCGCTCTCATTCAATTTAAAGCAGCAGCGGCGCTGCTGCTTTAATAATTTTTACATCATAAACCAACGATAGTGCCTGAACCGGTCAACTGTGAGGTTGTAAGTACAAGTCCCCTTTCACCACCTAAAACAGCATTAGATCCAGAGTTGTGTATTAATTTCGAAGTAATTACTGCGTTGCCTTCAGTAAAAATATTTTTGTAATTATAGATCGTGCGAGCAGCATTGACATCGAGATAATCCCAGGCAACGACATTACCATAGTTAGTTAAATCAACTGCGGCTTTGATAAACGCGGAACTACCAACCATATTGCCTTTGCTGCTATTGACAATACTGCCATCTGATTCAACATAAAGCACGGTTCCTGCTGCAATATTTTTTTCGTTGGTAAGGGTGCCACTTGTATCAACTTCCAATGTATTATCAGAAGAAATCGTATTGTAATTATGCAACGCCCCTGCAACACGAACTAAAGCATTCTGCTTACTGCTAATCCATCCATAATTGTTAAAACTACTCCCAACAATTAATGAAAGATATCGATCGGATGAAATTATCCCTGTTGCATCATTGTTTTCGATGGTACCAGAGCTGTAGTTGGACAGTGAATCAACATCGATACTAAGATCGCCGGCACTGTGGAGCGTGGCATAATTATTAATCAAGCGCTTTGCATTAATTTTTGCATCACCGCCACTGGCTATCAAGGCACGATAGTTATCAATTGTTTCTGCGACATTCAAGTTTAACGGACCATGCTCAGCAATAATACGGCTATGAGTGTTATTAATAGACTGGGCGTTGATTGTTACGCCATTAGTGCCAATTAACCCACCAATTTGGCCCGGTATTCCGAAGTAATTACCATACCACGATCCGAAATCTTCACCATAGGTGTTATTAACATTGGTCTTAGCATCAATATTGAGAATATTATTTGCAACCATTAACCCATGATAGTTATCAACATCTGCTTCGGTTTTGATTGAGATATCTTTACCAAGAATCATCCCACCAACGTTTTTGACATTCCTAGCTTTAATGTCAACATTACCAAATTGTGAACTTACTAAACCAATGTGGTTGTTAAAATACCCAGACAAATCTATTTTAACCCCACGATCTCCCATAATTTGACCGACATAAAGACTATTGTCCATTGTAGAACCGATAATCGAGACGGTCTCTTTCGATAGCAGCCTTCCACTTGAGTTGTCGATATTGCCAATGGCAGAAAGCGACACGGCTTTATCAGCGGCTATTTTCCCATTACGATTGTTAATCGTACTACTACTTTCCAGTGAGATTGTCCCTGATGAACTTATTCCACCAGTCGAATTATTAATCGTGCCTGCTTTTAATTTGATTCCGTTGTCACCTGCAATTAACCCCAAGGAATCGTTGCTAGTAGCATCAGCCGTGATATTGTCTTTATTGATAAAATACTTAGCCGTTTCAATCTGAATGCCACCTGCTTGAGACCTAATAAGACCTTTAGTGTTATCAATATTTCCGGAACTAATTATATCAATCTTACCAGCAGATTGAATTTCGCCTCCAACATTGGTTATCTCAGAAGTTTCGAATGCAAGGCCGCCCCCCCTGATCTGCCCAGTCCGGTTATCTAACTTACCTGTTTTCAACGCGACAACAGTTGCTTCCAGACCTGCAGAACTGCCCTTACCACTGTTGATTAACGTTTTGCCATTAGTATTGATGCCTAACACACCGCCAGAAGCAATTTTACCGTTTTTATTATTTAACTCGCCACTATCTATATAAATATCGGACTCTGAGGAAATACTACCGGCACTGGTGTTATTTAAGGAATTATTTGTCGTATTAATAAATACCTGGCCTTTACCCGAGATATTTCCACCGATGTTTTCCAGCACACCATTAGTTTTGATGTTAGTGCCACCAACCGATTGGACCTCACCGCCAGTGTTAATAAACTTACCATTCACATCAATATGGATATCATCAGCACCACCTGCAATAGTGCCTGTATTTCTTACACCTACTCCGCTTTCAGTACTGATTAGATTGATACGATTAGCGTACATGCCACCCAGATCTGACACGTCCACAGCGTATGTGTTTCTGACACCGCTTGCCGTTACATGTCCTAAGACCTCTGCATCTTTATTAATATAATTATTACCTGCGATGACGGTGAGTTCATCGGTGACAATTTGCCCTTGTACTGCAACAGAGCGAGCAAGAATCTCTGTGGGCGAAGAACCCATTAGTCCTTTGAGAGTGATAATACCGCCGCCAACTGAATAACCTCTCAACAAGCCGTTCTGAATATCCGGTTTACCAGTTGTGATAGTGGCTTTACTGGTGTTGATAAAGCCGCTTCCCATGCTTGTGGAGATACCATTAGGGTTAGCAATAACTAAATGAGCCTTGTCTCCTGCAACTTCCATCAGGCCTTCAAGCACACTGGTCTTATTAGAAGTGACTTCATTAAGGATGACTTTGGCGCTACCAGAGGTAAGATTGCTATTACCCGAGATGGCTCCCCCAATTACAGTATTTGTACCAGAAGAGCTATTATTGAAAATTACGCCGTTCTTACCAACATTGAAATCATCATAAATGTTATGAGAGAGGCCATTATCATTGGGATTGGCAATATTGATTACGGGTACGCCATTTGAATTGGCTATAGTACCATTTTTGATATTAAGATCGGCTGCTTGAGCAAAAACCGGTAGAGCGAGTAGAATAGAAGTCGCTACTGGATTGAATCTCATCAAAACCCGTGTTTTTCTTTCACCTTTCATTGATTTCCTACCTGTAATTTATGCAACTTATTAAGATGAGTTTAGCCGCTTACTAAATCGACTTTTTAAGTACTTCATGCAGGCATCTAAACTCGTTATGCAGATTAAAAGTATCCTAACACTGGAGCTCCGATATTTATCTTAACGCTAATTTCAGCATGCAAAATTGAACTAGCCATACAAAAAAATAAAACACGTTCCTGACTAAGTTTAAGTAACGACAGACGTGTATTTATCTTACACCCTTCTAAATCCTGAAGAGCTAATAGGAATTTTTTAATTATTGCTAAAGAACGCATTAAAACAAGTGAATTATCCTTAAAAAAAGTCTGGCATTAACTAGGGGGAATTTAAGGTGAATTTCTATTTTATCATTTAATTCAAAGCATTATGCAAAACAAACATAGCACTCATGAATTTAAGAACCTTTCACATAATTAACATGGATTTTTCACTAGCAAAAACACCCTATATTAAAAAATTCACATGAGTAGCAACAAAGAGTGCTTACTTTTCCTCTGGCTATATAATCCCATAGAGATTGCACTGTTAGCATAAGAACTCTTCCACATAGCCACATGCTTAACATTTATATTATTTTGTGAAATCAATACCGGAACTTGAGTTCTTAAAGGGAAATGGCATAATTTATTTCTTAAATAATCAATATATCATTTAAATAATGCTTATGCTGTTCTTAAAAAGGGATAAGAGATCTTATCAATGTGACATCTATACGTTACGAATATGTTATCAACGCAGCAGGAAACCGCATTCCCCCACATAAAAAGAGATCAATAACTTAACACATATTATTTATTGGTTAGTTAACACTTTATTACTACCTAATCATTTTGCGTCAAGGTTATTATTTTCGTCGGAAGCAGTGGCTTTACGTGAGATTGCGATTGATTCGAGTGTTCACATGTTCGCTATCGAGCGTAAATGTACAGTATTGACTTGTTATTAGCACACTTATGCAAGTTATATCCTTTAGCTTCTTTTGATCGGATTACATAGTAGTAAATTCCGACTAGAAAAAAGCCTTGTTAATACAAGGAACCTTCAAGGTTAAAACCATTAAGAGTAAGGTGCATTTATGAAACGTAAAATTTTAGCGCTTGCATTGTTGTCTTCTTTTAGCATGGGTGCAGTTCAGGCAGCTGATACTACAGCACAGGCTGTGGCGACATGGTCCGCAACAGCAAAGAAAGATACGACCAGTAAATTAGTTGTAACGCCTCTGGGAAGCCTTTCATTCCAATACGCTGAGGGCGTTAAAGGGTTCAATACTCAAAAAGGTCTTTTTGACGTTGCAATTGAAGGAGATTCAAGCGCAACGGCATTCAAACTAACCTCACGATTAGTAAGTAACACGCTAACGCAGCTTGATGGATCAGGGTCAACGCTGAATGTTGGAGTTAATTACTTCGGTAATGCGGTCGATAAAACGTCTGATACAGTTCTTGTTGACACCGTTACAGGTAAAAGTGGTGGTCTGAGCAATATTGCTTCTAATTATAATAAAGCAGGTCGCTTTGCTGGTCAGGATGCATTTACATTCTCAATTGCAAATGCAACTACTGACGGCACAACGCCTGCAACTGATTTGAGCGTATTGCCAGAAGGTATCTGGAGTGGCGATGTTAGCGTCCAGTTTGATGCAACCTGGACTAGCTAATTCCATTAATTGAGGAGCGAGGGACCGCTCCTTTTTTTTTTAGGAGAATGAATTATGAAAAAATTTTTTTTTGCGTGTAACCTTTCTTTAACTGTAATGATGCCGGCTTATGCGTTAGACATTGGTGATATATCCTCTTTTATGTATAGCGACAGCTCTGTTATCAGTAAAGAGATAAAAAACTCCACTGATACAGGACGCCTTATTAATATCAGAGTTGAAAGAATAACCAACCCTCTAGAGGGAGGTAGCATCATTCCTATGGAGAGTAGAAACGAACTTCTTTTGACACCAGGAAGTTTATTACTTCCCGCTAAAAGCAATGAGACTATCCGTTTTTTCTATAAAGGACCCGCTGACGATAAAGAACGTTATTACCGGATTCTTTGGTCCGATCAATCGTTGAGCGAAGGTAAAAGGAGCAACGCAAAGCGCCATGCTGTTGCCACAGCGTCAGCGCTTATTAGTTCTATATTGGTTGTCGCGCCTCGTAAAGCAAAGTACGAATATAAATATTCAGCAGGAAAAATCACCAATCCAGGAAATGCGACATTACGTATTATCGCCTATGGCCCATGCTTGAAACCAACTGATGGGGAGTCTTGCAAAGAAAATTACTATCTTATGCCCGGAAAGTCGCGAACATTCACGCGAGTAAATGTTGCAGATAAAAGTGGCCGCGTAGCATTTTGGCAAGAGAATCATTTCGTTTCAGTCAAATAGTTTTGGGAGATGTTGTCTGTGCGCATTGTCGAGAATAAAACCCTTCAAGCTTGCGTTACTTATACAGTCATTTTCTTTGCTGGCATGAATGAAGTTAATTCTTCTCCTCTTCAGAGTTTACATGTCGCCGGCATCATGGTTCCTGATGCCTTTAGAAAAGCATTACAAGATGGTATGAGTATCCCATTATACATCCATCTAAATGGGGTTTCTGGTACACAGGATGATCAGCGTATCGGCACAGCTTCCATTTGGCTCGATGATAATATGGTAAAAGTACGTTTAATCGAGCTTGAAGATCAGAATGGCAATGCGTCTTTAAATGATCTCACACGGTCAAAAATCAATAGTCTCAAAGATATTCCATTTAATGAAGAGTCTAAGATACCCCTTACCGCTAATGCCTGGTTGTATCTAAACTTCCAGCAACTTACGTTGCAAATGATTGTCACTCAGCAAGCACTTAAAACCCTTTTTCGCCCTAAACTCGAGGATATCGGTGATTCAAGT
>Ga0209796_10000443_pt1 | contig 27671 bp, 20 predicted proteins | sample AgamicOrSfrz_FD_187167 | JGI IMG/M metagenome (GOLD analysis project Ga0209796, IMG submission 187167) | Agave microbial communities from Guanajuato, Mexico - Or.Sf.rz (SPAdes) (version 2) | ecosystem: Host-associated > Plants > Phyllosphere > Phylloplane/Leaf | place: Guanajuato, Mexico...
CGAAGTTTATTCCGCACCACAGCGCGTATGACGTGAGCTTCTCAATCAGTGACGTCGGCCAGGTGGCCGCGCATTGCGAGCAACGTCTGCAGGAACGGTGGCCTGACGCGCTAGTCATGATCTATGGGCACCTTGGCGACGGCAACCTCCATATTGTTGTCGATATCCCCGGTTCGGAAGGGCGATTGCACGACGAGATCGACCGTGTGATCTACGACGTAACGCGCGAATTTCACGGCTCGGTGTCCGCCGAGCACGGCATCGGCGTCAAGAAGAAGGCTTACCTCGGCCATACGCGCAGCGACGCGGAGATGACTGCAATGCGGCTCATTAAGACGGCGCTGGATCCGCGCTCGATCCTCAATCCCGGAAAGATCTTCTAATGATGCGCGAGCTCTTTCGACTAGACCCTCGCAACAATCCTCGTGATGCAGCGAAATGCCCGGCAACATCATGTCCATGCAGGTGAAGTACTACTCCGCACCGCGCCCAAACCTAAACTCGTATGCCTTACTCGCCAACCTTCCGCTGCGCCATATACGCGAGATAAGCGACGATCAGATCGATCTCGCGATCGCTCAGCTGGTCCCGCGGGAAAGCGGGCATGGCCCGGCCGGGCCAGTCTCGAACCGATGCAGGATTGCGAATATAGCGGTGCAGTGCGGCGGGCTGGAAGTACTCGACTGGATTCATCGGCACGTTGAGGTCGGGGCCAGTGTCCGCGCTCCCCGCGTGATTGAGCCGATGACAGGCGAGACACTGAGTGATGAACAGCCCTTGGCCCGCGCGAACCGGATCGGTTGCCGGTAGCGCTGAGTCGACGGCGAGCACCGGCCAACGCGTGGATGGAGACGGTTGCGTAGCAAGTTTCGCGATCTGATAAGGCCACTGCTCGCTGCGCACGGACGTCGCTTCCCTGCCGACCCAGACCAGGTAGAACGGTCCCGCACTGACCGCCTTGCCCGGCAGGTTCGGCCATGGCTTCACCGGGTCCTCGACCGCGATCCATGCGACGGCTGTCGCTGGATCGCGGTTACTCACAAGATCCATCGGCAGTTGCGCAGCGAAGCCGTCGGTTGCACGTGCCTCGAGCACGCTGTCCGCAGGTAACCTGGTACTGTCGAGCAGGTCGGCCAGCGGCACTGCGCGGTATGTCGTCGACGTACCGTAGGCGACATCTCGCGGAACATGAATCTCCGCGGCATCGGGGCGCGCCAGCAATGCCGCACGGCTAAACGACCGAGTACTGCCGCCTATCGTAAGTTCGATCATGGGTTGCGCGGCTGCACAATGCCCGATGACGCCAAGCGTCAGTAGCATTACCGCAAACAACACGTGTTTCGACATTTGTTCTCCGTGCATTGGTGCCGCCGGCGACGTCGGAAGTGAAAATCGCCGAAGCCGTCAATTCATTCGGCACCGGTGAGCGGATTATGTCAGCTGCGGCGAAGCGTCGGTAGCGCGCGTTTGCCTCGCCGGACACCGTCACCACGCGATCATTCGCTGCGCGACGCGATAGCCCAGACGCGATCGGACAGAATGCCAGAGAACTCGACGATGCTGCCGGTGAGTCATCATGCTCCCGGCTCAGTGACCCAGACCGCGGCTGGCGATCTGCTGCTCCACGTACTGGGCGAACAGCGTGTGCAGATGCGTCGTCGGATGAAGGTCGTCGGCGAACATGTATGTCTGGTCCGCGTTGGCGGTCACATAGGTTGGCGGCGAGCACAGCAATGCCGTGGCATGGGGCGTTTTCGTAGGGTCGCAGGCGACGCTGGTGTTCGACACGGCGAAGCCATTGGCCTGAAAGTTCGCGACGATCTGGTTCATCCAGCTGTAAGAATCGATCTGGATGACCTTGCCTTGCAGGCCATTGCTTTGCAAGGCCGCGTTCAGGCTACCGTTGAAGAGTTGCGACAACTGGGCAAGGTTGGCCCCACCGTCGGCCGAGGCAAGCCCTTTGGGCGACAGACCGATGTTTGGAACATTGACCACCACGATATGCGTGGCGCCGTTCTGTGCAATCTGCCCGACAACCTCAGCCAAAGTAGTCGCCGCCGTCTCCACGGTCTGCGCAGCGGCCGGCAGCGCCCCGGCGCGAAGCACATCGTTCGCGCCGGCCCAGACGAGCACCAGTTGATTGGTGTTAAAGCTCCGGTGAGCGGCCAGGTAGCGCGACACCTGCTGAGTGACGGGCATTTCGACGTTGCCGATCACGTCGGTTAGAAAGTCGGACTGGTTTGCCGGCGTTGCCACCGTGGCACCACCTTCCGCATAGCCGAGGCCGCTCTGCGCACTGAGCTTATGCGTGAAGTCGATCGTGTACGCAGCGCTTAGCGTATCTCCGTAGTATTGCGCAACATCCTGAGTCCACACTTGTCCGGGATTGGTCGTGAAACGCCCCCCGCCAACCGCGCTTGCGATCGGTGCATAGGTCCCAACGTCCGAAAGACTGTCGCCGAACGAGACAATCTGCAGATTGATGCCGCCTGCAGGTGCGGCCGCGCTGCCATTACTCGAACTGTCTCCGTTCCCGCCGCATGCCGATAGTAGTGAGATCGCCACGGCAAAAATTGCTGCACGTACCTTGTCATTTATTCCTCGCATCGCCACGTCTCCTTAACGACTCGCGGAGCTGCGGCCACCATCGCGCCTTATCGCGCGTCGCTCTCCCGATAAGTACTGTTCGGAGCAAAAACTGTGCGCTATTGCGATTTGACTACCGGCGTGCCACGGCAGCAAGCATCGAATGGAAGACGCGACCGCGCTACGATGTCGTAGACCGAAGTAATGTCGTCACTGTGCCGTGTGCATGCGACGCCAGTCGCCATCCCCAGAAAGCCGCCGACGTCGATAATCGCGGCCGAGAGCGAGCCATCGGGCGCGACAATCAGGTCGTCGACGCGGCCGATCTTTTCGTTCTTTTCGTTGTACCGGCAAATCAGACGAGCGCGCCGCGCGGGATATCGACATTCACGTTTTTGAGGTTGTGTTCCGGCGCGCATCGTACGCGCACGAAGCCGCGCAGGCTTTATGCAGTTTTTCGACGGGCAGGGTGTTCATGCGTTGCGACACGAGGAAGTCAGCACCCGAACCCGACGCGGCTACGACGGCAGCTTCGCCGCAAGTACATCGATGTTCATGATTTCCGGCGGTTTGGCAAAGAGATCCGGCGCCTTCGCCATCAGCGCCTCGGCTACTTTGCCCGAGAGGTGCGCGCGGCGGCCGGCGTCGTCCGGGAACGCATCGAAGATGCCGTACACCGACGGCGCGATTTTCAGCCCAAACCACGCGATGGTCGCGGGTTCCTGCTCGACGAGCGGCAGTCCGCCCATCAAGAAGCTTTCGACTTCCTGTTCCTTGCCCGGCTTTGCTTCGAGCCGGACGAACAACGCTGTCTTGACCATGCCTGCCTCCTTGTTGATGCCGTTTGCGGGTATCGACGGGAACCCCCTATGATCTTTTCGCGCATGTACGGCGCGTGCCCAAACCGTCGCCCATGGCCTATTGATCGGAAGCACCGTCGCACCAGCATATAGCAAAGAGCCTCGTGACAGGCGGTCTGATTTCGAACGTGCTGGTCGGCTTCACCGTATTGATCGGCATCATCGACCCGCTCGGGGCCGCGTTCGTGTTTCTCGACCGCATGTAAGTGCTTGCGGGCGACGGGCTGCGTTTGATGCAGCCACGTCGCGCCTCGCGCTGAGGCGGAAATCGATCGTTTTTCTGGACTGATGGCGAGTGGCCGTTGTAGTTCTCGAAGCCGCCGTCAAGGCCACTCGAAGCCCAAGGTCCGCAGTGGGTCGATTTGAGGCGTTCGAGGACGGCCGCGTACAAACGCGTATAAACGCGTATAAACGCGACCGTCCTCGAACGCCCCGTGTATGCTATTCACCATTCGCCAGCCGCGCGGGATCGACGATCCTGTCGTACTGGTTCGCGTCGATTAGGTCGAGCGACAGCGCCGCAGCCCGCGGCGTAATGCCTTCGCGCAACGCGAGCGCAGTGATCCGCGCGACGGCATCATAGCCAAGCACCGGATTGAGCGCTGTCACCGACAACAGTGCGTTCTCCACGTTCGTTGCAAGTTGCGTCGTGTCGACCTGAAGACCCTTTACGACGCGTTCGTCGAAGTTTCGACATGCATCGGTCAGGACGCGTATCGACTGCAGGACGTTGTAGATCAGCACCGGCTTCGCGACGTTCAACTCGAACAGACCGGACCCCCCCGCAAGCGTCACCGTCTGGTGATTGCCCATCGCCTGGAAGCACGCCTGCACCAGCACTTCGGCGATCGTCGGATTGCGCTTTCCCGGCATGATCGAGGAAGTGAGGCCGTCATCGGGGACAATCAGTTCGCCGAGCCCGCAGCGCGGTCCCGAACCAAGCAGTCGAATGTCATTGGCAAGCTTCAAAAGCGATGTCGCAATCGTATTGAGTACGCCCGAGACATCGACCAACGCATCGTGCGACGCCATGCCCTCCAGCTTGTGTGGATGCGTTCGAAAGGGCAGGCCCGTGCTGGCAGCGAGTTCCGCGCAGAAGCGCTCCGGGAACTGCGCCGGTGCATTCAGTCCTGTGCCTGCGGCCGTGCCGCCCTGGGCAAGCACCATGAGCTGTGGCAGCGCTGCGTCGATGCGCGAAATCGCCGCTGCCATCTGATGAGCGTACGCTGCGAAAGTGCGGCCCATCGTCGTCGGCACGGCATCCATGAGATGGGTGCGCGCGATCTTCACCACATCGGCGAATGCGCGTGCGCGTTCGTCAAGCGACGCCTGCATCGATACGAGCGCAGGTCGGAGACGCCCGGTCAGTTCGAGCGCGGCGCTCACATGCATGACGGTCGGAAAGCTGTCGTTGGATGACTGTGACGCATTGACGTGATCGTTCGGATGGACCGGCGACTTTGTCCCCAACGGCTGGCCGAGCAGTTCATTGGCGCGGTTGGCGATGACCTCGTTCGCGTTCATGTTGGTTTGTGTCCCTGAGCCGGTCTGCCAGATGCTCAGCGGAAAGTGATCGTCCCATTTCCCGTCACTCAGTTCCGTGGCGGCTGCCTCGATTGCATCGGCGAGATGCGGATCAATGACGCCGCACTCGCGGTTAGCGCGTGCAGCCGCACGTTTCTGCAAACCGAACGAGTGAGTCAGCGCGGCGGGAAAGCGCTCTTCTGCCGCGCCGAACACGTCCAGCGCACGCTGAGTTTGCGCGCCCCAATAGCGATGCGCGGGAATATCCACGGGTCCGAACGCATCCGATTCAGTGCGCGTATTCATGGTGGGCGTTTCCAGGTCGAATATGAACGGGCGGAGCTCATCACGCGTCAACGAGCGGCTCCGCATTCGAAAGCGGAAAGCGGCTGGATCAAACTGATGCCAGCCGCCTTCGTCATGCGTCGATGCCAGTGTTCGATTAACGCAGGTTATCGAAGCGTGGCCGGACGAGGGTTCACCTGATTGAGGTTTTCGGGCGAAAGTTCGCCGTCGGTCACGCGCTCATCCGCTTCCGCGACTTCAGGAAAAAGCTCGGGATAGAGATGACGCTTCGCGACTTTCGCGTCTAATGTGCCCGACCAGCGCGCGACCACCACGGTAGCAAGGCTGTTGCCGATCGTGTTGCACGTGGCGATTGCCATCGACATGAAGCGGTACACGCCGAAAATGACTGCCAGTCCTTCCACGGGAAGAATGCCCGTGGCCGTGACCGTCGCCGCGAACACGACGAACGATCCGCCTGAAACAGTCGCCGCGCCTTTCGACGTCAGCAGCATGAGCAGCAGGATGCCGATCTGATGTTCGATCGTAATGGGTACGTTGTACGCGTGAGCAATGAACATGACGCCCATCGACATGAAGATCGACGTGCCGTCCAGGTTGAATGCATAACCCGTCGGCAGGACGAGGCCCACCGTCTGTTTCGTGCAGCCGAGGCGTTCGAGCTTGATGAGCAGGCGAGGCAACGCGCTTTCCGACGATGCCGTGCCGAGCACGATCAGGATTTCATCTTTGATGTAGCGCATGAAGCGCCACATGCTGAAGCCCGCGAGCTTCGCGATGACGCCCATCACGACGACGATGAACAGAACGATGACCGCATAAAAACTCAGCACGAGTTGCGCGAGCGCGACCAGCACGGCCGTGCCGTTGCTGCCGACCGCGAACGCTACTGCGCCGAAGGTGCCGAGCGGCGCGAGCTTCATCACCAGATTGATGAACGAGAACAGCACCTGCGAAATAAGATCGAGCCCTTCGTTGATGTGCACGCGGCGGCTTTCGGGAATCGCCAGAATACCGATCCCGACCATCACGGCCAGCACCACGACCTGAAGTAATTCACCCTTCGCGAACGCGCCGATGAAGTTGTCGGGCACCAGATGCATCACGAACTCGGTGAAGCCTTGCGGCGCTGCCTTTGCCGCGATGACAGGCGCCGTGCCAGGTGTGACGGCCGTCATGCCTTTGCCTGTCTGCAGCAGGTTGCCCGCCAGCAGTCCGACGGCCAGTGCGATGGTCGACACGACCTCGAAGTAGACAATCGAGCGCCAGCCGACGCGCCCCGCGCTCTTTACGTCGCCCGCCGATGCGATGCCATGCACGATAGTGAGAAACACGAGCGGTGCAACGCCTGCCTTGATCAGCGCGAGAAAAATATCGCCGAGGATCTTCAACTGCGCGCCGAACTTCGGAAAGATCAGGCCAACAGCAATACCAAGCACGAGTGAGATCAGCACTTGCATCCCAAGCTTGCGATACCACGGCCGCTTTGCCGGTGGCGCGACTGACCCGTTACCTGATGTGTTGTCGTTCGTCATGGTGTAGCTCCTCCGCAGCGTTCGTCAGATCTCGCTCGACAGCGCGATGGCGCGATCGGCCATTTGCGGCGCGAGGCCCAGATAGTTGGCGGGATCGGTCATCGCGTTGATCGCGTCGCGATCGAAATGCCGGGTGACCTCTGGCAGTGCCGCCAGCGCTTCGGCGAGTGTGCCGCCGCTTTCGTTCACGGTACGGCACGCATCGTAGACGATGTCGTGCGCCTGCTGGCGGCCGGTGTAGGGTGCCATCTGCATCATCACGGCTTCGGCGACGATCAGCCCCTTGCTGATGCCAAGGTTATGCTTCATGCGATCCGTGTCGACGATGAGGCCGCCCAGCGCGAACTTCGCCTGATGGAGCGCACCCGAAGCGAGGATGAAGCTTTCGGGAATCGCAATCCATTCCGCGTGCCACGGTCCCGTTGCGCGCTCGAAGTCCTGGATCATCGCGTCGACCATCAGGCCGGCCTGCTGTCGCACGGCTTTCGCGGCTGCGAGCATCAGCTCGCTTGAAATGGGGTTGCGCTTTTGCGGCATCGTGCTGCTCGCGCCACGACCCTTGACGAACGGCTCGTACACTTCGCCGAATTCGTTGGACGCCATGATCATGATGTCGGTTGCAATCTTGCCGAGCGACCCGGTGACGAGCGCAAGCAGATTGACGGCCTCGGCGAAGCCATCGCGTGCGACGTGCCAGGTCGTCGCGGGCACGCCGAGTTGCAGTTCGGCGGCAAGCGCCTTCTGCACGTCGAAGCCCTTGTCGCCCAGCGATGCCAGCGTGCCGGCCGCACCCGCGAACTCGACCACAGCCACGCGCGGTCGCAGTTGCGCAATGCGCTGTTGATGGCGGTCGAACATCGCCAGCCAGATCGCGGTCTTGTAACCGAAGGTGACGGGCAACGCCTGCTGCAGATGCGTGCGGCCCGCCATCGGCGTGTCGCGGTGCTTCTTCGACAGATCCACGAGGATGCCGCGCAGTTCGCGGATATCGGCATCGATCGAATCGAGCGCGTCGCGGACCTGGAGCGCGACGGCCGTATCCATGATGTCCTGCGTCGTCGCGCCCCAGTGCACATAGCGGCCTGCCTCGCCGCACATGCCGACCAGTTGATGCACGAGCGGAAGAATCGGATAGCCGACGATGTCCGTCTCCTCGCGCATGTGGTCGAAGTCGATGCGCTCGATCTGCGACTCGCGCGCGATCACATCCGCAGCGTCGGCCGGGATCACGCCGACGCGCGCTTCCGCCTTCGCGAGCGCGACCTCGACGTCGATATAGCGCTGCACCAGCGCGTAATCAGAAAACAGGGCGCGCATTTTGGCGGTGCCGAAGGCGTCACGAAACAGGATTGAATCGAAGACGGTGCTGGAAAGCGGGGTGGTGCGGGTAGTCATGACGATGCCTTGAGTCGAGCAAGCGGGAGTGTGCGAACCGCGGACAGGTTACTAATATGTCCGGACATATGGAAGATAATATGTTCGAACATATCGTTCAAGTTATGATTAACCCTGGATGCGCATCGATCCCGTACGTTTCTCCTCACTTTGCAAAGCATGAACAGACCTCATTACGCCGACATCGCTCGCGATCTGACCGAGGGCATCGCCAGCGGACGCTTTCCTGTCGGCTCCTATCTGCCGACCGAACTGGAGTTGCGCGATCGGTACAACACCAGCCGGCACACGATTCGCGCGGCGCTAAACGAGCTTCAGCAGCTCGGATTCGTGTCTCGGCGCAAGAACGCCGGTACGCGCGTCGAGTCGGCGCAGCCGAAGAATGATTTCCGTCCTTCGCTGGGTTCAGTCGAGGATCTGGTGCAGTTCGGCTCGGAACATCTGCGGGTCGTCCAGTCGGTAAAAGAGGTTACCGTGACCGGCAGGCTCGCTGAGGTTCTGCAATGCGAAGAAGGTGCGCACTGGCTGCGTGTGTCGAGCCTGCGTATCGAACGCGACCGTTCGCGTTCGCCTCTCGGCTGGACGGATGTCTACATCGATCCGACCTACACGGAGATCGCCGAGGAAGCGAAGGCAGCGCCCGACACGCTGATCAGTTCGCTGATCGAGGCGCGTTACGGCCGCTGTGTCGTTGAAATCCAGCAAAACGTGCAGGCTGTGAACGTCACGAAAGAGATGGCTGAGCGACTTCAGATGCCAATCGGTTCGGCGGCGCTGGAAATTGTGCGCCGCTATATCGATTCGACGGGCGTGGCCTTCGAAGTGTCAGTGAGTGTGCATCCCGCCGACCGGTTCGCCGTATCGATGAGGCTGAAGCGCTCAGGAGCGTAAGGGTTTACACCGATCCATGTTCGGGTGATGCGACCGATAACCAATATGTACGGACATATCCGGTTTAATCCCCTGCGGGGCTCACGTCATCCAGCGGACATTTACACATGTTTTCGAAAGTCTCAATCAGGGCGCGGATCTCGCTCGCCTTCGGCCTGCTCGTCGCCCTGATGTTGGTCGTTGCCGCGTTCGGTCAGTGGGGAACGCAAGAGGGGAAGTCGGCGCTCCACGAAATCTATGCGGTGCAATTATCGTCAGCGGTCGCGCTTGGCGACACCAGGTACAACATGGCGATCGCGCGCGTTTCGATGGACCGGGCGCTCCTGCACCCGGAATCGCCGGACGTAAAAGTGCTTCTGCAAAAAGCACGCGCCTATCTGGCGACGTCGAAGAAGGCCTACGAACGCTATCTCGCGCTGCCGAAATCCGCTGAGCAGCAAAAGCTGGCAGAGGCCGTCTCGCTGACATTCGACCGGTTGATCAAAGGTGCGATCGAGCCCACGCTGCAGTCGCTCGAAACGGGCGATGCGGTTGCCGCTAACCGAATCACGATGGACGTGATGCCGCCGCTGGCGCTCGCATTCACCAGGAGCACCGACGCGCTCAACGACTACCTGATGACGAGCGGCGAGTCGAGCTACGAGAATTTCCAGTCGACACTCAGCACGGTGAGCGGCGCATCGGTAGGAGCACTCTGCGTCGCCATCCTTCTGTCACTAGTGTGCGCGATCGGCCTGCATCGCGCGATTGGCCGTCCTTTGACCCGAGCGCTGGAGGTCTGTTCGGCGATGTCAAACGGAGACCTCTCGAACAAGGTTCAAGTGGAAGGCCGTCACGAGATGAGTGCGCTGATGCAAGGCCTTTCAGCGATGCAGGAGGGCCTGAGATCGACGGTCACAACCGTCCTCTCGAGCAGCGAGTCGATGGCGAGCGCCACGAGCGAAATCGCATCGGGTAACTCGGACCTGTCCCGGCGTACCGAGGCGCAGGCGGCCGCGCTGGAACAAACGGCGGCAAGCATGGAAGAACTGACAGCAACCGTTGCGCAAAATAGCGAGCGTGTCGGATTCGCTACCGAATATGCCAGCAACGCATCGGGCATCGCGAAGACGGGCGGTGTCGTGATGGATCGCGCTGTGCGAACCATGGCCGGCATATCGGATCAGTCGACAAAGATCGCGTCCATCATCGGCACGATCGAAGGGATCGCTTTTCAGACGAACATCCTGGCATTGAATGCCGCCGTCGAAGCGGCCCGCGCGGGCGAGCAGGGTCGTGGCTTTGCTGTGGTTGCCGCTGAAGTGCGTACGCTCGCACAGCGCTCCGCCAGCGCGGCAAAGGAAATCAAGGCATTGATCGACGAAGCCGTGACGGGCGTGACTGAAGGATCGGGGCTCATCGATCAGGCAGGCCGCACGATGATGGAGATCGTGCAGTCGATCGAAAAAGTGAGCAACGTGATGCAGGAAGTAGCAGCGGCGGCGAAAGAGCAACGGGATGGCATCGAACAGGTCAACCGCGCTGTCTCACAACTGGATGAAACGACCCAGCAGAACGCGGCGCTGGTGGAAGAGACCACTGCGGCAGCACTGTCACTTGCCGACCAGGCGCAGACACTCCGGTCGGCGGCGAGTCGCTTTCGGACATAAAGGCGCTGAAGCCAGCAGAGGCTCGGTTGCATGGCGTCGTTGATGTAAGTGCGGCACCTGCGGGAGGCTGGGGACTTCCGGGTTCGGCCGCAATCCGCCGTTCACGTGCGCCGTCGGTCGGACGTTCAGGGGTCGGCTCTGCGGGACACAGCGAACGTTGACATGATGATGGCTCGACTACTTGCCGGCTGTTTCCTCTTTGACCACAGTGAAGTATGAGCGCTGGGTTTACTCGGGCCGCGAGAATCGCGCGAACGATTTTCGTTGCTAGAAGCGGTACAGCACGGACGCCACGCCGTTGAGGTCGAGCCACCGCTCGGTAATTGGACTGCCTGCGGCGTAATGCTCGAGGCGTCCCACAACGGCCTCGACGCTCGCCGACCAGTGCGGACTGATTTTGTAGGTCGCATTCACGTTGAAGTGAATATCGCGCATGCCGGAACCGGTATCGTAGTGCGGCAATCCCGATGCCGCGCTTTCCTGCGGCGTAATGCCGAACAGGGTCTTCGTATAGGTCGCGTTGGCGCAGGTGAGGCCTGGGCCCATCGAAATGAGCCAGTTACCGATTGGCGCCGACATGAATATATCGGCCGTCGCCGTCAGACCTTGTCCTGTTCCCGCGATGTCCTGATAGGCCGCCACCGCGCCGGTGAACGCCCACACAGTGTAATCGCCGAAGAGTCGCAGCTTCGGTCCGTAGTGCACATCGGGCAAGCCTTTTAGTCGCGCATCGTCGGACGACAATCGCGACTGGAAGTCGAAACTGACCGACATTCCGAGGTGATAGTTCTCGCCATGCAACACGTTGACGCCGAGCACATCTGGCCTTGTGAGAAAACACAGTCCTTCCATGTCGAGTGGCAGAGGCTGGGACAGGAGCCGAGTCTTTGCCCATGCGCGGCACGCCCAGACAGGCGCAGTAGCCTTTGCGTTCTTCATCGTCACACTCTGCCAGCGCGTTCGGTTTCGCCGACAATGCCGTCGTGACCCTTGTCTCGCAGCGTCGACTCACATATCGCTGCGCCAGATCAGGGAAAGTGATGCGCATGGACTTTCAATGCGGCGGAGATGGTCCTTTGCGGTAGCGCCGGCCTTCGGCCTTGAATTTATACAGTTCTGGCACCAGCGCAAGCAGGATACGTTTGGGCGTGAATAACCGCGCCGAGACGTGTGTCGCGACATGCCACGTGGCAGCAACGTTCATTTTGCGGAGCCTCATGTCGGGACCGACGAGCGCGCTGACAAAGTGCAGATCCCCAAGCGCATTGCCGATGATTTCTTCTCTTATTACGGCCCGTTCCGGTGGCTCGAGTGCATCAAACGAGAGCCCTGACATTTCTCGAAGTATTCGATACATGCTGTTGTAATGGTGGAGTGTTTTTGCTGCGACCATCGTTGAATCCGCCCGCAACCGTCTTTTGTATAGCCTTTGGTTCAGCACGGCGACTTTAAGCCTCTGATTCAGCATCAACGACACAAAAAAACAATTGTCTTCATATACGGTGCCCTCCATGAAGCGCAGGTCGCCTATAGCAGTCCGTCGTGCGATAAGGCAGCATGGCGACACGCAATACCGCCCTTGTCGCAGCGATTGAACGACGAAATCTCCAGACCATATCGGTGAGTCTGCCAGCGGCCGCTGGTAGTAGTGTTCTTCGAGCCTGTACTCCGGTGAGCCAGGCGGGAAGACCACTGCCTCGAAGACGACCACGTCAACTTCCCGGTCCTTGAATTCCTGATAGCAGACATTCAAGGTATCGTTGTCGATGATGTCATCGCTATCCATGTAATACAGATAGGAGCCGACTGCGACTGATGTGCCTAAGTTGCGCGCAGCAGATTGGCTGCGGTTTTGCTGACGGATATATCTGAAACGGGGGTCGCGCGCACACAGCTTTTTCGCAATCGCGCCTGTGGCGTCTGTCAATCCGTCGTCTATGATAATCGCCTCCAAGTCGGTGAACGACTGTCCGGCAATGCTTTGCAGTGCTTCCTCGATGTAGTCCTGCACGTTGTAGGCCGGCACGATTATCGAAAAGGCTGGCATAGATACGTTCCTTGGCTAGTAGTTCAAACTGGCATGTGGCGCGCGCTGCCATACCCGTGATTACAGGAGGACGGCCGGTTACGGCGACTTTCGGAAGATTGGATCGACGCCGACGAGGTCGAGTGCCTACCGCGTTGACCGGTGGCGAAAGAATGGAAAATGGGGCCCATGTTTCTACGCGCGCGCAATCGAAAACAGTGGAAACCCTGGCCGTCATCGTTGCATTTTCGAAGGCTCGCGCAGTAGCTTGGACCGATTCGGCAAGCTTAGATCCGGTCGGCCCGAGGTATCGATACTCAAGCAACGTTGCTCGCCTTGAGCCTCGCTCCCGGCTCTTTGAACCATTTGTCTGCATCGCCTGGTGACCACGAACGCTTGATTGCTGGGCGAGCCCTATGCATTTACAAGTGGACCGGTTGATACATTTATCGTGGTATCAGCACGGCCACATTCCATCTCAGACCAGACTGGACGTGCACAATACGGACACGATCAAGTTCCTCAAACCCGGCCCTCAACCGTTTCCATGTGTTTATGCCATCGGCGTGATGCCACATGCTGACGACAAGTATTCCACCGGGGGCAAGATAACGCGCGAATCGCCCGAGATAGTCGTCCGGATTCCTAAGGTAATAGAGCACTTCGTTAAAGACGATGACGTCGAACAGTTGCGAAGTCTGGAACGTGGTGACGTCCGCTACAGCGAACGCTGCTCTTTGGATGTTCGACTGGCGTGCCTTCTCGATGGCGGCTTCCGACAGGTCGATACCCTGGTAACTGGATATTGCGGCATTCGACAGCCAGCGCGCAAGGATGCCCGTGCCGCACCCAACGTCCAGAATGCGCGCCGCCGGTTTGAAGTGCAGGCAATATCCCACGATCACGCTGTACCGGCCGACTTCCTTTGTACTGGAAAGATAATCCCAAGCTCCGGAATCGTACTCGTCATTCCATGTCTTATTCGAGATCGAGGCGTTGTTCGGCTGCATAATCCACGCCTTGATTGCAACCGGCATGAACTTATGAATAGGCCATTCCATAATTTTTTTGAGTCGTCTCGCAGTGCTTACAATCCCGTTGGAATCGAACAAAGCTACCTCCTTCGAGAATCAACGTCAGCAACGCGGATGCGAGCGCCCGAATTGATGGAATGGGCAGGCGCCTATTAGCGGTTGCAGAAATCATGCTAACGGGTGGACTGTGCATGCATCGATGACGCTCCTTGATAGGGCGTACTGTGGAGGACAAATGGCGGAAAGTCACTTGCCGGCGTGGGAGGGCGAGTGGGAGCGAAGGCGGCGTCGCTCGGCGCGATCGCATCGATATTCTTGGCGCGCACGTAGTTGCCGGTGAGATCGCGCTCGACGTTTCGCAGACTTCTCTAAAGCGTTTTGCACGAAGTCTTAAGAAATACTTAAGAACCCTAAAAATCCAGCAGATCAGTGTGAGACGCCGTGAGCGTGTGCGGCGGTCGCCCCATCCGGCAATCTTTCCGGCGGAGGCGCCGCAGACCAACGTGCTGGTGCCTTCACCGCCCAGGCACTGGCCTCGGCCATTCTGCGTACGCTCAAAATCGGCTCCCAAAACAATATGTGCGCCAGCCGCAATCGGATGCTCTGAAAGAGCGGGCTATTCTCCATATTGCCGCTTAAGAAACCCTTAACTCGCCGTGTTGTGCTTTAGAACGGGGGCTTCCCGGCACGTTTCTTCTGCTTGATATCTGCGCACCTGCGCCTTCGTTCGCGGCTTGATTGTCGGCTGGTTCAATGACGCGGAAGCGTCCCGACAGCTTTGAGTTCAGTGTTCGCGAGGAACGAGAAAGGCGCATAAGCGTCCGCTAAGGTTGCGTGCGTAATCTGAGGCAGTGCGTCGCAACATGTCCTAACGTTGCAGTCCACGACGGACACGTAAAGACACCGGCGTGCGCAATCCATCGCAGACTCACTCAAATGGAATACACCATGAAAAACCTACTGTCGATCAGCCTCGTCGTTATCGCCGCCGCCGTGCCAACTTAGCCTCTACAATCCGTTCCGTTGATAATTTATCTTATGTCAAATCACCAACGATGATCTCCCGCAAGACGACCTCGCCCACCAAATTGCCAAATAAGAAGACGGCGTGCCCCATCGTTCAACTGTCGGATTCATCAACTTTCGCTCACGTCGACTGCCGGCGCACCAGCGTCGGCAACGGCGCGACGACGGAAGGCGGCGGCGCAGCGGCATCCGGCGCATGAATCAGCCGGATCAGCAACCCGATCGACGCCTCCGCGATGGCTTGCGTGTTGATCGCCACCGTCGTCAGCGAGGGCCGCACCTGGTGCGCCAGCTGGATATCGGTGATGCCGATCACCGACACGTCGTCGGGCACCTTGCGTCCGAGCGTGGCTAGCGCCTGCAACGCGCCGATGGCCAGCAGATCGTTCGTCGCGAACAGCGCGCTCAGATGCGGCTCGCGCTCCATCAATTCGATGCAGGCGGTGAAGCCTGCGTCGATCGTGTCGGGAATCTGCAGCACGGCGGCGTCGTCGGGTTCGAGGCCCGCATCGCGCATCACCGATCTGAAACCGTTCGCGCGCGCGTCCTGCAAGCCGCCGCAACCGTCTCCCACCAGCATGCCGATGTCGCGGTGCCCCAGTTCCAGCAGATGACGCGCCGCCAGCGCGCCTGCATGCGCGAAGTCGACGGCGACACACGGCAAGGCGGGCAACTCCTCGGGATGCTCCCATAGGCTCAACACGATTGGCGCGCCGACCGCCGCGGACGCGCACAGCTCGTTGATCGCGATGTCCGTGTTCAGCACGAGCACACCTTCGGCAAGCGTGCCGGCGATCTGCGTGAGGTATGCGCGCCCTGTCTCGGCGTCGTCGTCGGTGTTGCACACCATCAGGAAATAGCCGGCGCGACGCGCGGCGCGTTCAGCCGCCAGCACGAACTCTGGATAGAACGGATTGGCGATGCTGGAAAGCATTAACGCGAGGGTTGGCGAACGGCCCTCCGCGAGCGCGCGGGCATTGAGATTCGGCCGATAGCCCAGTTCGCGGATCGCGCGCATCACCCGCTCGGACGTTTCGGGCCGCACTTTGTCGGGATTGCGCAGTACGTTCGAAACGGTCGCCGCCGTCACATTCGCGCGACGCGCGACATCACTCAATGTGGCCATAAGCAGAAGATTAAGAAATTTCCCATATTCAGGGAGTGCCAATCAGATGTTGCGCGACGCATCCGGCTTGCGCTACCTTTTCTCGAAACGATCAGGAGACAGTCATGAGCACCCGGCCGCGCATCCCCGAATTTAACCGCTTAAATGCCCACGCCACAAGCGTTTCGGCGTTTTTCGTCAACCTATTTTTAAGCGCTTAAACGGAGGACCAACCATGGCGGCCATCTCCCTGCGCGGCATTCAGAAAACTTTCGGCGGCAACGCGCCGGTCCTTCGCGACCTGAACCTCGAGATCGGCGAACACGAGTTCTGCGTGTTCCTCGGCCCTTCGGGCTGCGGCAAGTCGACCTTGCTGCGCATCGTCGCCGGCCTCGAAGATCAGACCGACGGCGACGTGACCATCGGCGGTCGCACGATGAACAGCGTGCCGGCTGCCGAGCGCGGCGTCGCGATGGTGTTCCAGAGTTACGCGCTGTTCCCGCACATGACGGTCTACGAGAACATGTCCTTCGGTCTGAAGCTGGCGAAAACGCCAAAAGCGGAGATCGACCGCAAGGTGCGCGAAGCGGCGCACGTGCTGCAACTCGACGCCCTCCTCGCGCGCAAGCCGCGTGAACTGTCGGGCGGGCAACGCCAGCGCGTGGCGATCGGTCGCGCGATCGTCCGCGAGCCGGGCGTGTTCCTGTTTGACGAACCGCTATCGAATCTTGACGCCGCGCTGCGCGGTCAGACGCGTATCGAAATTGCGCGGCTGCATCAGCGTTACGCACAGGCGAGCGTCGTCTATGTGACGCACGACCAGATCGAAGCGATGACACTCGCCGACAAGATCGTCCTGCTGCACGCAGGTGCGGAAACGCAGCGCTTCGGCAGCATCGCGCAGATCGGTGCGCCGCTGGAGCTTTATCACCGGCCGCGCTCGAAGTTCGTTGCGGGCTTCATTGGTTCGCCGCGCATGAACTTTATCGACGGCGTCGTGGATCGCATCGCCGACGACAGCGTGGAAGTCAGCATGCCCAGCACCGCGTTGCGCGTGCTGGTCGACGGCAGACGCCTCAAACCAGGACAGCGCGTCACGCTCGGCATTCGTCCCGAACACGTGCGGTTCGACGGCGGCACGCAGACGCTCGCCGTCAACGCATTGCTGACCGAACAACTCGGCGAGCACAGCTATCTTCACGCCGACCATGCGGGCGGCACGCTGATCGCGAAAGCGCCCGGCGACCTGCATGTGCGCAACGGCGAGCGGCTCGCACTGCATCTGCCCGCCGATGCGTGTCACCTGTTCGACGAAGACGGCATTGCACTGCACCGGACCATCGTCGGCAACGCGCAGGCCGTCGCGCTACAGACGGCATGAGAATGCGGCGCGCAAGGCTCACATTAGGCCTTGTCGCGCGCGCCGGTCATAGAACCGTCGCGGCTCGCAGCAACCGCCGTTCGCGGACGCGGGCGGCCGACAACGCAGTCACAGGAGACAACACGATGGCCTTTACGCACACGAGCCGCTTTGCACGGCTTGCCTCATTCAGTCCGCGCGCCGTCACGGTCGCGCTCGCGCTCTCGGCAACGGTGCTGAGCGGTTTCGCGACGCAAGCCGACGCCGGTCAGTTGAACATCAACGTGTCGGCGCGCGGCAATCAGCGCTCGACGTGGCAGGACGCATTCGACAAGTTCAAGAAAGCGAATCCCGACGTCGACCTGAAAGTCACGTACATCACCGAGGAAGCGTACAAGGTGCAAATGGGCGGCTGGCTCGCGACCGATCCTCCCGATGTCGTCTCCTGGCATAACGGCGAGCGCATGGCGTACTACGCGAAGCGCGGCTTGCTGGAAGATCTCTCGGGCGACTGGAAGAAGAACGGCTGGAACCAGCAGTATGCGTCCGTCAAACAGGCATCGACATACGCCGGCAAGCAGTATTCCGCGCCGCTCGGGTACGACGCATATGGCTTTTTCTACCGCAAGGATCTGTTCGAGAAGGCGGGCATTTCGAGCGAACCGAAGACTTGGGACGAACTGCTCGACGCCTGCAAAAAACTGAAGGCGAGCGGCGTCGCGCCGATTGCCGTGGCCGCGCGCGATAGCTGGACGCTCGCCGCGTGGTTCGACTATCTGGACTTGCGCATCAACGGCAACGCGTTCCATCAGAAGCTCATGGCAGGTGAAGTGCCCTACACCGATCCGCGCGTGAAGAAGGTCTACACGACCTGGAAGACGCTGATGGACGACCATTACTACATCGACAACGCGCTCTCGTACGACCTCGATTCGATCGGCCCTTTCCTCGTGAACGGCAAAGCCGCGATGATGCTGATGGGCACGTTCTTCTCGGCGGGCCTTCCGTCGAGTGTGAAAGGACAGATCGGCTTCATGCGCTTCCCCGTGATCGACCCCAAAGTGCCGGTGGCGGAAGACGGCCCGGTCAACGTGCTGCTGATCCCCGCGAAAGCGAAGAACAAGACTGACGCGCGCCGTCTGCTCGCCTTCATGGAGACGCCCGAGATCAACGCGGACCTCGCGCGCGGCTGGGGCCAGTTGCCGTCGAACAGCAAGGCAACGGAACCCGCCGATCCGATTTCCCGAGTCGGCTTCCAGACGCTCGCCAGCACGACCGGCGGCATCGCGCAGTTCTACGACCGCGACATGACGAAAGAAATGGCGGACGAAGGCATGAAGGCGATGCAGCAGTTCTACAACGACCCATCGCAACTCGACTCGCTGCTTGCTCGTCTCGAAGCGACGCGCAAGCGCATTTACCACAACTGAGTCTGCTGGCGGCAGGTATGTCGGGCGTGGTCGTCGTGCAGACGTCCACGCCGTCACAGGGCTTCACACCGGGGCGGCTCGCAGGCAGTCGTTCGCCCCGCCCCGCCACACTGATCCGCTTCTGCATCGAAAGAGGGATTCGTCATGTCCACCTCCATTGCCCGTCTGCCGACGGCGCGCGGCCGACGCGCGTCCGCCTCGGGCCGCGCCCGCCATCGCGCCGCGTTCTTTTTCCTGCTGCCAGGCTGTGCGCTGTTCGCGCTCTGCGTGATTTATCCGATCTTCTCCAGCATCGCGCTCAGCTTCTACAACTGGGACGGCATGACGCCCAGGACCTTCATCGGTCTCGCGAATTACGTCGAGCTGTTCCATGCCGACACGTTCTATCTCGCGCTGAAGAACAACCTGATCTGGCTCGTGTTCTTCCTGCTCGCTCCGCCGCTCGGCCTGCTTTTCGCGTTGTATCTGAACCAGCAGATCAAGGGCATGCGCGTGGTGAAGTCGCTGTTCTTCGCGCCGTTCGTGCTGTCCGGCGTGGTGGTGGGACTCGTGTTCAGCTGGTTCTACGATCCCGCTTTCGGTCTGCTCAAGCTGATCGTCGGACACGGCATTCCCGTGCTCGGGGACCCGCGCACCGTGACCTTCGGCATCGTCTTCGCCGCGCTGTGGCCGCAAACGCCCTACTGCATGGTGCTGTATCTGACAGGCCTGACCTCCATCAATCCGGAAGTCGTCGAGGCCGCCCGCATGGAAGGCGCGAAAGGCTGGAGCCTGCTCTGGCACGTGATTCTTCCGCAACTGCGCCCGGCCACCTTCATGGCGGTCGTGCTGACGGTAATCGGCGCATTGCGCAGCTTCGATCTGATTTCGGTGATGAGCGGCGGTGGTCCGTTCGACAGCTCCACCGTCCTCGCGTACTACATGTACGACCAGGCCATCAAGTACTACCGCGAAGGCTATTCGGCGTCGATTGCCGTCGTGCTGTTCGCGATCATGCTCGTCTACATCGTGTTCCATCTGCGCCGCATGCTGCGCGAGGAACGCTAAGCCGCGCGCTTCCCGATAGAGCGAAAAAGGAGACTCACATGTACCCGCTTCCCGTCGAACACTGGAAACCGTGGAGCCGCGCGCTGTACAAAGCGTCGCTGCCCGTCGCGCTGTTCGTGTGGCTGCTGCCGATGCTCGCCGTGCTCATCACGTCGATCCGTTCGTCCGACGAGTTGTCGCAAGGCGACTACTGGACCTGGCCGAAGCACTTCGCGCTCATCGACAACTACGGCGCGGCCCTCACGCAAACGCCGATGCTGCACTACTTCGCCAACAGCATGCTGATCACGGTGCCGTCCGTGCTGGGCGCGATCCTGCTTGCGTCGATGGCTGGCTTCGCGCTCGCCACGTATCGCTTTCGCGGCAACATCGTCGTGCTGTTCACGTTCGTCGCGGGCAACTTCGTGCCGGTGCAGATCCTGATGATTCCCGTGCGCGACATGGCGCTCAAAGTGGGCCTGTTCAATACCGTCTGGGCGCTCATCATTTTTCATGTCGCATTTCAGACGGGCTTCTGCACGCTGTTTCTGCGCAACTTCATCAAGCAGTTGCCTTTCGAGCTGATCGAGGCCGCGCGCGTCGAAGGCGCGAGCGAATGGACCATCTACGCGCGCATCGTCTTGCCGCTGATCCGCCCCGCCCTCGCGGCTCTCGGCATCCTCGTCTTCACCTTCGTCTGGAACGACTATTTCTGGGCGCTGTGCCTCACGCAAGGCGACGACGCCGCGCCGATCACCGTGGGCGTCGCCGCGCTCAAAGGCCAATGGACGACCGCCTGGAACCTGGTCGCGGCGGGCTCGGTGCTGGCCGCGCTGCCGTCGGTGCTGATGTTCTTCGCGATGCAGAAGCACTTCGTTGCCGGACTCACTTTCGGCGCCAGCAAGGGCTGAGCGGTCGCTCAACGTAGACCGCGCGTGCGAGCGCAGCGCGGCACAACACCGATCTCTGGAGATCACGACAATGCAACTGGGTGTCTGCTACTACCCCGAACAATGGCCCGACACGATGTGGGCCGACGACGCGCGACGCATGGTCGACATGGGCATCACGCACGTGCGTATCGCCGAATTCGCATGGAGCCGCATGGAGCCGCGCGCGGGCGTCTATGAATGGGCATGGCTCGACCGGGCGATCGACACGCTGGCCGGCGCGGGCCTGAAAATCGTGCTCGGCACGCCGACGGCGTCGCCGCCGAGGTGGCTCGTCGAGGCGATTCCCGACATGCTGCCGGTGCGCGCCGACGGCACGACATGGAACTACGGTTCGCGCCGTCATTACGACATTTGCAGCGAGCCGTACCGGCGCGAATGCGTGCGCATCACCGAAGCAATGGCCGCGCGCTACGGCGCGCATCCGGCCGTCGTCGCGTGGCAGACGGATAACGAACTCGGCTGTCACGAGACCGTGCCGAGCTATTCGAACGCGGCTCGCCAGCGGTTTCGGGAATGGCTCGCGCGCCGCTACGAGACTGTCGGCGAACTGAACACGCGCTGGGGCAACGTGTTCTGGAGCATGGAGTATCCGTCGTTCGACTCGATCGAATTGCCGAACCTCACGCCGACGGACGCAAACCCGATTCATCTGCTCGACTTCCGCCGCTTCATGTCCGACGAGGTGGCGAGCTTCCATCGGGAACAGGCCGACGTAGTGCGGCGGCACGCGCCGCATGCAGACGTGCTGCACAACTTCATGGGTTTCTTCACCACCTTCGATCACTACCGCTTTGCCTCGAACGGCAGCATCGACGTGGCGACGTGGGACAGTTACCCGATTGCCCGCACCGAAGTCATTGCGCTTGCGGAAGCCGACAAGGCCCGCTATGCGCGCACCGGACATCCCGACGTGTCCGCGTTCGATCACGACCGCTATCGCGGCATCGGCCACGGCCGTTTCTGGGTGATGGAGCAGGAAGCGGGACCGGTGAACTGGGCGCCGTGGAATCCCGTGCCCGCGCCCGGCATGGTGCGGCTGTGGGCCTACGAAGCGTTCGCGCACGGCGCGGAACTGGTGTCGTATTTCCGCTGGCGTCAGGCGCCGTTCGCGCAGGAGCAGATGCATTCGGGCCTGCACCTGCCCGACAACACGCCGTCGCCCGGCGGTCGCGAGGTGGCGCGTGCGGCGCAGGAAATCGCGAAGTCTGCGGAACTGTCGGCGCTCGCGCAAAGCGGGCCGGCGGGCCGCGCACCCGTCGCTCTTGTGTTCGATTACGAGACGCAATGGATGTTCGAAATCCAGCGCCACGCCAAAGACTTTGACTATCAGACGCTCGCGTTCGAGTACTACCGGACCTTACGCGAGATGTCGCTGGACGTCGATATCGTATCGGCGCACGCGGACCTGGAAGGCTACGCGCTGATCGTCGTGCCGGGGCTCGCAGTCTTGCCGCCCGGCTTCGTCGACACGATTCGCCGCTCGGACGCGCAGTGGGTGATCGGGCCGCGCACGGGCTCGAAGACACTCGACTTCGCGATTCCTTCCGAACTGCCGCCGGGACCGTTGCAGACGCTGCTGCCGTTCAAGGTGCTGGAGGTCGACTCGTTGCGCCCGAGTCTGCAACCTTCCACCACGCTCGGCGGCGTGTCCGGGATCGCACTGCACTGGCGCGAGCATCTGGAAACGCGCGACGGCGTCGAAGTGCTGGCGCGCTTCGACGACGGCTGGCCTGCTGTCGTCGCGCGCGATCGCGTCCGCTACGCGAGCGCATGGTTCGATCCGCCGTTGCATCGCGCGTTGCTCGAAGCGGCGGCACGCGATGCGTCGCTGAATCCCGTTCACCTGCCAGAAGGCGTGCGCATTCGCAGGCGCGGCCCGCTGACTTTCGCGTTCAACTTCGGCGCGCAAGCCGTCGAAGCGCCTGCACCGGCAAACGCCCGCTTCGTGCTGGGCAGCCGCACGCTCGGCACCGCGGACGTGTGCGTGTGGACGCAGGCATGACGAGCTTGACCGGCCACGCCGCCGCCGACGCAAACACCGGCAGCACGGCCGGCGGCCATGCAACGCTCACGCTGAGCATCGACGTCAGCGCGCCCGCCACCGCGCCGTTGCACGACACGCTGCGCGTCGGTACATCGACCTCGCCCGACGGCAGCACCATCGGCATCAACAGTCGCTATCTGACGCGCGACGGTGAGCCGTGGCTGCCGGTGATGGGCGAGATTCACTACGCGCGCCTGCCGGCCAGTCAATGGGACGACACGCTTCTCAAGGTGAAGGCGGCTGGCGTCGATATCGTCGCGTCGTATGTCGTGTGGCGCCACCACGAGCCGCGCGCGGGCACGTTCGACTGGAGCGAACGCCTCGACTTGCGGCGCTTCGTCGAAACATGCGCGAAGCGTGATCTGCTCGCGTTGATTCGCGTCGGGCCTTGGGTGCATGCGGAGGTTCGCTATGGCGGGCTGCCTGGCTGGGTCGTCGACCAGATGCCCACGCGCGGCGACAACCCGCTCTATCTGCACTACGTGGCAAGACTTTTCTCGCAGATCGCCGCGCAGCTGCACTGCCTGTTATGGAAGGACGGCGGGCCTGTTATCGGCATCCAGCTTGAGAACGAGTACAACCTGAGCGGCCCGCAGCAAGGAGCCGCGCACATCGCGACGCTGAAGCGCCTCGCGCGCGATGCGGGGCTCGACGTGCCGCTGTACACGGTGACGGGTTGGGACAACGCGGTCTTTCCGCGCGGCGAAGTCGCGCCTGTATTCGGCGGTTATCCCGATCTGCCGTGGGGTGTGTCGCCGCACATGTCGCCGCCGAACGAGGTCTATGGATTCCGCTTCGCCAGCCGGGTGGGTGGCGATCTCGGCGCTCAGACTCACAGCGACGCGCCGGGCGATGCCGACGCCGTCGCACAGGAAACGCCCTTTCTCGGCGCGGAGTTCGGCGGCGGCGTGCCCGCAATGTACCGGCGGCGGCCCGTCCTCGACGCCGACGACATCGCCGCGATGCTGCCCGTGCAACTCGGCTCGGGCGTCAACCTGTACGGCTACTACATGCTGCACGGCGGACGCAATCCGCCCGGCGACATGGACGGCCAGGAGTCGACCGCGAGCGGCGGCTACAACGACGTGCCGATCGTCAATTACGACTTCCAGGCTCCGTTCGGCGCGAATGGCGAGGCGCGCGAAGTGCTCGGCAAGCTGCGGCCGATTCACTACTTCCTCAGGCAGTGGGGCGCAGTGCTTGCGCCATGTGATGTGTATGCACCCGACACCGTATCGCACGGTCCCGCCGACCTCGCGACGCCGCGCTTTGCCGTACGCGCGAACGGCGACCAGGGGTTCCTGTTCTTCAACAATCACGTCCGCGAACATGCGATGCCAGCGCATCGAGGCATGCGTTTCTCGGTGAAGCTTGCGAGCGGCAGCGTCGCGCTGCCAGCGGAGCCCGTCGACATTGCGCCGGGCACATCGTTCATCTGGCCGGTCGGCTTGCGATTCGGCAGCGTGCAGTTGCGTTACGCAACCGCGCAGCCGGTGACGAGGATATCGAGCGACGATGGCGATGTCCAGGTGTTCGCGGCCACCGACGGCATCGCGCCCGAGTTCGCATTCGACTCCCGCAGCGTGGCGACGATCGCCGCTCTAAAAATCAGTATGACGCCCGCGCCTGGCGGTGAGCCGGCGTTGAGCCAGCATGAAGCCGACGGCGTGCTCGTCGTGCGGGCGCGCAACGGCGCGGCGTTCGTCGTCACGGATCGCGGCGGCGCGCGCCTCGTCTTCGTCACGCTTTTGCGGAAGGACGCGGAGAGACTGAGCGTGTTGCCGTTCGACGGCCGGCGCAGGCTCATATTGAGCGACGCGTTCGCCTTCGAACGCGACGGCCATCTCGTGCTGCGCTCGAACAGTGCTTCGGCGTTCGATGTCGATGTCTATCCGCCGCTGCTTCAGTTGGCGTCCGCATGGCAGGCGGATCACGCAAACATCGACGCATCCAGCCACGGCATGTTCCAGCGTTTGCGTGTGCACGTTCCACAGTCGGCATTCGACGTGCGCGTCACGCCGCTTCGCGCGCCGCAAGCCGTACCGCCCGTCATGCGCGGCGGCACGGCCAACGCCGCTGTCGCGCCGTTGCCGGAAACGTTCGGCAAGACGGCCGCCTGGCGCATCGATGTGACTCGCGACGCGCTCGACGCGCTCCACGCGCATGGTCTCGGCAACGCTTATCTGACGATCCGCTATCGGGGCGACGTGGCGCGCCTTTTCAGCGGCACGGAACTGATCGACGATCACTTCTATAACGGTTTGCCGTGGCGGATTGGCGTGCGCAATGTGGCGATCGATCCGGACGCACCGCTCATGCTGACGATTCTGCCGCTGCGCGCCGACGCGCCCGTCTATCTCTCTGCACGTCATGATCCGCGTCCGGACAGCGGCGAGCAGATCGCCGAACTGGACAGCGTGACGTGGGAGCCCGAGTACGAAGTGATTCTGGCTCCTAATCCCTCCTCGCGCGACGTCGAATGAGACTGGGTGCCGAAGGCCGCTGCCACGACGTACCCGCTTTAACGTTACAGACTGACACCTCCGGACGATTACAGAAGTCTTAAGCGCATGCTAGACTCTGCACCCATGTCCTACTGGCGCAAACTCTTCCTCGTCGTGCTGCTTGCACTGAGCCTTCCGGTTCAGTCGTTTGCGGCCGTCTCGATGATTTGTGCCGCCCCGGAAGCGGTCGATGAAGCAACCGCTGACCATCTCCATCTGGACGAATCATCTGATGGACATGTGCTCGTAGCTGACCATGACGACCATCGTGGCCACGACCACAGCGGTGCCCATCACACTCATGCGTGTTTGACCTGCACCTCCTGTTGCGTCGGTGCTGCGCTACCGGCCGTGCCTGCGGTTTCCGCTTCGGCTGACCGGGCCCACTTCCCCGTTCCGCTGCCCCCTGCTGCCGCTGTCGTGTCGTTTTTGACTGACGGCATCGAACGTCCTCCCCGCTTCAATCTCGTCTAGTCCGCGCAAGCGCATCCGTTGGCTGCGCTTGCAAGTTTTCCGGTGTCCGTAACGGACGCTGGATGGTTCACGACGAGAAAAATTCATGCGAACAATTTCTGCGGCGCTCCTGGGCGCGGGCGCAGCGTTGTCGTCGCTCGCGCACGCTACGACTGCAGTTCCCGACCCGACTGATGCAGCGGCATCGGTTCCGGTCGTCACCGTTGAGTCTGCCTTCAACGGCTACAAGTCATGGCAAGACGGTGACGCGCCGAGCTGGCAGCAGCTAAACCGTGCCGTTGCGCCAACCCGAAGCACGGCGGGCATCAAGCACAGTCAGCAACCAGTTGCGACAGCGGGTGAAAAAGGCGGCCACGGGCACGGAGGCGAGTCGAAATGATTCGATACTTCGCCCCGAACCGCGTGGGATGCATTGCCCTCGCGACGATGCTTCTGGCCGGCTGCACGACGTTCTCAAAGGACGGCGGATTCAACACCGTATCGACGACTGCGTCCGAGCGACTTGGTAAGGACGCCGTCTACCTGAAAAACGACGAAGACCGCGTCGCTGCTTTCAAGCGTACGCAGGAACTGCTGTCGAAGCCACTCGGCATGGATGACGCCGTTCAGGTCGCGCTGCTGAATAACCGGGGACTTCAGGCGTCGTACGCCGAGCTCGGTATTTCCGAAGCCGACCTCGTCCAGGCTGGCCGCCTGCCCAATCCGGGCTTTACTTTCAGCCGGACGCACTGGAGCGATGGCTTCGGTATCAGCCGAGCGTTCTCCATGGGCGTATTGGGTGTGCTCACGCTACCCGTGGCGACGCGCATCGAGAGCCGGCGGTTCGAACAGACAAAGCTCGAGACGGCCAACGCGATGCTCATCGTCGCCGCCGACGCCCGCAAGGCCTATGTGAATGCCGTGGCCGCGGAGCAGGCAGCCCAATACGCCGCTCAGGTCAAGGATTCCGCCGAGGCCGGGGCAGAACTTGCCTTGCGCATGCGGCAGGCAGGCAACTTCAGCAAGCTCGACTATGCGCGCGAACAGGCCTTTTACGCCGAGTCGGTTGCGCAGCTGGCCAAGGTACGGCAGCAGTCAGTCATGGCCCGGGAAAAGCTCACGCGCACGATGGGCCTGTGGGGCTCAGGGACCCAATACAAGTTGCCGGACCGTCTGCCTGACCTCCCGAAGGACAGGCCGCAACTGAACGACCTAGAAAGCTTTGCGATGCAGAACCGCCTCGACATACAGGCGGCGAAGCTGCGGACACAAGGCGTTGCAACCTCGCTGGGGCTCAGCAAGGCGACCCGATTCATCAATGCGCTCGATGTCGGCTATCTCGACAACTTCGAGACCGATAAAGGACACGAGCACGGATACGAAATCAGTGTCGAGATTCCCATTTTCGATTGGGGCAGCGCGAAGGTCGCACGCGCCGAAGCCATCTATATGCAGTCGGCGAACCGGCTTGCCCAGACGGCGACTGACGCCCGCTCCGAAGTACGCGAGTCGTACTCCGGCTATGCGACGAGCTACGACGTTGCGAAGCATTACCGCGATGAGGTCGTGCCCGTACGCAAGACTATCTCGGACGAAATGCTGTTGCGATACAACGGCATGCTCGCCAGCGTGTTCGAACTGCTTGCCGATTCGCGCGACCAGGTGGCTGCCGTCAACGGATACATCGACGCGCTGAAAGACTACTGGCTTGCAGAGACAGACCTGCAACAGTCGCTTGGCGGCCGCCTTCCGCCGCTCGCAATCGCACCGACGCCTGCCGCACCGCAGAGCGACGCGCCGCCGACACCACCGGCCCCGGTGCAGGACTCGCCGTTGCCTGCTTCCGCGACCCACCCGGCATCGCCGACGAATTCAGAAGGTAAATGATCATGGTCTCACGTCGAACATTTCTCGGCGGCTCCGGCGCGGCGCTACTCGGCGCAGCATTGGTCAGCAAGGCTGGC
>Ga0209796_10000444_pt1 | contig 27640 bp, 29 predicted proteins | sample AgamicOrSfrz_FD_187167 | JGI IMG/M metagenome (GOLD analysis project Ga0209796, IMG submission 187167) | Agave microbial communities from Guanajuato, Mexico - Or.Sf.rz (SPAdes) (version 2) | ecosystem: Host-associated > Plants > Phyllosphere > Phylloplane/Leaf | place: Guanajuato, Mexico...
ACTCGCATTGTCAACGGTGTTTACGCGAGTACAGCGCATACACGGGAGACGCAGCGCAATGAAGTCAGCGCGTTACGAAAACATTGAGGCAAGGAGGCGGAGATGCACCCGACAGAGTTTGGAAATCTGGAGTTCGACCGGCTGGAATCGGCAGGAGCGGTCGAAGAGTCGACGGAGCTTGTTGCGAAAACGTGGGAGTTGGCCAAGACTCGGAACCGGTTCGTCTGGCCGCTTCTTGGGGGATCGCTCACTATCTACTTTGGCCTGTTGATTTTGGTCCTGTCATCGCCCGCTGCGATGAGCCAGTCTCTGTATGGTGAGATCAACATCGGCCTGGCAGCAGTGGCTGCGCAACTGTTTGTAACGGTGGCTGCATTCTGGGCCTATTGCACGTGGGCGGCCGCGAAGTTCGACGCACGTGCCGCCTCTTTGAGGTTGCATGCGCAACAAGCTACTCGCGAGGCCCAACATGTCTAATTTCATGTCCGCAGGCGGCGTCCGAATTGCCGCATTCGCCGCGTTCATTCTGCTCAGTCTGTTGTTGACGAGTTGGGCTTCCCGTCGGTCAAAAGGAGCGGCTGGATTTTTTGTTGCAGGGCGCAATCTCACGCCAATGCAGAACGGGCTTGCGATTTCTGGCGACTTCATGTCCGCCGCCTCGTTCTTGGGGGTAACAGGGCTCGTGGCGCTGTTCGGGTTTGACGGTCTCGTTTATCAGGTGGGGTTTATCGTCGGTTGGTTGATGATCATGCTGATTGTCGCCGAGCCGGTGCGCAACTGCGGCAAGTACACTCTGTCGGACGTTGTTGCGCTTCGTCTGCCGTCGGCGTCGGTGCGGGGCGCAACTGCCGCGTCGTCGCTGCTCATTGCCCTAGCTTATCTGCTTGCGCAACTCGTAGGTGCTGGCGCGCTCGCAAGCCTCTTGCTGCCGATTGGCACGGATGCCGCAGTGATTCTGATCGGCGTACTCATGATCGCTTATGTGCTGTTCGGCGGCATGGTCGGAGCGACGTATGTTCAGATCGTCAAAGCAATCCTCGTATGGTCTGCGGCAGCTTTTCTGCTCGTGCTAGCGCTCGCACATTTCTCGTTTGACGTTGGGGCGATGTTCACGAAGGCTAAAGCCTCTTCTTTGCATCCGGATCACTATCTGATTCCAGGGGCGTACCTCAAAAACCCTTTGGACACTGTTTCGCTCGCGGTCGCGCTCGCTCTTGGAACGGCGGGGCTCCCGCACGTCATGACACGTTTCTACACCGTACCGTCGGCGGTCGACGCGAGGCATTCGGCAAAGATCGCGCTCGTTGTCATGACATCATTTGCAATCATGGTCTGTCTCTTGGGCTTTGCAGCATGCGCAATCGTCGGTCCGCAGTCGATCCTCCAATCAAACAAGGCAGGTAATAGCGCAATAACGCTGCTCGCTGTCTCGTTGGGCGGTGGCGTGGGATCGTTCGGCGGAGAAATGTTGCTTGCCTGTGTATCCGCGATCGCGTTCGCGACGATCCTCGCGGTTGTGTCCGGCATCATGATTTCCTCCGCATCGACGATTGCCCACGACATTTTTGCGATGCTGGTCTTCCGCAACGACGCGCAGGACAAGCGTCAGGTTCGTGTGGCCAAGATAGCGACCGTGACGTTTGGGGTAGTCGCAATCTGCCTCGCGCTAGCAGTGAAGTCCTTGAACGTCGCATTTCTAGTCGGACTTGCTTTTGTCATTGCGGCCAGCGCGAACTTGCCCGTCATCCTTATGACGCTCTACTGGCGCCGATTCACTGACGCTGGCGCCGTCGCGGCCGTCGTTGTTGGTGTTCTTTCTTCAATAGGACTTGTCCTTGTGGGACCGGCCGTCATTGGCGCACATGGCCTCGTGTTCAAAACTACTGCGCCACTGATTTCCCTGGCCAATCCGGGAATCATCAGCATTCCTTGCGGCTTCGTGGCTGGTTGGCTCGTCTCGTTGATCACTTCCGAAGGAACGTCTGCCAGCAGCTTCGAAGAGCAGCAGTTGCGGATGCTTAGCGGTTACGGTGCCGAGGAAGCGGTCGAGCACTGACGCCGGAACCCCTCCCTCAACTACACGTTATCTATAAAGGAAACAAGATGACTTCACTTAATACCGAAGCGATCCAATTCGCGAAAGACGGCGAAGTTGCCGTCATCACGATGCAGTTCGCCCCCCATAACCTTGTGGGAAAAACGCTGTCAGAAGCGTTGATCGACAACCTGAAGCGTGCGGAAACAGAGAACGCCCGAGCGGTCGTCATCAAAAGCGGATTGCGACATTTTTCGGCTGGAGCGGAGATGTCGCTTTTTGAAAACGCAGGCGCGCGTCGTAACGACGTCGACTTTGTCGGTGTCCTTCGCACCTTTGATGAGCTACCGATTCCGATCATTGCCTCCGTCCATGGTATCGCCGTTGGCGGTGGATTCGAGATTGCTCTAGCTTCAGATCTGATTATCGCCGCAGCATCCGCAAAGATGGGCCTGGTCGAAGCGACGCTGGGGCTGCACCCTCTCATGGGGGGTGTGCAGCGCCTTATCGACCGGGTCGGCCTGGCTAGGGCGAAAGAAATCGTCTTCCTTGCTCGCAGGCACGACGCGGCGACGCTCGAGCGCTGGAACGTGATCAATCGTGTCGTTCCCGACTCTGAACTGGAAGCTGTAACAATGTCGGTCGCTCGTGAGATCGCGGCTGGTCCCACCGTCGCTCATGCCGCCACCAAGCGGCTCGCTTCGCTTTACAGTAACAATGGGATGCGTGCAGCGGACGAGGGAATGGCTGATATCGCTGATGCCATCTACCGGACCGCTGACCTTCAGCGCGGTCTTGACGCATTTGCAACGACGGGACCCGGTAGTGCGGTCTTCGAAGGCAACTGAAAACGAGGATGACATGAGCAAGGGGCCACTTTCAGGCATCAAGGTAATAGACTTCTCGCGCGTGCTTGCGGGACCGCACTGCGCGAAGACGTTGCATGACCTCGGTGCCGATGTAATTAAGGTCGAGCCGCCGCGACCTGATATTTCGCGTTCGGCGTTGCCGCAATACAATTCGATCTCCTATTACTATATTCAGCAAAATGCTGGAAAGCGCAACGTCAGCCTTGACCTAAATTACCCGGAAGCGCGGGAGATTGCGAAGAAGCTGATCAGTGAAGCCGATATTCTGGTTGAAAACTTTAGAGCAGGGACACTCGCTTTCTTCGGTCTTGACTACGAGTCCGTGCGCGAGATTAACCCGAGACTCATCTATGTCTCGATCAGCGGATATGGTCAAGGCGGTCCGCTGTCGCATCGTGCTGCCTATGCGCCGACTGTGCATGCAGAGTCGGGGTTCACGTCCACTTTCCTCTCCCATTTAGGAGACGATCTCGCGCAAGACCGACACGATCCCTATTCCCACGCTGACATCTACACCGGACTCGAAGCTACCATCGGGGTGCTTGCAGCGTTGCATCGCCGCGGCGTGACAGGTGAGGGGCAGCATATCGACGTGGCAATGGCTGCCACCATGCTGGCCATTAATGAACGTGTGCACGTGGACTTGTCGGATGCTGATCTCGGGGCCGAACCTCCGGCGCTGGGGCCGTCGTTCTCGCCATTCTTCCGAACGAGCACCGGCGAGAAGATCACAATCGCGACGAGCGTCGTTGCCAGTCTGTCGTTCCCCCTCTACATCGGCGCAATGCGACGGGCGGACCTTGCCCGCGATCCACGTTTTCGGACGCCGGAACTTCGCAAAAAAAATCTCGCCGAGTTTCATCAAATCGTACAGGACTGGATCCTTACGTTCGATAGCCTTGCGGCGTTGGACGCTCAACTGGACGAGGCCAAGCTGGCGTTCGGCGTCGTTAGAGACATCAAGGACTTCGCCGAATCAGAGTGGGCACAATGGTGGGGTGCGACCGAGGCTATTGATGACCGCGCGGGGGGTACAGCCCGTGTGCCAGGGAAGCCGTGGCGATTTTCGGCCAATGAGCTCGAGCATCCCGGAATTCCCGCGTTCCGCGGAGAACATAACTGCGAAGTGCTTCGCGAGTTGGGCTATAACTCCGAACAAATTGCTGAGCTGACTAGCCGGAACGTCATGACGAAAGACCCCGCTGTTCAGTAGTCGCTGATCCGAAGAAGAATCTCTGCGCCGTCTGGCAGAGATTCGCAGTTTTGCGCTGTCGTTTTGCACCGCCGGTAAAAAGATGCATATGCGCTTATACTAACTTTTACATGGATATTCCCTGAGAGGCCCCGATGGAATTGCTGCAATGTAACTGTTCGTTTTTGCGCAGTGCGACCCGTGCCCTTTCGCAAGCGTACGACGAAGTGCTTAGACCAAGCGGATTACGTATCACTCAATTCTCCATGCTTGCGCGTGCGTCGGCAGTGGGGGAAATGTCGTTGAGTGAGTTAGCAGGTTTGATGGCAATGGATCGCACAACCTTGGGCCGCAATTTGCAACCCCTCGAAAGGGAGGGCCTGGTACAGATCAACGTCGGAGAAGACAAGCGCGAGAGACTTGTCAGCGTCACTCCGGAGGGCCGGAAGCTCTTGGCTCGTGCATTGCCCCTGTGGGAGAGCGTGCATCTGCGGTTCGAGCAGAAGTTGGGGAAACGCGAATCTAACGAACTGCGGCACACGCTCAAGAGGATTGTGAATGTAGGCAGGGAACTGTCTGGGGAGAATGAGACACTCATTGGTTGAAGTTGCTTTATTAGCCTCATCGGCCGCAGATCGGCGTTCGACTTACGTCATCGAAGCTGGAGGCGGCGATGTAAGCACGAGCCGACGGCGACATTGCAGAGCGCTAAGGTATCCACTAATGTCTGCGCTTCCCGAATGTGGAAGGCTTCGGACCTACTTACCGCGTAGTAGTGGGAGCGATAGTGGACCGTGCCTGTACGTCTGTTGCCTTCAAGCCCCGAGCGAAACCAGCAGTGGAGCGTTGCACACCGTTTGAAGTTGGTCAGCGCGTTACTGTCGCAATGCCTCGCCAGGTGAATGCGTCGATGAAAGTGGGGACTCGGCACTGGTGGGCGCGGTACGAGTTCGCGATCTGTCTTGATACTGATGTGTTTGAGACACGACGCTTCGTTGAAGCGTGTTGTTGCGGGATCCATTTCGCTGAGTTCGGTTATTCGGGGATGCTCGGACCAAGTTCCCGCAGTACCTCGACAGCGTTTCGAGACGCTTCAACAGCTGTAGGCGCCCCAGCGTATATTGCACTGTGAAGCAAGACCTCTCGGATTTCAGTTGTAGTCGCACCATTGTTAATGGCGCCACGTGTGTGGTTTTTCAGTTCGGCGCCTTTGCCGAGAGCGGCAAGCATTGCGCATGTGCACAGACTCCGGGTCTTGAGATCAAGCCCGTCCCGTAACCACGTCGTGCCCCACGCATGCTCATTGAGCCATTCCTGCAAAGGGCGGGAAAACGCGTCAGCAGACGACATGGCACGCTCGACGAAGTCTGCCCCCATCACTTCGGTGCGGCGGGTCATACCGGCTTCTTGTGGGCTGTTGCTCATGTTGTGCTCCGTCGTTGTCGCGTACATGGTCTATAGCGCGTTCTTTCGGGGTCTCGGTGCTGCCTCGTTGGCGGTGGAGTGCAGCACCGAGCCGGCTTGCGTCGTCCGCGAAAATCAAAACTTGTGACGAAGCCCAACGCGGGTCACGAGTTGTGAGTTCGCACCTGCGTTGCCGATAAAAGAAGGCGCGGAGCCGATCTCAGCCTGAACCTGGACAGAGCGACCGGCAACCGAGTTGGTGCCCGATGCCTTCTGATAAACCGCCAGGAGGTAAATGTCCGTACGCTTCGACAGCGCGTAGTCCACCGCTCCATTGACCTGGTGCCATTTCCCTTCGAAACGGTCACCGAGGTCGGAGAATGTGTAGCCTAATCCGACGTTAAGTGCAGCCGTGAACAGATATCGGCCGCCAATTTCGTAATTGTTCAGTGTTGACGATCGACCCGCGAGCGGTTGCAACCTTGTGTGCGTCCAGTTGGCCCATGCCAGGCCAGCGCCAATTGCATACCGGCTCCCGATGCCGAATGTTTCAAGGTCGCGGAAGCCTCCGGTATTTACGTTCGCAACGCTCACGCCAAACGGTGGCGTTGCTCCGTTGGGATAGCGAATATTGGTGTAGGCCGCGCCGATGCCGAAGGGGCCGTTCGTATAATTGGCACCGAAGCTATAGGCGCTGGATGAACCTTGAGTGGCCGTGGTGCCGGCGGTCGTGTTCGGCGCACCCGAGAAGTTCGTCGAGTTTGAGAAAGCGTACATCGCGCCGAATGTCAATCCCGCAAAATTTGCGCTGCTGAACTTGACGGCATTGTTGAGACGACTCTGAACGAGCTGGTCGAGGTCGTTGATGTGATAAGCGTAATTGCCCGCAGGTGTCTGACTACCCATCGTGTACGCAGCGCCGATAATATCGGTCGAAAGCGAGTACTGGCGGCCAAGCATTAGGGAGCCGATTCCATCCTTCGCCAGACCGACGTACGCTTGGCGTCCGAACATCGCGCCGCCTTGCCCCAGTGTGCCATCACCGCTGTTGAAGCCGTTCTCCAGCACAAACAGTGCTTTGAGGCCGCCCCCGAGGTCTTCGGCACCTCGAATTCCAAAGCGGCTACCTTGCGAAACACCGTCACCATATTTCAGAACGCTGCCATGTCCTGTGACGCTCGCTACCTTGTTGACGTATGTGATACCAGCGTCGATAACACCGTAAAGAGTCACGCTACTTTGTGCGTGACTATCAGCAGGTAATGCGCTGGCAAGGCTGCCAGCGGCTGCGGCGGCAAAGAAGGTTTTCTTCATCATGACGTCTCCGTTGATTCTTGTCTTGCTGTATGTCGTTTTTACAGCGCCGATGTCTGCCCGCCCCGATTCACAATTCGCGCCGGAGAGGGGAGCAGGGCGTACATGCGTGCCTGCCTTCCACACCTTGACGCTGTCAGTACCTACCGGCGAACAGCGCAGCAATATCGCCCGCGGCAGTCTCCGGCCGCGCCGGACGCAACCGGGTTTCTATCTTCGAGCACTTCCCGAACGGCATCGTGAACTTCTCCACGTTAGCCACGCTGTCAGGAAATGCCGCAAGCCAACGTTCACATCGGAAATGCATAATGGGTGCATATACGCTCAATGTCAACTGGTAGTCTTGTGGATTAACGGCGCGAGAAAAACGCGCCGTAGGCCACTGTGAACGGTTCCCGCAGTAGGATCGGGGGTGCGTCGAGACGCGACGGTGCCTGCCTTGTCGCCAAGGGGGCAGCATGCCTTGCTTGAGGGCGCTGTGAGCCACGTGCGAATATGAGGCCCGGTCAGTCTGGTTCGTGTCTCTGCCAGCCTATAAGGAGCGGCGATGTCCGGCGACAATTCCTACAAGCCGGGCGAAATAGTGAAAGTCTCAGGCATCTACTCCGTCGTGCATGACGATGGCCAAGGCATTTCAAAGTGACGTGCGTCGAGGGCGAACACTTTCCACCAACGCGCAGCGGCAAAGGCGCGCACTTCGAACTGAAGTACGCGGCAACGCATGCCCAGAAGCATGGAGAGCTCCAGGGCACGGAAGCTCGAACTTAAGCTGCGCTAAGCCATATATCCCAGCAGGCATGCGGGCGCGGAGCCAGATCGCTATGAGAACCGTTGGCGTTCTGGGTTAGGTCGAGGATTAAGGACATTGTGAATGAAGGCATTGATTCTGCTGTTGGTTCTCGCACGTCGATCGCAAGTCTCGCGCTGCAGATCGCGCATCGCGGATATGTATTGCAGACCGGAAGGGTCGTGCTTTCGGGCAAGGCGAGCGAGTTGCAGGGCGACCAGCGGATTTGGGACGCCTATCTGGGCGGCGCGCTAGCTGTGGAGACGGCGTCTTGAAGAAAGGACATAAGCCGTCCAGCAATGCTGCGCACCTCCAGGCGAGATTGCTGGAAAGCAAAGCATAAAAAAGCGTTTGTCATGGCGTCGCCTGACAGTTTCTAATAATCAGCTTGTTTCGCGACGGGTTGAACGCGCTTCGCACCGGGCGCGAGCGTGCATGCTTGCACCCTCGCAATGGGCGGGCTCGGCGCCCGCAAGGAAGGCGCACCGCGAGTCCCCTTGATCAAAGCAAAGCAATGGCGCTCTGCGCAGTGACGATCGGCTTCTGATTCGCACCGCCGCGCGCCGTCTCCACAGCTGACATGGAAATGGCATGGCCGACCTGACTTCTACCCGCAGCCGCTATGTCGCTGCTCAACCAACCCGCTCGGGCATTCCCAGGACGACGCTGTACAGCTGGCTCTCGTGGATGATCCCGGCCGCCGTTGTACTGCTATGGGAAGCTGCGGCACGCCTCGGGCTCATTGCACCGCAAGTGCTGCCTGCCCCAAGCAGCGTCCTGGAAACGGCGTTCAACCTGGTCCGTAACGGCGACCTCTTCATTCATCTCGGTGTCTCACTGCTGCGGGCCGGGGGCGGGTTTGTCATCGGCGCAACGCTCGGCCTTGCACTCGGCATCCTCATCGGCTTTTCGCCGCTCGCGCAGGCGCTTCTCGATCGATCGATCCAGATGGTGCGCGCTATTCCGTTCCTCGCGATGCTGCCGCTTGTGATCGTCTGGTTCGGAGTCGGCGAAACCGCAAAAATTTTCCTGGTCGCGCTGGCGGTGTTCTTCCCGATCTATATCAATACGATGCTCGGCATTCGCCAGCTGGATCCGAAGCTAATGGAGCTGGCGCGCGTCGTCGGGCTCGATCGGACGGCGGTCGTGCGGCGAATCATTCTTCCGGGGGCCATGCCGTCGATCCTCACAGGCGTGCGCTATGCGCTTGCGCATGCGTGGCTCGCACTGGTCATCGCGGAAACGCTCGCCACGACGAAAGGTATCGGCTTCCTGGCGATGGATGCGCGCGAATTTCTCAACACGAACGTAATCGTGCTGACCATGATCGTCTACGCGATCATCGGCGTCGTGGCGGACGCGCTCGTGCGCGCGCTGGAAACCCGCTTCCTCTCGTGGCACGCGAACTACGCGAAAGGAGCACGCAAGTGAGCCAAAGCCTCGCCACCGTCCGCCATCATGTCACCGCCAACCCGGTTAGCGTCAGCGACGGCGGGCAGTCGCTGGCCGTAGCGGTCCGTGGATTACAGCGGCGCTATGGCAGCCGTGTCGTAATCGACTCACTGGACCTCGACATTCACAAGGGTGAATTCGTCGCGCTGCTCGGCGAGAGCGGCTGCGGCAAGACGACGTTGCTGCGCGCGCTTGCGGGACTCGATCTTCCCGATGCGGGGGCGATCCGCGCGCCGGAGCGCCCGTCTGTGGTGTTTCAGGAGCATCGTCTGTTGCCTTGGGCGACGCTGTGGGAAAACGTCGCGCTCGGTCATGAGAAAACGATTGGACGCCGCGGCGCTGCGCTTGCGCTCGCCGAGGTCGGACTGGCCGGCCGCGAAGACGACTGGCCGCGCAACCTCTCAGGCGGCCAGGCGCAGCGCGTGGCGCTCGCACGGGCGCTCGTTCCTGAACCGGCGCTGCTTCTGCTCGATGAGCCGTTCGCCGCGCTCGACGCACTGACTCGCATCAGGATGCACGGGCTCGTCAGGGAGCTCGTCGCGCTGCACCGGCCCGGCGTGCTGATCGTCACGCACGACGTTGACGAAGCGCTGACTCTCGCGGACCGGATCCTCGTGATGCGAGCCGGCGGCATCGCGGCGTCCTTCCGGCCAAAAGAGCAGGGTGGCACGCTGCGGCGCAGTCTGCTCGACGAACTGGGCGTTTCTTCTCATTAACAGAATCGCCATCAATTGAAGGACCCAATAACATGACTGATTCATTGTTGAGCCGCCGCCGGGTGTTGCGCGCGGCGGGCGGCCTGCTGGCAGGCGTCGCTGCCGGAGGGCTTGTTCCTGCACAGGCGGCCGAGCCCCGCAAGCTGACGCGCAACACCGACACGGTACGCGTTGGCTGGGGCTATGGCAGCCTGCCCGACATCGCGAAACAGCGCGGCGTGTTCGAAAAAACGCTCGCTACCAAGGGCATCAAGGTCGAATGGATTGGGCCGTTCCCGAACCATGCGCCTTCCATTCAGGCTGTGGTCGGCGGCAGCGCCGACTTCGGTTTTTGGGGCTCGACAACACCGGCACTTGCCGCGATGCTGGCCGGCTCGCCGATCGTCTTCAACGCGTTCGACATCTACTCGCCGCGCTCCACTGCGATCATCGTGAAGAAGACCAGCGGCATCAACTCGGTTGCGGACCTCGCGGGCCGCAAGGTGGCCGTGAACCGCTCAGGGCTTGGTGAATTCCTGCTGATCGCGGCGCTGGAGAAACATCGCATCGACCGCGACAAGGTGCAGTTCGTTTATCTGAATCCGCCCGATGCCGCGCCGGCTTTTGCCCAGGGCAGGATCGACGCGTGGTCGATGTGGTCGCCGGGCGTGGACATCGCGCGCTTTTCGAATGACGGGAAGGACATTTTCAACGAAGGCCGCGACCTGGATTTTCTGATCGACTACAGTTCGCTCGTCACGCGCCGCAAGTTCACCGAAGAAAACTCCGAGCTGATTCGCGCGGTAATCGACGCGTATCACGTGGAAGGGGCGTGGCAGTCGGCCCACTCGGCTGAAGCGGAGCAACTCGTGCAGCGCGAGGGCAAATATCCGGATCAGGTGCGCGACTATCTGGCGAGTCTTAAGCGCGTGAACCAGTTTCACGAGGCGGACGACGCCGCCTTCATCGCGCAGTTTCAGCGCGCCGCCGACTGGCTCGCGGAGCGCAAGATCATCAACTCGCGCATTAAGGTTGCCGACTACAGTATAAGAGTGTGAAACCGGGCGCCCGCATGACTGATACCAATAGCACCAAGGATGCGAGCCGCGCGCAGGGCGTCTCGCCGCTGACCGTAACGCTTGGCTTCGCGAAGATTCTCGCCGATATTGCAGCGACCGCGGCGACGCGCGAACGCGAGCATCGCCTACCGCACGATGAAATTGCAGAGCTGAAGGCGCTCGGCTTCGGCGCGCTGCGCCTGCCGTCGGACGAGGGAGGCCACGGCGCGTCGCTCGGCGACCTGTTCGTCGTCGCTCGCGACGTGGCGGCGGCGGATTCGAACATCGCGCATGCGTTCCGTAATCATCTGTGGCAGGTCGAGACGGCACTGAGGAAGAAGGATCATCCGTTCCACGCGCATGTGCTGAGACTCACCGCGCAGAGAAAGACCGTTGGCTTGAGCTTTACCGAGAGCGATGTAACGGCGGCCGGGGCGCGTCCGACAAAGGTGTTGACCCGACTCGAATGGGACGCTTCGCGCGACGTCTACGTCGGTTCGGGAGAGAAGGTCTACGCGACCGGCAATCTCTACAACGACGCCTTCATCGGCTCGGCTGTGGAGAGCCGCGCGGGGCGGACTGTGCAATACGTGCTGGAGCGGGGCGCGGGCGTTAGCAACGACGACGACTGGAATGGATTCGGCCAACGGCTGACCGGCTCGGGCACGGCCCGTTTTCACGACGTCAGCCTGCCCGCGGCGCACTTGTACCCGCTCGATCCTCCACGACCGGACGAGGCCGCGCCGTGGGGCTTCACGTTCCATCAGGTTTATCTGACCAACTGCATTGCGGGCATCGTGCGCCGGGTCGCGCTGGATGCCGTCGAAGTGTTGCGCACTCGGAGCCGCAACTTCTATCACGGCGAGGCCGCGCATCCCGTCGACGAACCCGTGCTTCAGTCGCAACTTGGGCGCATCCGCGCCTATGCGGCAAGTGTCGAAGCTACTGCTGACCGCGCAGTCGCTGCGCTCCAGCGCGCATGGGACGCTTACGGCACAAGCGGCGAATATGAAGCCACGCTCGCCGCGACGCTGGTGGCGTCGGAAGCCAAAGTCGTCATCGACGACCTCGCCCCGCAGATAGCAAGCTGGCTGATCGATCTCGGCTCGGGCTCGGTCGTCTCGCGTTTCGGCGCACTCGACCGGCACTGGCGCAACATCAAGGTAATCGCCTCGCACAATCCGCGGCTATATAAGGAGCGTTTGCTCGGACAGCACCTGCTGACCGGCCAGTTGCCGCCGACCGGCGCGTTCTTCTAGGCGTGCGCGCGGTCTGCGCTTGCGACTTGAGTGGGACGACCCGCGCGTTCAACCAAGCAGGCGACGCACCCGCGGCAGAACTTCCTGAGCGAAAACGGCCATGTCGGCCTCGAAAGGCTGGAACTGCAGCATGAACAGTTCGATGCCGGCACGGTGGAAGTCGACGATGCGTCGAGCGACCGTGTCGTAGTCGCCGACGAGGCCCGCAGCCGTCCCTCCGTTCGAACCGACCCGAGGAGAGCGCGCGAACGTCTGGTGCATGACTGTATTCGGATCGATGTTGGCTTTTTGCCGCTCGCGAAGCGGCTTGTCCAGGTCGGCAAGGGCGAACAGATGATCGAGGTGAGCATCGGCCGCCGCCTGCGTCTCTCTCGCGATCACGAAGGCCGACAGGCCGAAGCGCAACGCATCGTGGCCCGGTGGCCGCGCGCGCGCCGAGACATCCGCGATAAGACCCGCCACGTCCTCGTACGGTTGGCCGTTGATGAACCAAACGTCGCCATGAGCCGCCACGAGCGAGCGCGCCGGCTCCGACTCGCCGCCGACATAAATGCGCGGCCGCGCGCGGAACGGATCGGCCGGACGCAACTGATAGTCGTCAATGCAAAAGTTGTCTCCGCGATGCGTGACGGCTTCGCCGCGCAGCAATGCGCCCACGACCGAGATCCATTCGCGGCCGTACGCATAGCGCTCGTCGTGTTCGGGGAAGCCAATGCCGGCGCGTTCGAGTTCCGGACGATTCCACGCGTTGACGAGGTTGATCGCGAAACGTCCGCCGCTGATGTGTTCTATCTGCTGCGCCATTTTCGCGAGCACGACCGGATGGTACAGATACGGCTTGATTGCGGCGATGATCTCGATGCGCGAAGTGAGCGCCGCCAATGCGGCCGACGCGGTCCACGCTTCGAGTTGATCGAGCGAAGGGTCATGCGGATTGACGGTGTGCTGCGCGACGAGCACCGAGTCGAACCCGAGCCGCTCGGCTTCGAGCACGAGGGCCTTGTTGCGCGCCCACGAGGCGTCGTAGGGTTCCGCGGGATCCTGCAGCGCGGCACGGCTTCCATGTACGAGCGCCCAAACGCCGAAGCGGGGAGGGTTAGACATCGCCTGTGACTCCGGAGACAGATTGAGGAAACTGTCTATGCTAACTCGCGCCCGCTTATGAGCTTCGAACTTCTATCGATATGCAATTGCCGCTTTGGCATTTGACGGTTCACACGCCGGCATGGGCGAACGAGCCGAATACGCTGGATCATCTTCAACCGGTCGAGTTCGCGCATGTTCAGTGTCACCGGTTCGGCTCGACGCATGCTGGGCTCCCGCAATCCGACCGGAAGCGCCCAGCATGGCATCAGCAGCAAAACACGACATCTGTATATTGCTGAAACACGACATCTGAACTTTGGACTAACATCCATTCGGTTGATAATTTAATTTATGTCAGTTAGTAAGGATGCCTAACGAGGTTCGCAGCTGCTTTCCGTAGTCGCGATCGTGATTGCAACGCGTCGAGAGAGAAGTCGACGTCAGGCGCCAAGACTTTCATTTCCAACGGTCGCCGTCAGACTCGCGAGACGGACGGCGATTGTGGGAACGACGTTTCTTGCTCTAAAGATTCCGGTCGCCTCGCCGTTATACCGGTCGGGGATGCCGGCCCCTCGAACGCTATATCCTCAATGTATGACGAGGGAAAAAGGAAGCGCCAACGGGATTGGACGAAGCAATACAAGTCAGAAGGATCATGTATGGATCAGCCGAACGCTGACGATTTCCTTATTGTGAAGAACCTTTATTCCGAGCTTCTCAATGGATCGCAGTTGAATTTCCCAGCGGATGGAGTGCGGCTGGATGCGCCTGAGCAACGAGGGGTCTATGTCATCTATGGGCAGCAAGGGCAAGTCCTTCACGTGGGGTCGACTCGCACCGGGCAACGTGGCATCGCGAAGCGGCTGCGAGATCACCTCTCAGCGGCATCCTCATTCACAATCAAGCATCTGCACGGAGATGGCTCTTCGTTGAGATCCGGTTGTAGCTATCGCTATGTTGTCGTTGAGAACCCACGGCATCGTGCGCTGCTAGAGGCGTTCGCGATCGGAAACCTTTGCCCGGCTCATATCGGGCACGGCCGCTAGGGCAGAAGTTCAAAAGAAAAATGATCGATTTCTCCCCGCTCATACATGTGGTGATGGTTGGAAGCCCAAAGATCGCTATAGCGCTTGCAGTGTTCATATTCGCCTACGCGGTTGTGTTCGTAGGTATGCGTGGGCACCGGGATCTTCAACGACGACAGTTGCCCTGAATGCCGCGGTGAAGGGCGGATGGAGGCTTGGCGCGCCGAGTCGGTTGATGTCTACAAATATCGATAAAGGGCCCTATTAGTGCTGACACTAAGCGATACAGTTCGGCGGGGGTGTCATGGGAACGCTTTTCAACCACGCGGTCGTCCGGTCAATGCGAACGGACCCCTCCGGGTGCCATACGACGTCAACGGCGAGCCGCGAACAGTCGCAACAGATCGTTGCGAAGGTCCGATACGTCCAGCAGGTGCTGGGCGCGGGTGAAGGCGACATATAGCAGCCGAAGCTCGTCTTCATCGACCGCCAGTCTGCCGTCGACGTACTTGAACAGGGTCGTTCACGACCTTCACCCTCCTCCACTCAAGCCCCTTAGCCCTATGCACCGTCGAGATCACGCAATCGCTTTCCGACTCAGCGGTCACGCGTTGCGATAGCGAGCGCAAGTAGTCCGTCCCGAGTTCGTCATCGATGCGGACTATCGGCAGCAGGTCTGCGCCGGCGGCGCTTCTGGCGAAGGACTGCACCTCTTCCACGTCTCGAACAGGGACAACGCCGCTGGCCTAAAAGCGCGACGACCTGCAAGCAAGGCATCTGCCCCATCGGCGTACGCGACAATCTCGGCCGCGCTCATGCGGATCGAAGGCCTGTGACCTGCCTCGACGCCGGCGGCCAGGTGCCAGATACCAGATAGCTGACACGTTCTTGCGGCACAGGCGTAGACCGTATTAATTCTGTCACCGTTGCGACAATAAATATGTCAATCTCCGGGCGTGCGGCGCGTCATCGCCTGAAAAGCCTTGCCGCATACGGAATCGATGGACCGAAATAAAATTGTCAACTGCATGCGCAGATGTGATGAAGCGACTGCCCGGTACGCGCCACGCCACACCGAAGGCAATAGGCTTGTCTCACGACCCATCGCCCCCGGCCGCGGGGTTTCCGAGCTCGGCCAGGAGTCGCCGCTCAAGGCGTCTATCCACTGGCATTCCTGCGGTCTCGTCCGTCCCTTCGCAATGGCCGGTTTGCGGCGAGCAAACTGATAGCGGTGTTGCCTCAAGGCGGCATCAGGGGCCGCTCGAGGGCATCGTCCAGTTCGGCTAGCCGAGGTCTCGTCCGCCCACGCTCAATGGCCGGTCTCCGGCGAGCGAGTTGCGGACGGCACCGCCTCAATCCGGCCAGGAAGAGACGGTCGCTATCGCCAGATAGATCGCCGACAATCTCGACGTTTGCGTCCGATGCCCGTCGTTGCAAAGCGCTAACATCCGGCGACATGAAGCCCCCGTGTCGAGGTAAGACAAAGGGGGCGGCGCAAGCAACGGACGTCCTAGCTTTGAGCACGAACATTCTGTCAGAGCATTGGCTACAATAGCCCACGCGACGCCTTAGCCAGCCGATCGCCACAATAATTTATCCAACGGGAACGAAATGCCATGGTCAACCGTGGGGTCGCTCGTGTTCGTCTGGTGGAACACGAGTTTGTCGCCCCCAATCGCGAAGCCACCTGCGAGCGACGAAAATGTGCGATTTGTAGTTGAGCAGTTGCGGGACATCCGCTTGGAAATCGGCTTCGACATCTTGGCGTTAGGTGAAGTTCGTAGCTCTGACTTGCAGGCGATCATCGACGGCCTTGGCGATCCGAACCTCCGCGTCCACGATGCAACCGATCGTTCCGGTCGTCTGATGTACGACACTGCAGTCATTTACGATTGCAGCAAGCTCTCCCTCGAATCTACCCATTCGATGACGGACAGGTTCGGCAATAAAGCGCTGAAGACCGGGGAAGTCGTTGTGCTCCGGGTCGCAGCGACCGGAGATCGGATTGTTATGGTCGTATCGCATTGGCCGGGACGACGCAATGTGCCGGATTGCGCGCCGGCTAGACCAGAGCTTGGCTCGTCGCTTCGCAGATATGCCGAGCGAATACATGAAGAAGTGCCCAATGCGTTTATCGTCTTGGCCGGCGACTACAATGATGATCCGTTTTCTCCGTCATTGGCAAATCATATGCTCGCCACGCGCGACCGATCGCTAGCTCGCCGGAACAATCGGTTCCTATACAACCCGTTTTGGAGAAAGCTTGGGGAGTCCCACGATCACAACCGGTCGGCTGAAATGCAGGGTGTTTGTGGAACACATTTCTACTACGGTGGCGATCATTCGCAATGGTTCACGTTCGATCAGATCATTTTTTCTTCGGCGTTTCTCCAAGATTCCTCTATGTGCCTAAATGAGGAGCTATGCGGTATCGTCGCGCCCAGCGAGCTACGCGCCAAAGTAATAACTCGACGCGAAATTTTTGACCACTTCCCCGTTCTGGGAACCATTGAAGTGAGGTGCGAATCATGACCGATTTCGCCGATGCATTTAAGCGTGGCCAAGACGCTGCTGCGCAAGCAGCGGCCTCGCGTGCCGAGATTTCCGCGGTTTTTACCGAGGTCAACGAGCAATTAAACGTTGCAACGGAAGGCAAGCTCGAAATCGAAAGAAAAAGCTTCGCAAAGCCCCAAAAGAAGACCGTCGCCGATCTGCTCGGAGGAGCTGCTGGCCTAAATTCTTTTTTGGCGCGGTTGGAGCCAGCAGAAACTGAGCCGTGGGTCGCAGCGCGAAACCCGCAAGCAGCTGACGACGGCTGGGTGCAATTGGCCAAGTGGTATCGTCCGCAGGAAGGTTACCCGTGCGAACTGACTTATGACAAGACAGATGCCAGATGCCACGATCGCGCCGCGTTAGCCGAAGCGTTGGCGGAAATGTTGGCAAACGCCTCGATAGGTGAACAGATACGACGACTCCTTGCTCTCCCGCTAAAGGAATCTAAGGCCTGACATTGACGGCCATCGGTTTGCGAAACGGCAGCAAGGCGACAGCTGCTTTGCGCAATTGCGAGCGTCCCCATAGGGCGCCTGCAGCCTAAGTGAGCGTGTGCCGTTGCGTGCGGCACTGATCGGCCAACGACAGACATTCGAGCGTCAAGTGAGACGGCGACAATCGCGCGAAGTATGGGTACCGCGTTCCGTTCGAGGGGCTTTTATACTGAACGATCGCTCTGAAGCCGCTGTAGGCGGGTCCGACATTGGTCGGCGCTGGCGATATCGAACCGGACGCCCGCATCATGAACTGGCTGGCCAGTACCGTTCTTGTGTTGCACGCGCTGATCGTACTGTTTATCGTCGGCGGGTTAATCGTTATCTGGACAGGCGCACGGTTGAAACGCGACTGGATACGCAACCGCGTGTTCCGGATTGCGCATCTCACCGCGATAGGCGTCGTCGCGATTCTCGCTATTCTTGACATACCGTGTCCGCTGACGGTCCTAGAGGACTGGCTTCGTACCGGACGCGTCGGCCCACAGGGGTTCGTGCAGCGCTGGGTAAGCGACTGGCTGTACTACAACTTGCCGGGCTGGGTATTCGCGATGGCCTACGCGGTGTTCCTGCTGGTCGTGGCAGTCACGTGGTGTCGCGTCCCGCCGCGTTCATGAGGCGTCCACATGAGATCGTGTCGGCTGATGCACGCTGACCGCCAAGTGCTGCTTGCCGATCTTCTCGCCGACGATCACCACGATCCGCAGCGGGACGGACTATCTATAACGGGTTGACCGGAGCCAATCGTCATCGGACCCAGTTCGGCCAACAAGAGTCGTTCGCTGCAGCGAGAAAAGCGTCATTCGGACGACTGCTTCGCCATGCTACCGGCCCGTTTCAATCCTCGGCAAACCGAACCAGCTGTCGCGCCAAGTCGGGCCCGGGCTCGTTGCGCCCTCCTGCATCACAGTGAAACTCGGCCAGGGCGGCGCGGCTGCGCTCTGACCGTGCGCGGTAGTACGACGCATGTCGATTCATAAAACACTCGGCTTCGCCGCTCGCTTCGAGCTTCCCGGTTGCGTAAGCTCGTGTCGTTTCCATCAATTGATGCCGGCTGGGTGCGACCGACCGCGGCGTGATGACCAGCGACTTCGCTGTCAGATTCGCTAGCAGGCCGCTGACGTCGTCGGGCGAAAGCCCAGCGTCTCCGACAATCTGCTGGGCAGCGGCAATGCAAAATACGCCGTCGAAAACCGACAGGCGCCGAAGCGCCATCTGTTCCTTCGCGGAAAGTGTTTCGAAGCTCCAGTCCAGCACGTCGCACAGCGTACGGTGCCGATGCAGGGCCGTCACCTGGCCTGACATTCGAAGCCGGAACTGCCCACTCATCAGGTCGGCGAGTACCGGCAGATCGAACGCGTCCATATGTGCCGCAGCCGTCACGATTGCGAGCGGAATGCCATCCAGCCGTCTGCAGATGTCAATAACGAATGGGGTTATCTCATCGGTCAATTCGAAGCTCGGACAACTCGAGGTAGCGCGATCGAGAAACAATTCGACTGACGCGCAGCTGATTGCGTCGAGTGCGCCCGGCGTTGAAGCAAGCGGAGGTACGAGCAGCGGTTCTAGTCGTCGAATCAGCTCGCATTCTGCCCGCAACGGTTCCCGGCTGGTTGCCAGAATGACCGCGTTGGGCGCGCAGATCAGGATTTTCTCCGCCAGGTGTGCCAAGGGGCCGACGAGTCTTTCGCAGCCGTCCAGAACGATGAGCACCCGGCGATTGCCGAGGAACGACTTAATGTCACCGATGGCGTCATCGTTGTTGGCGGCTAGACCGAATCCAGCCCGAACCACGCTCATCAAACATCCGGCGTCCACGACAGTGTCCAGTGCAACCAATATTACCGAGTCGATATACCCGGCAGGCAATGCGAGACGTGCTGCGCACAAGGCGACGACGGTCTTGCCGATTCCTCCCGGTCCGACGACAGTAACGAGGCGCCGCCGGCGGATGTCGTCGACGAGATTCTTGACGAATGCATCGCGACCCACAATCTTCGCAAGCGGTGCGGGCACGTCTTGCCGCGCAACGACAGCATCGCCGAAGCTTACCGGTTCCACAAATCGATAACCACGACGTGCAACGGTGTCGACATAAGAACGCGCGCAACCCGCTTCGTTGAACATACGACGTAGCGCCGCGATAGCCGAGCGCAGATTCGACTCTTCGAGATGAGGCGTGCGCCACGCGCGGGCGATCAAGTCGTCGCGCTGGACGACTTCACCGGCTCTTTCGACCAGTGCGGTAAGAACTTTGCGTGCTGGCTCGCCGATGCGTACGGGCTTCCCGTCACAAAGGAGCAGGTGACGCGACGGGATGAGGCGAAAGGGACCGAAGCGGGCCTCCCCTTCAAGTGCAACAGCGTGCTTCGATGTTCCATTGTCTCGCATTGATTTGGTGTACTCAGCGTTTAGCGGCCGGAACGGCCCTTTGTCGAACGCTCAGGCGCTGTGTAGGTCGATAGACCGACGTCGGCGCGGTTGCCGCAACGAACGATGCGTCAAGGGTTGCCATAGTGATCTTCTCGCCAGATGAGAGCCGAAGATAGCGTCGTGACGCTATCGCCCGGTGAAGCACAAGCGGCACTACGACGCTGAGCGCTAATTCTGTTTGCGATGACGTGCCTCGTGGCTGGCAACGACCCGTTTGATGCGCTTCACCGCAGGGTCATTTTTACCTACATTCGCGGGCACGATATTGCACGAAAATAACGCGTTTGGAACGAAACTGACGCATACGAAAATGCCGCTTGAATCATCGACGTTGCCGGCGCCAAACGGCGGGGGTCGTGCCGGCCAATCGCCTGAACAGGCGTGTGAAATGGCTCTGGTCGGCAAAGCCGCAGGCCATGGCAATCTCGCTGATTTCCAGCGCAGGCTGCTTTTCCAGCAGCGTGATCGCGTACTTAATGCGCTGCTGCAGCCGCCACTGATGAGGCGCCAAACCCACCGACGTGCGGAACGCCCGCGCAAAATGCCCAGTCGAAAGTCCCAAGGCTGCGGCCACTTCTGCAAGCGATATGTCTTGGCGGAAATCCGATCTCAGCAGATCCATTGCGCGTCGTTCCTGCCACGGCGCGAGTCCGCCCGTTCGCGGAAGTCGCGGTTTAAGGCCGCTGGTCTGCTGGACGAGATGGGTGACCACGGCGTTGAAAATGTGATCGGCAAAAAGCATGCTTGTGCCCGACGGATCTTCCAGTGCGGGCAATAGCGCTTTGGAGAGATGGAACAGGACATCGTCGGGCTGAGACAGAAAGGTTTCGCACAGGTCGGGCGCTTTCGAGTGGCCTAGGTCGCGCGCTTTCTCGTCTAGCGCCGCCTGAGATACCCGAAAGCTCACCGCGTCGAACGCCTCGGGGATATGTACCGCATACGATGACTTCTGCGAGTAAATCAGCAGTCCCGTCTCCGGCACCGAAACCGATGTTGCAACGGTCTTACCATCGGCCTGAACCTCTTCAAGAAAAGTGGGACGCAGACAACTGGTGACGATAAAACCGTTATCCACCTGACTGGGATTCGACCAGCCGGCGCCGGGTGTAAGTCGTGCGTGACGAATGACATGCAACTCCGATTTCGTCAGATCTTTGCTATAGACGGACTGGTCGATATCGACGCGTCCCCGCCAAGCCCGATCAGGCCAGCCAGGAGTGTTTTCTTTAGTCGGTTTTCCATCCGCTCTCTCGTTGTCCTGAGGCATTGTGTGCTCGCCAAACTGACTCGCATCGAACGCGACGATGCGTGGTGGACCTTGCGCGTGTCAAGAAGACCGTCGATATCGCGCTGACGTCGCCAATTGTAGGTCATGCTCAGGTCGTTCGTGACCGTCAGTGCGACGCGCCGGGCGGCAACCCGCGACATGGTTCGTCATACATTCTTTTTTCGCGGGAATCAATTTGGAAAGTCGCGAGCCGTCGACAGATTCTTATAGCGGCTCGCGCGAGCGCAGCGTTTCGCAACCGCTGAACTCGAAAGCAGATTCGCGATGCGGGCGAACTCAGCGTGTCGGCGCCGGGCTTGCGTCGATACGAATGCGGAACAGCGTGTACGGCCTCTTGCGCATATCTTTGCCGCCGTGGAAACCCGGTTGGCGATGCAGCTGGTTAGCGGTGAAATACAGATAGCCGTCCGGACCGATCGACATCGTGTCGGGCCACAGGATGCGGGGGTCGTGCGCAATCGTCCGCCATTGGCCCCCAGGAACGAGTTTGCGTATCGAATCGCGTTCGTAGTCCCCAGCGTAGACGGCGCCCTCGGCGTCCGCTTCGAGACCATCGGACGCGCCTTTCTCTCCCAAATCCTTGACGCTCGAAGCGACATCGTGATCGCTGAGTGCGGGATCCCGCAGCGTGTCCGTCGGCACCGAATAAAGATGGCGGCTCGACAGCGGGCAGAAGTACAGCGTCTTGCCGTCCGGCGACAACGCGATTCCATCAGATGCAACAGTGAACGCGGAAGTGGTGCCGTCGGCGTTGCGTCCCATCAGCGTTTCGCCTTCGACGACCGGCACGAACGAGGGATCGGCCGACGTCGACGGGTCGCCGGTCAGACGCCGGATCGCGGTACCCGCATCGAGATCGACGACGATGATACCGCCGATGCCGCTCAATGAAGAGTCCGTGACATACGCGACACCGGCACGGCCCACGCGAAAATTGAATCTGACGTCGTTCACGTACGTGCGCGGCTGCATGACGTTCGTGGGAAAGACGATCGTCCTGACGATCTGATTCGTCTTCAGGTCGATGGCGACGAGCTTGGCGCCGCCGGCAAGCGGCGGTCTACATCCGGGCGCCGCGGTGTCGAGAACCCAGAGCCTGTCCTGACTGTCGGCGACGACGCTTTGCACGCTTATGAAGTGGTCAGTCGTGTCCCCACCGGTTGCACGATTGACCGTCGGGTCCGGATAGGGGACGGCTTTGCCGTTGCGCAGTTCGGCAACAGTAAAGGGGACGTTGTCACCCCAGCGCGGGTAATTGATGAAAATCCGGCCGCTTGCCGTGACAGTGACGCCGGTGGGCATCGCGTCGTAAAACGTCGCGACGGTTTCGAGTTTTCCGATAGTCTGCTCACGCGCCTGTTGTGGCTTCGCGGTCGCCGAAAGTGCGACGACCGGGGCGGTCAGACTCGCGATTACCGCTAACGACATGGCGGAAGAAGCGTTGAATGGCGAGAAAAAGGAATGCCAGCGCACGGTGTGTTACCTCCAGCCTTCATGAGTGTTGCGCGACCGGAATCGCGCGTTCAATGCAACGACGCCGCTGAGGTGAGCCACTAGTCTTGCAGAATGCGGGCAAACAATTCGGCGTCGTCAACGCGATTTGGGCAAAGCATATCGCGATGACAACGGATGAACTTTACTCCCGCGTTAAAACTTTCGGTCGAGCACGATTGCCGCGAAGGTGTGTCGATGCTGTCGCGACAAGAACCACGATTGAATGTGCGGCACGAATCGGCGCGGTCCGCCTCGTGCATGTCGGGCGCGCTCGTTTCACGGCAATCCGCATATTTTCACAACTTCCAACAGGCATCAATACGGCCTCTGCGATAGCCTTGATTACGCAAACGGCGTATCCGCCGCATGACCGGGCGAGGGCGATCGGCCGGACATCAGACCCGGCGCAATGTGATTAACGACGTCATTTGTTGCGCCTCGCTCGCGCGGTCCTTCTATCTCTATGGATGTCAATGTCATGGATGCACTTTCCAATCCCGATCCGCCCGTGGGCGACATCATGCGCGGTTTCGGTCGTTCGCCGGATGCGGGGCGATCGCAACCGGTGTGGGTGGCAAAGGAAGAAGCGTGGCGTGTTCCGCGCGCTTCGCCTTCGTTGCCGCTCGCCGACGCTGATCGCATCGAAGCGTCCCGTTGGACCCAGAACGGCGTTTTCACAGGACGCACGATTAGTCACAACAATCAGAACCGTTTCATCATCGGGATCCAGCTCGCGAGTACATCGGTCGAGTTTCGCAATGCCGGACGTCTGGTGGTGGACGGACGTCTCGCGCCCGGCGCTTCGCATGTTTCCCGGCCAGGTGAAGCCGCTTCCGTCACGCTGAGAGCTTCAAGCGATGTTATTCACCTCTATGTCGCGCACCATGTATTGAATCGTTATTGTGCGGAATTACTTGATGGCAGGGAGCTGGGCGACGACCAGATTCCAAGCAATAGCATATTCTACGACCGCACGCTCGAACAGCTGGGCCGGCTGCTTGCCAGCACGCATGACGAACATGACCCGGTCAACGGCTTGTACGTCGAAAGCCTGTCGCTGGCCATTCTGGCCCGGCTATTTCCGTTACACGCAAGCAAGGAAAACCACACGGTGCCGCGCTGGAGACTTCAACGTGCGATGGAGTACATCGAGGCCCATCTTGCCGACCCTATCCGTTTGTCCGATATCGCATCGAGCGTCGGCTTGACACGTATGCATTTCGCCAGGCAGTTTCGCGAAGCAACCGGTTTTACGCCCCACAGCTATCTTCAGGAAAGGCGTCTGCAGCATGCCCGGCAGTTGTTGCAGAAAACTGATATGAACATTCTGGACGTCGCGTTAAACAGCGGCTTTGCTTCGCACGCGCATTTCGCCACCGTGTTCAAACGGCGCATGGGTACAACGCCTAAAGACTGGCGCAGAAGATCGCTTTTCGGCGCGTGACGATCCGTTCACGGCCGTCAGGCAGTTCTGGCATATCGCAAGCAAGTTGGACCGGAACACATATTCGCTTGCGTTGCTGTGCTTCAGGAACATGGGCGACCTCGATGAAACCCCATCGGAAGCCGGCGCAGTTCGGAACAGCGTGCGCTTTGGCAAGCTTTGTCTTCTTGCGAAAGAACAGGCGGATGGGCGCGGATAGCATTGGATCGTCGGGTGGCATGCGTACTCGATCCTCTATCTACGCGAAATGTTCTACACCAAGGAGAATGAAGATGAAGGTTCCTGCGGCATTGATGTTGGTGCTTGTCGGGGTGGCGTTTCTGAATTCGCCAGCGCAGGCCGACAGCGGCAACTATCCGCCGTCGAAAGCGGCACAGCCTTATAAGCCATCGAGCGCGGCGCTGGCGCGCAAAGCTGCGAGACAATCCAATCGCCGACTCGAACGCAACGTTCGATCCGCAATCGCGAAGCCTGGCGGCGTGGACGTGTCGCGCCTGACCGTCGTGGCACGCTCGGGTACCGTGACATTGGCGGGTAGCGTTCCGGAAGAAGCACAGATCCAGACCGCCAACGATCGCGCGGAAGCGGTCAAGGGCGTCTCGACTGTCAGGAACGAACTGACGATTGCGGTATTGGGAGGCCATTGACGAAGCGCGGCAAGTCGTCGCCGATGTAATGAGCAGCGTGCGGGCATGAATGCCGCACGCTGCTTTGGGGCCTGCTCTCGTGATCACGCGGGGTGCACGTTGTGGCTTGCCGAAAGCGCCTGAATCACGGCCTCTGCGTATTCGCTCGCGCCCATCGGGCCGTCGCCGGTCACGATATTGCCCACCGTGATCGCGTGATCGGGCGCATAGGTGGCGCCATGCTTTTCAAGCTCGGTGATCATCATATCGGCGGGGTACGTCGTCGCGCGTATGCCGTCCAGCAGCCCGGCATACGCCAGAGTCACCGCCCCGGCACAGATTGCCGTCACCAGCTTGTGCTTCTCATCGAAGGCGCGAAGCATCGTTCGCAGCCCGACGTTCTTCCATAAATGACTCACCGTGCCGCTACCGCCAATGACTGCGATCGCATCGAAGTTATCGGGATTGAGGTTTTCCAGAAGCGCTTCGGGCTGTGCCTTGCCGCCAAGGTCGCCGGTCACTTCGTTCAGCACGGTCGAAAACAGTTTCGTTCTGATTCCCGCGTGTTTCCAGGTCGCCATTGGAACAAACAGTTCTTCGTCGCGAAACTTGTCCTCGGGAATAACCACGGCGATAGCGCTCATGACTTGGCTCCTCGATTGATCGGGTGGGTTGGCGTGAGCGGCACGGTTCCGGAAGCACGGCTCGTCAGCGCCCACCGCGCAATAAAAGCATCGTCCGTTGCCGTCGTCTTTCGCATCCGTATCGTTCTTGCCGTATCTACCTGCGGGCGTGACTTCGCCGCATCAGATCGCAACATCGTGACGCTGGCGGCTTCGGCATGCATGCGGTGCCAGTGCGAAATCTAAAGGCCTGCGCGCTCGCGCAAGACTCTGCCGCGCGAGATCGCCATGATTGAGACATGTTGTCCCCGTTCACGCTAAATGCCAGGACCTACGATGAACAGTTCACTGACCCTGAAGAGTGTGAAAGTGCGTGCGGTCGTGGTGCCGCTGCGCCGCCCGGTGATTGCCGGAATCGGCCGCTTCGATCAATGGCCGATGATCCTCGTGGACGTCGAAACGCAAGACGGTATTACCGGACACAGCTACATCGCGCCGTATCGGGCCGCGTCGGTGCCCGCCATTGCCGCTGCGTTGCGTGACCTCGGCGATACGTTCAGAAGCAGACCGCTTGCGCCTTTCGATCTGTTCGCCGCGGCGATGAAAGCCCTCAATGTCGACGGCGTCACCGGCATTTCGACCATCGCCATTTCGGGTCTTGACATGGCGGTGTGGGATGCGCTCGCCAAAGCGGCGAACCTTCCTTTAGCGGCGTTTCTCGGCGGAACGCCAGGACCGAACCGCGCATACAACAGCAATGGCCTGTGGCGGCACGACATCGCGACGCTGGCCGACGAGGCGCGTCAACTCCAGGCCGACGGCGGTTTTCAGGCGATGAAGCTGCGGCTCGGAAACATGCACCTGAAGGACGATCTGGCGGCGATTCGTGCCGTGCGAGAAGGCGTCGGCGCCGGAATCGACCTGATGGTGGACTTCAACCAGGCGCTCGGACTGGGCGACGCGATCCGCCGTTGCCACGAACTCGACGATCAAGGTCTTTACTGGATCGAAGAGCCGATCGCGTACGACAACGTTCGCGGCTACGTGCAGCTCGCGCAGAAAGTACGGACGCCATTGCAGATTGGCGAAAACTTCTACGGCTCGCGCGATTTTTTCACATTCATTTCCGCCGGTGCCGTGCACTACGCGATGGCCGACCTGATGCGGATCGGCGGCGTCACAGGCTGGCTGCAGACCGCGCACGTTGCGGGCGCGGCGGGCGTGCAGCTGTCGAATCATCTGTATCCGGAAATCGCCGCGCATCTGCTTCGGGTGACGCCCACTGCTCATTGGCTTGAATGGGTCGATTGGGCCAATCCGATACTCGCCGATCCGCTGGAACCGCGCGATGGTCTGGTATGGACGCCCGATCGTCCCGGAATCGGCATGAGCTGGAACGAGAAAAACATTTCGAAGTACGAAGTGATGCTCTAACCGGTGCATGGTTCAAGTTACTCAGCGTTGTTAATGTCTGAAAGGAAAGAACATGGCCTATCAAACTATCAATCCCGCGACTGGCGAGCTCGTCAGAACGTTTCCCGGCATCACAGATTCCGAACTCGACAAGGTGGTGGATCGTGCGCAAGCGTGCTTCGAAACGTGGCGTCGGCGGCCAGTCGCGGAGCGCGCGCGAATCGTCCGCTCTGCCGCCGCGAAGTTGCGCGCGCATGCGCAGGAGTACGCGGAATATCTGACGACCGAAATGGGCAAGCTGATCGCGGAGGCGCGCGCCGAGGTGCAGCTGTCCGCCGCGATCCTCGATTACTACGCCGACCGCGCGGCGCACTACCTGAGCCCTGTTGAGATCGACGGGATGCCGGGCAACAGCATCGAGACGCACCCGCTGGGAATCATTCTTGGCGTCGAACCGTGGAACTTTCCGTACTACCAGCTGGCGCGCGTGGCCGGTCCGCAGCTGATGGTGGGTAACGTCGTCATCATCAAGCACGCGGGCAACGTGCCGCAGTCGGCGCTGGCGTTCGAGCGCCTGTTTGAGGACATTGATGCGCCGGAAGGCATCTACACCAACGTATTCGCGAACTTCGATCAGGTTGCGAGGTTGATCGACGATCCGCGCGTGCGAGGGGCAACGGTGACCGGCAGCGAACGCGCGGGCGCCGCAGTGGCGGAACGCGCGGGTCGCGCGCTCAAGAAGTCGGTGATGGAGCTGGGCGGCAGCGACCCTCTGATCGTGCTAGAGGACGCACCTCTGGAACCGACACTCGACAACGCGCTGTGGGGGCGAATGAACAACACCGGCCAGAGTTGCGTCGCGGCCAAGCGGGTGATCGTAGTCGGCAAGGCGCGCGGGCAGCAGTTTCTCGACGGTCTCGTCGCGCGCATGTGCGCGCTGAAGCTGGGCGATCCAGCCGATCCGGCAACCACGCTCGGACCGGTGTCGTCCGAAAACGCGATGCGCGGACTGCTGCATCAGATCGACGTTGCAAAACAGCATGGCGCGCGCGTCGCGCTGGGCGGCGGCCGGCCAGATCGTCCGGGCTTCTATGTC
>Ga0209796_10000454_pt1 | contig 27166 bp, 31 predicted proteins | sample AgamicOrSfrz_FD_187167 | JGI IMG/M metagenome (GOLD analysis project Ga0209796, IMG submission 187167) | Agave microbial communities from Guanajuato, Mexico - Or.Sf.rz (SPAdes) (version 2) | ecosystem: Host-associated > Plants > Phyllosphere > Phylloplane/Leaf | place: Guanajuato, Mexico...
GCCTTTCTCACTTCTGGAGGCCGGATGGCAAGGCTCGGTCAAAGGGCGTTTGCGCGGCACATCGGTGTCACTTTGCGAGCGGTGCAAAAAGCAATCCAGTCGGGGCGCATTGCTGTGGATGCGGACGGCAAGATCGACGCCGAAACCGCAGTCGCCGCTTGGCGCCGTAACACAGACGAGGCGCGTCGGTCGATCACCGATCAGTCGCGCCCGTCGCTTGCGAATGCCGCGTTCTCAATGCCGTCTCTGCCGGCTAATCCAGATGAGGATGGCGACGATGACGAGGTTCCCGCTGCCGCGAGCAAGGAAGACCCGTCGATGGTCGCTTACCGCGCTGCGCGGGCCGCGAGAGAACAGACCCGGCTCGAGCGGGAGCGCATGGATTTGGAGCGCGAGCGCGGGACAACGCTGCCGCTCGCAGATGCACAGCGCCTCGCCTTCACCGCGTTTCGCACGGTGCGCGATAACGTGATGAACATTCCTGTTCGTCTGAAAGATGCGCTCGCCGCAGAGACCGATCCGATCCGGGTCGAGTCGATGCTCGAGGCGGAACTTGCTCGCGCGCTTGCGTCCGTGGACGCATCCGCACTGCTGAGCGAAAACGATACGGATGACGCCGATGGGAGCGACCGAAGCATTTCTGAAGACGATCACGGAGGCGATACGGCCTGACAAGCGTATCGGCATTGCCGAGTGGTCCGAGCAGCATCGCATCCTCCCTGAGAGCAGCCCTGAGCCGGGCAAATGGCGCAATGAGCGCACGCCATATCTTGTCGGGATCATGGACGCGCTGTCGGGGCAACCGAGCGCGGTGACACGCTACGCGCATGACGATGAAAGGCCATTCGATAACAGCCGAGTTATCACCGTTGGTCTGATGAAGGGTCACCAGCTCGGCGGCTCAGCACTTGGCGAAAACTTTATCGGGCGCTGCATCACGACGGCAGCCGGCAACATCCTCGCCGTGTTTGCGACGTACGACGATGCTGAGAAGTGGGAAATGGACCGCTTCGAGCCGATGCGCTCGTCGACGCCGGATCTGCGTCGGCGCGTGCGCGACGCGATGAAGAAGGGCAGCGAAAACACGAAGCTGCGGAAGAAGTTCCCCGGCGGCCTGATGAATCTTGTCAGCGCAACCAAGGCGGGCCGTCTGAAGTCGACGACCGTGCGGTATGTGCTGCTCGAGGAAATCGATGAATACGTGCTCAACGTGGACGGTCAGGGCAACCCGATCGAGCTCGCGAGGAACCGTACAAGTAACTTTGGTCGTCGCGCAAAAATCTTCGCGAATAGCACGCCGACGATCAAGCGCCGCTCGCAGATTGAGAAACTGTACGAGACCGGTGATCAACGCCGCTACTTTGTGCGCTGTCCCGACTGCGGGTCGCCCCAGTTCTTCGACTGGCGCAAAGGCATGCGGCGCTCGCCTGACGATCCGCGCGTCGTTCTCTACTACTGTCAGACGGGCTGCGGTGCAGGCAATCCCGAGAGCGTCTGGAAGACGCGAGGCTACGTAGGTGCCTACTGGATGCCGACGGCTGCCGGCGATGGCAAGACAGCAAGCTTCCACCTAAGTGCGCTGTACGCACCGCTCGGATGGCGCCCTTGGTCGGATCTGATGGACGACTGGGAGGCGGCGCAGACGGACACAGAAAAGATGATCGCGTTTGTCAACAACGCGCTCGCGGAGTGTTGGGAGGACAAGAGCGCGGAGATGAAGTGGGAGGTCATCAAGCGCCGCGCAGAGCCATACAAGCTACGCACGATCCCGCTCGGCTGCCTCATGCTGACGTGCGCGGTTGATACGCAAAATGATCGCCTAGAAGCAGAGATATCCGGTTGGGGTAGGGGCATGCGCAACTGGACGATCGATCACGTTGTGTTTCGTGGCGACCCGTCTTTGCCTGAAGTGTGGCGCAAGCTCGATGAGTACCTCGAGACTCCGATCGTGAACCAGTTCGGCGTGTCAATGCGAGTGGAACTGTGCGCCGTTGACTCGGGCGGTGGCCGGACGCAGGACGTGTACGACTACTGCCGCGTGCGCCGGCATCGGGGCGTTTTTGCCGTCAAAGGTGCGAAGGACAAGCACAAGCCGATCATCGGCCGGCCCACGGATCAGGATGTGACGGTCAAAGGCAAAACATACAAGAACGGGGTGCAGCTCTGGCCGATTGGGACGGACACGGCGAAGAGCCGGATCTTCGGAGCGCTCGTTGCGGACGACGAGCAGGAGGTGAACGACCGGCGAATCCATTTTTCGACAGACCTCGACGACGAATACTTCGAGCAGCTCACCGCAGAGGCATACAACCCGTCGAAGGACCGATGGGACCGCTTGCGCAAGCGCAATGAGGCGCTCGACCTGAAGGTCTACAACTTCGCGTGCGCGTATCACCCTCGCCTCCGGCTCAACACATACTCGGAGGCGGACTGGTCGGCACTCGAGGCCGTCATCGAGCCGCGCGTGATGGATCTTTTCTCGGCTGCGCCGGCTGACGCTGCAGATCCGGCGTCAAAGGCTGGCGCAGCACGGACGGAACTGGCTAGGGGCATCCTGCGCGATGTTGCCGAGCGGCTCGGCCCCGAGCATCCCAAGCATGACGAGTTGATGGAGTTGGCGAGCAAGCCCGTCGAGGACCCCTTACCTATTGCGTCACCGCCTGCTGCTCCCGAGCCGGCGCCGCAGTCTGGTGGGTGGATACCGCGTCGGGATAACTGGTTGAGGCGATAGACATGGCATTCACACAGCAGAGTCTGGACGCGATTGAAAGTGCGATCGCGTCCGGCACATTGACGGTCGAGTACAACGGCAAACGGATCACATATCAGTCAACCGCCGACCTGATCCGGGTGCGGAACATGATCAGGGCTGATCTCGAAAACCGGTCGGGCGTGGGTGGGTCGCGGTCAAGCGTCGGCACTTATAGGCGGTACTGATATGAAAGCAAACCTGCTGGACCGTGCCATCGAATGGGTCGCTCCTCGCCACGGTGCGTCGCGCATGCGAGCGCGCATGGCGTTGGCTGCGGTGCGGGGATTCGATGGCGCAAAACGCGGGCCTCGTGCTGCTGGGTGGCGGACTTCCGGCGCGAGTTCGCTCGCGACTCTTATGCCGTCGCTCGCGACACTGCGGAACCGTGCGCGCGACCTCGTCGTCAACAATTCGCACCTTCGACGTGCGTTGCGCGTCATGGTGGCCAATGCAATCGGCACGGGCATTCAGGCGAAATTCAAGTCGAAGAAACAGCAGCAGGTCTTCAAACGTTGGGTCAAGTACTGCGACGCTGACGGCCTGCTCGACTTCTTCGGCCTGCAGGCCAAAGCGTACCGCGCGATGAAATTATCGGGCGAGGTGTTGGTCCGATTTCGCCGTCGACGACCGGGCGACGGATACGAGGTGCCGCTTCAGATCCAGATCCTCGAAATCGACTACCTGGACTCGCTGAAGGTTGGTGAGGTCGATGGGGGATTCATTCTCGCCGGTGTGCAGTTCAACCTGATCGGCCAGCGCGTCGGATATTGGCTGTTCGACCAGCACCCTGGAGAAGTTGCGCAGGTGCCGAAGAATCTGACCAGTCGTTTCGTGCCAGCGAGCGAGGTGCTGCACATCTTCGACGCAATCGATCGGCCCAATTCTGTGCGGGGATTTCCGTGGCTGGCGTCGGCCATCTGGGCTGCCCGTGATCTTGACGAGTATCAGGACGCTGAGCGCATCCGTAAGAAGATCGAGGCGTGCTTTGCGGTGTTCGTCAAGTCGAACGATGAGCAGTTCCGCGCGGGTATGCCAGGCATGTCAAACCCCGGCGACGATCGACGGGTCGAATCACTATCTCCGGGCATGATCGAGTACCTGCGCAGCGACGAAGATGTCCAGTTTGCGGCGCCGGCGACGAATGATGGCTACGAGGCCGGGGTTCGGATTGACCTACGGGCGATTGCGGCCGGAACCGATACGACGTACGAGCAGCTGACTGGCGACTATTCGCAGGTCAACTTCACCAGCGGCCGGATGGGCAAGATGGAGTTCAATCGCATGCTTCTGCAGGAGCTGTGGCTGATTTTCATCCCAATGTTCTGCGAGGCAGTGGCGGGGCAGTTCGCCGCGACTGCCTATCTCGCGGGGGCAACAACGTCGCCGATATATGACGTTACATGGTCGCCGCACCGGATCGAGATGATTGACCCCCTACGCGAAGCGAACGGCATGATCGCGCTGATTGAGGCGCGGCTGAAGAGCCGCCATCAAATCATCCGCGATCTCGGCGACGATCCTGAGGAAACCGATCAGGAGATTGACGCCGACCCGATGAACGCGTCGGAGCCCGAGCCGGCTGGCACTGCCGATTCAGGCCGGATGCTCGAGCGTGTCGCGGCGCGGCTTCGCCGCCTTGAAGTGCTGGTGATGTCGTCCGAACCCTAGCCGAAAAAAGTGACTTTGACCATGTAACGCCCGCCTCGCGCGGGCGTTTCCATTTGGAGTGAACTATGCCTGTTCCAGCACAAGGGCATCGAGGCGGCGCTGGAGCGACCGCTGATTCGATGCCGCTCTTCACCCGCCTTCAGCCCGTCTCATCGGTCAATGCGGAAAGCCGGTCTATCGCTGTGACGTGGACGACCGGCGCGCAGGTCCAGCGTTACGACTGGTGGCGGGAACGCAGCTATCTAGAGGAACTGAGTCCGGACCCGTCTGCGGTACGGATGGAGCGCTTGCAGTCAGGCGCCGCGCCCTTCCTGCGCGATCACGACACGTGGGACGGCATCGATTCTGTTCTTGGCGTGGTGGACAGCGCGACGCTTGATCCGACGACCGGTACGGGCGACGCGACCTGTCGATTTTCTGCCCGCGACGATGTCCAGCCGTATTTTCAGGACGTCGTCGACAAGATCCTGCGGAACATTTCGTTCGGTTACCGCGTGTACGCGATCGACATGATTCCGCCGGGTCAGGAGGGCAATGACACGTGGATCTACCGCGCTACAGATTGGGAGCCGTACGAGATTTCACTCGTGTCGATCCCGGCTGATCCGAATGCAACCGTGCGAGGCGAAGGCGGGCAAGCCGCTGCCGCGCATCAACAACGTTTTTTCCCCTGCACCTTCAACGATCGCAGTGCAGGGGGTTCTTCCGACGGCGCACGCGCCGCGCACACTGACCAAGGAGCCGTAATGCCCGACGATGAAAACAACCAACAGCCGACCACTGCACGCGCCGCGTCCGTTCAAAATCCGCCGGCGACACAGCCGCCTGCAGCGTCGACCGAAGCAACCGACGTCGCGCGTGCTGAAGCCGTCGCGGCGGAGCGTCAGCGCATGATTGATATTCGCGTCGCTGTGCGCGCCAGCGTGCTGGATAACCAGCAGCAATTGATCGACGGGTTCCTCGAACGCGGCGTCACGGTCGATGCCGCCCGCGCGGAGATTCTCCGGTTGCAGGCGGAGCGATCCGAAGCGAACACACAGCGCGGCGCGGCAGATATCCGCACGGTAAGCGATGAGACGGAAACACGTCGCTCCGCAATGACCGACGCCTTGCTGCACCGGATCAATCCGCGTCACGAGCTCAACGATGCGGCTCGGCAGTATCGCGGTCTGACGCTGCGTGAAATCTGCCGCGTCGGTCTCGAAGCGGCCGGTGTCGACGTGCGCGGTCTGGACGTGCGTGCGATGGCAGGCATCGCACTCGGCATGCAGCAGCGCGGTGGGTACAACTCGACTTCAGATCTGCCGGTCGTGTTCGGCAACGTGATCAATCGCACGTTGCGCGACGCATATGCGGCGGCGCCGCGTAGTTTCCAGTCGTGGGCGCGTCAGGGCTCGCTCACGGACTTCCGTGCGGCGACGCGTGTCATGGTCGACGGTGCGATCAAGCTGGAGAAGGTCAACGAATCCGGCGAATACAAGTACGGCTCGCTCGTCGATTCGGGCGAAACGATCCAGCTCGGCACGTACGGCAAGATCGTCGCGTTCACGCGGCAGATGATCATCAACGATGACCTGTCCGCGCTGGAGCGCGTGCCGCTGTTTTTCGGTCGGGCTGCTGCCAACCTCGAATCGGACCTCGTGTATGCCGCACTCACGGGCAACCCGGTGATGGGCGATGGCAAGGCGTTGTTCCATGCGGCGCATAAGAACCTTGCTGCGGCTGGCGGTGCCATCGCGGTGGACACGCTGACGACAGCACGTGCAGCGATGCGAACGCAAGGCGCGCCGGGCGACGGTACGCCGCTGAACCTGACGCCGACCTTCCTGCTCGTGCCGGCGGCGCTTGAAACGATCGCCTATCAATACACGAGCAACCAGTACACGCCGAATCAGGCAACGCAGCAGAACCCGTTCGTCGGCACGCTGACGCCGATCGTCGAGCCTCGTCTCGACGCAAAGAGCACGAAGGCGTGGTATCTGGCCGCCGACCCCGCAATGATCGATACGGTGGAGTACTGCTACCTCGAAGGCGAGCAGGGTCTGTACACAGAGCAGTCGCTCGATTTCGACGTTGACGGCCTGAAGGTCAAGGCGCGACTCGATTTCGCCGCGAAGGCAACGGACTTCCGCGGCCTGTATCAGAACCCCGGTCAGTAAGGGGCGCGTGGAGCTATATGAAGCGGGAGCGATCGTCGCGCCCGCATCCTATTCAACACATCAGCACAGGGAAACCTCATGAAGAACTTTGTTCAGAGCGGCAAGACGCTGACGGCGACGCTCGCCGTCGCTGTAGTCTCCGGCCAGTTCGTCCAACTGGGTAACGCGAAACTGCCTGCCGTCGCGACGGGAGACTTCGCCGCGAATGCGCCTGGCGAATATCGCCTCGTTGGTGTCTTCGATCTGCCGGCCGATGGACCTTCGGCGGGTGCGGTCGGCGATTTTGCGTACTGGGACGCGGCCAACAACGTCGTCACGTCGACCGCAGGGGCGAACGCGAAGGCCGGCCTCTATGCGGCGCCGAAAGCAGCTAACGACGTCACCGCGCGAGTGCTGCTCTGCTCGCCATCCGACCTTGCTTAACCTCGGCGTCTTCTGGGCCGCCTTCTCGGCGGTCGGTATGCTGAAAACTGCGCAGCTCGTGTCGAGCGATGGTTCGACACGGGATGTGCAGGTCGGCTTTTCATCGCCTGACATGCTCGACCTCGGTGGCCAGGTGACGGCCGCTGAGTATCAGATCGAGTATCAGACAAGCGATATGCCGGGTCTGGCCCGAGAGGCAGTTCTCATTGTCGACGAGGTCCGTTACAAGGTCAGGCGGCCTCCCCGGCGAAAGGACGACGGATTTTTCAGCGTGGCGGATCTGGAGAAACTCAAATGACCACGACTCGAGAAGGATTTGTGTCCTCGATCATGGCGTCGCTAGGCGCGGACGAGCAGCTGCAGGCCGATGGGGTAGTGGTCAAGCGATCCATCTACGAGGCCATAGGCAGTGATGAGCCGCGCGTTGTGGTCGTGCATCGCGGGCGTGACCCCGTGTTGGCGTCGACGATCGGTCGCACGACCCGCCAGTGCGAACTTTTGATTACGGCGGTGGTGCGTGACAGCGCTCCGGATCAGGCTGCTGATGCCATCTTCGAACGCGCGCATCCGATCGTGATGTCGTTCGACGGTCCAAGCGTTGTCGGCATCGAAGAAGTCGCAACCGAGGAGCCCGATGCTGCCGATATCGACGGCGGCGTTGGGGTCATGACGATGCGCTACGCGATCCAGTACCAGACGGCTCCTGACAGCCTGCTATAAACAACGCGGCGCGTGCCGCACAAACCATCGAAAGGAGTTGATATGGGCACGTCCAAGTCAACACGCAATTCCGTTGTGCTGGCGAAGCTGCAGCTCGCGATCGGGCAGGCTGTGGTGCCGACCAGTGCTGACGACGCGATGCTCGTCGGAAACATCAGCGCAAAGCCCGTCGCCGCCGATCTCGTTGCCCGTGATCTGATCCGGCCGTATTTTGGAAACAGTGAGCAACTGGCTGCCGGATGTCACGCTGAAGTTGACTTCGAGGTCGAAGTTGCAGGATCTGGCACGCCGGGCGAGGCACCCGCGTGGGGGCGCCTGCTGGTCGCGTGCAACTTCGCCGAAACAGTCACGGACGCGACCGACGTCAAGTACGCGCCGGTGAGCTCGGTGGTACAGACACCGTTGACGATGTATTACTACCTTGACGGTCTTCTGCACAAGCTGTCTGACGCGAAGGGTACGGTGTCGTGGGACTTCACGGTCAAGCAGATCCCGAAGATGAAGTTTCACTTTGTCGGCACCTACAATCCGGTCACGGATTCGCCATTGCCGACGAACACCGACTTCTCCAAGTTCCTGCAGCCGAAGCTGGCCAGCACTGAATTCACCACGTGGCAGATGCACGGCTATACCGGCCCTCTGCAGGCACTTTCGCTCGACATGGCTAACTCGCTGACGTGGGCAGCGCTCATCGGCTATGAAGGGGCAGAGATCAACGACCGGAAACCGGCTGGCAAGATTACGATGCAGCTCGGATCTGTAGCCGACCACGACTGGTGGTCGTCAGCGAAAGATGCGTTGCTTGGTCCACTCACGATCACGCATGGCAAGACTGCCGGCAACATCGTGCAGCTCGATGCTCCGAAGGTTCAGCTGACCGATCCGTCGTACACCGATCAGGACAGCAAGGTGATGCTCGACGCGACGTTGACCGTGAACCCTGCCGCCGGCAATGATGAGTTGATCATCACCGTAAAGTAACTTTGCAGTCCAACCCATGCGGGCCGCCGTGACGCGGCCCGTTTGCATTTGAGGATCGAAATGGCCTATCGAGTAGCCAAAAAGCCGACCTTCACCATGAAGGTAATCGTGGTTGAGCCGGGCGATGCAGATAGTGGTGAAGTAGAGACGAGCGAGTTCACCGGGCGATTCAAGCGAGTCTCTGACGACGAGCTCGTCGCTATCCGCACATCCGGCCGCAGCGATAAGGACATCATGCGCGAGATGCTAGTCGGCTGGTCGGACCTGACCGACGAGAACGGCGCGCAACTGCCCTTCAGCGAAGAGTTCCGCGACACGCTGCTCAGCATCCCGCACGCATTGCGCGGCATCGCATACGCGTTCATGGCGGGCGCCTCCGGAGCTGGACTAAAAAACTGATCGACGCGGCACGGCACTGGGCCGGCGCCGACGTCGACGAGGTCGTTGTCGATGCTGGCGTTGCGGACGCGCTGGCCGCGTTCGGCGCCCGTCCATTGGACGTGAACATGGCGCGAGAACAGGTTCCGGAGCCCGCGTTCGAGGTCTACGAGGAAAACTGGGATGCGGTGCAGGTCTTCTCGGCACTCTCGACGCAGTGGCGCATGTCGGCGTTCTCCGGATTCGGCGCCGCGCGTCTCGTGCACACGGGCCTGGATTACACCGCGATCGAGCCTGTGTACCGGTTAATCGGTATCAGGCGCGACCGCCGTGCCGCGATCTTTGAGCAGCTTCGCGTGATGGAGGAGGCAGCGCTCGATGCGCTGCTGCCCGAATAGCATCGTTGTGCCCCTCGATGAGGGGCTTTTTTACGGATGGTCTGTATGGCAGGCACAAGTGGATCGCTCGGCCAGCTCGTCGTGCAACTCACGATGGACCCGTCGTCGTACAAAGCAAACATGCGGGACGCGTCGAACACGGCGGGCCAGCTTGGCACTTCAGTCGACAAGTCGTCAAAGAAAGCTTCCGAAGGGATGGACAAGATCGGGGCTCACACGGCGGGCGCGCGTCGCGAGCTTGTGGTGATGGGGCATGAGATCCTGACCGGCAGCTGGAAGAACCTCGGCGGCTCTGCGATGGTGTTTGCCGAGCAGATCGATGCGATGGCTCTGATCATGAGCCCGGCTGGCCTTGCCGTGTCCGCCTTGACCGGCGTTATTGCCGCTTTCGCGGTGGCCGCCTACAAGGGGCATGACGCGCAGGAGACGTTCAACAAATCGTTGCAGGTCACGGGCAACTATGCCGGCGTGACGTCGAGCAGTTTTGCGGCGATGACGCGTTCAATTGCTGACGCGACAGGCGACGGACTTGGCGCGGCGCGTGAGGGGTTGCAGGGCCTCGTCTCCTCCGGCCAGGTCACAGGGCAGGCGCTGGAGTTACTCGGCCAGGCGGTCGTCCGCATGCGCGACCTGACCGGCGAAAAGCTCGACAACATTGCGAAGGACTACGCCAAAATGCCAGAGGGCGTTGCCAAGTGGGCTGAAGAGCATAACCGCAGCATGCACTTCATCACGACGGCTCAATATGAGTACATCCAGCGCCTCGAGGAGACCGGAGACAAGCAGGGGGCAATGCTTGTAGTGGCGCAGGCACTCGACGAGCATCTGCGTAACGAATCACTGCGCAACCTCGGCTACCTCGAGACTGCCTGGCGCGCGGTCGGCAATGCGATTAGTGGTACATGGGAGTGGATGAAGTCGTTTGGCCGCGACCAGACGATGGCCGAGCAGATTGCCGGCGCGAATGCTGAAGTGCAGCGCCTGCAGCACGCGTTGCAGGCGCCGAGCGGCGCGATGAATGCCGACCTATTGCAACCTCAGCTGCAGGCGGCGCAAGCGAAGCTGGACGCGCTCAACCGGGATGCACTCCGTGAGCAGGACCGGGCGACGACAGCCGCTTCGAATGCGCAAACGCAGCAGGCAGGTATTGAGGCGTCTGACTTCCTGAAGAAACTGCATGATCAGGAAAAGGGAATCTCGCGTGTCAATCAGGCGCTTGACGAGTATCGCCGCAAGGTCGCTGACTTCAACAAAGCCAATCCGGCCAATCCGGTTTCAGCGCAACAGCAGGCGGCCGATGAGGGATCCATCCGCAAGCAGTATGCGGATAAGGATGGCATGTCGGAGGCAAACAAGCTCCGCAAGAGCCTTCTCGACGCAGCGCTGCAACAGACGAAAAACAGTCTTGAGCTGATCCAGTCAGCCTACAAGAATTCGGACGAACAGTTGCAGGCGCTGCACAAAGCCACTTTGATTTCGGATCAGGCTTTCTACACCGCCGAGATCACGCTTTCCAATGATGCCGCGCAGAAACAGATTGCGGCATATGAGCAGGAAAAGAAAACGCTGCAGTCGGCCTACTGGAAAGCGCCTGCCGATGAGCGTATCCGCATCACGCAGGAGATCGGCGACGTCGACACCAAGATTGCGAAGGTCCGTCAGGACAACGCAGCGAAGGATATGGTGTATCTGACGCAGCAGACCGACGCGCAGCGCAAATACCTGAAGTCGATTACCGACACGCACGATGCGCTTCTCGCGCAGGCGGGCGTGTCCACGCCGAAGGCCTTGCACGACTTCGATGAGCGCAATCGCGGGGCGATGCTACAGGCAGCGACGACAGGTGACCTCGGTGGTGCGGCGTTCCTCGACCAGAATCGGCAGCTAACGAAGCTGAGCGCGCAGTACAGCGACATCATTTCGCAGGCGAAAGACGCGCAGACGAAGATTTCGCTGGACCAGCAGGAGGGGCTGACCGGTCTCGTTGACGGCTTCTCGCAGTTGCGTGCCAATTCGGCAGATACGGTGTCGTCGCTGCAGCAGCTGTACGACCAAGTCAACAAATTGTCGTGGCAAACCACCGACGAGGGGGTGCTGCGCAATCTGGACCAACTGCGCGACAGAATCCGTCAGTCGATGCTTGATAGTTCTAACTATCTGAAGGACTTCACGGACGCGGGCAGGAACGCATTCAGCGGACTGTTTCAGGACATCGCGGAGGGCACAAAGACGCCGGCGCAGGCGATCCGCTCCATGGTGACGAGCATGCTCGGCTCGCTTGCTCAGCTGTTTGCCAACAAGGCTTATACGAGCCTGATCGGCACGATCTTCGACGGTGTTATGGCGGCGTCCGGTGGCACCGGCAATTCTGCCTACGGCTTCACGATGGACTCGTCGATCGCCGGCAGTGGTGCGCTCTATGGCACCAGCGCAGGCACTGTGTTCCGGGCTGCTGGCGGCGCAGTATTCGGACCCGGAAGCGGCACCAGCGACAGTATCACCGCGAGGCTCTCAAACGGCGAGTACGTGATTCGCGCTTCGGTCGTCTCGCAGCCCGGCGTGCGGGAGCATCTTGACGCGCTGAACAGCGGCAGGGCCGTGTCCGGAAGTAACTGGTTCGCTCGAGGCGGCTACGTCGGATCGGGAACGTCGCCATCCGGGTCTGGAGACTTGGCGCCGAACATCAATGTCAGCGTGCCTATCACGATCGAGTCGGGTAACGGGGACTCCGGCACACAGGCGTCTGCCTCATCGATCAGCACGCTGGAGGCTGGCCTGAAACAGAAGATGCGCGCGGTCATCAAGGACGAAACGAGGGCTGGTGGCCTCATCTACGGGTTTATGAAAAATGCCACTTGATACTTTCGTGTGGGACGTCAGGGTCGGCGACACGGGCACGGTCAAGTTTCGTGCGCGCGGTGCCAATCTTGGCGACGGCTATGAGCAGAAGGTCGGTGATGGCATCAATGGGAAATCGGCGAGCTGGCCGGTCAAGATCATCGGGACCATCGCGGAGATCAAGCCGATTACTGACTTTCTGGACGCGCACGGTGGCTATATTCCGTTCCTGTGGACACCCCCATACGGTGAGCAGGCCGCCTACCTCTGCGACGGCTATACGCCTCAACGTACGGCCGGCCAACTGGTCACGCTGACGGCGACATTCGAACAAACCTTTGCGCTAGGAACATCATGACGGCACTCCAAAAGGTTCTCCTCGGCACTCCGCCGAAAGGCGAGGATGGCGACAGTAATCGAACCGCGAACGTGAAGCTGAACGCGAATATCGATGTGCTGAATACGCAAGCGACGCTCACGAGCAGTTCGCCGGCAGCCTTGCGTGATCTGACCGCGGCCGATATGGGCAAGCGAATGAATTTTGCGCCGACGGCGAATTCGACCTCTCGCTTTCCTGCGGCAGCCACGACGGGCGTTGACCAGATCGTCTCGGTGCACAACCTGTCTACGAGCTTCGATATTACGATGGACGTCGCTGCGGGCAGCGGAGACACTGCGCCTGCTCTGGTCGTTGTGAAGCCGGGCGAACTGCTGACATGGGAAACCGATGGCGTTGCTGTGTGGCGGACGATCGGCCGGAAAAAATCGTTGAATGAGACGGTGCAGGGCAGCCTAACGGTTGCCGGCAATGAACTCGTGACGGGCAGCACGACCGTGGGCGGCAGCGTGAGCGCTGGTGGGAAGATCAACGGTGTCAACAGCGCCAACCTGTTGTTCAACGGATCCGCAGAATTCGGGTCCGCAGGCTGGAGCACGTCGAACTTCGCCGCCAGCTCGGACAGTAACGGCATGTACTGGATTAACGCGGCAGCGATCAACGCGACGACGGAAGACGTCTCGCAAAACATTGTCGTTGGCGCGAATATCCAGTTGGCGCTGTCCTACATGATCTATACCGCCGGCGTTACGGCTGGCCGTGCGTATGTCCGACTTGAGGCTTTCAACTCGAGCAATGTATCGCTCGGATCGGTTGGCGCGGTCGTACAGCCAGCTATTGGGCAGGGCTGGGCCTACTATTCGATGTCCGGAACGACGCCCGCTGGAACCACGTACATCCGCGTGCATAGAACGGTCGACACGTCGCCGGTTGTGTCCGCCAGCGGGGTGGCATTCGGTCGTATCAAGGTCGAGCGGGGCACTGCATCGTCGCTGTACTCGCAGGAGCCCGGCATGGCGTATCTGCAAGGTGCGCCAGCGTTATCGGGGCGGCCCACCTTCGCAGGCAAAACACCGTGGGATAACGGCAACCTTGTAAATCCGGCAACGCTGGACACCGCGCAAACCTTCACCGCCGCCAAGACGTTTGCGGCGACCACTCTGTGCAACGGCCAGGTAACCGTAGCGGCCAATAGCGGTGGTAGCTACACCGCGTCAACAATTAACCTCAGTTCTCCCAATGTTCCCGGCTTCGGTTTTAACGCTGGCGGGTTCGGCGCGACACTTGCATATGCTGGCGGCTCTCCGGGTGCTTTCCAGTTTATGGACTTTCAGCGGAGCAGCTACTACCCAATTGTTTGTTCCACTCTGACCCAAGCGTCAGACGCGGCGCTAAAGACCGACATAACCCCGCAGTCCGGCGTATTGGAAAAACTGCGAGATAAGCGGACCATATCTTATGTGCTTAAGTCCGACCCTTCAAAGACGCGGCATATAGGTGTGATTGCGCAGGAATGGCAACAGGACTTCCCTGAGTTGGTCGCGGACACGTTAGTAGACATCGACGAAGACGGCGACTTTATCGCACACCAATACGACGAGGCCGGTAAGGAGATTTACGGCGCTAACGGAAAGCCTGAAAGCAGACAAGCGCTTGGTTTCAACTACGCAAATGCTTCTGCCGTGGCACTGCAGGCCGCGATCGAGTTGCAAGACAAACTGGATGCAGCGCTCAAGCGTATCTCTGCGTTGGAGGGGAAAGCGTTATGACGATAACCGCAGACGTTCAGAAGCTTTTTCCGGGCCAGCTCGTCGAGCTTTTTGAACTCGACGCGTCGATGATCGGCGGCCAGATCGCGCGGTTCCACGCTCACCTGACTGCCGGCCCGATCATCTGGCAGGCGAATGTGTATTCGCCGTGGTCTGTGACGGCGGAGGGCTTCTCCCGCTCGAGCAACGGGCAGCAGCCGACGCCGACGCTGAAGGTCGGGAACGTTGACGGCTCGATATCTTCGCTGTGCCTCGCGCTGGCCGACATGGTAGGAGCCCAGGTGACGCGCCGGCGGACGTTGGCGAAGTATCTGGATGCAATCAATTTCGCGGGTGGAAATCCGACTGCGAATCCCGATGAAGAAATGCCGCCTGAGGTATGGCTGATCGAGCGGAAGTCGCACGAAGACAATGAGGCGGTGGAATTCGAATTGTCTTCGCCGCTCGATTTCGATGGCGAGCAATTGCCCCGTCGCCAGATCATTCCGAACATATGTGCGTGGGACTATCGCAGCGCGGAGTGCAGCTATGGCGGTCCGCCAGTTGCCGATTCGAACGACGTGCCGACGGACGACCCCGCCAAGGATCAGTGCAGCAAAGGCTTGGGCGCTTGCAAGTTGCGTTTTGGCGCGAACAATCCGCTTCCATTCGGCGGATTCCCGGCCGCAGGGCTCGTCAGGAGCTAAGTCATGCAGAAAGTAACTTTGGACGCGATTCGCGCTCATGCGATTCGCGAGTTTCCGCGCGAGTGCTGCGGTCTCGTGATCGTTAAACGCGGTCGCGAAATCTACATTGAGTGTTCCAACACGGCGCCGGCTGCTGGGCCGGGCCAGCGGGCCGGCGAGGATCGTTTCCGGCTTCCTGCGCACGAATACGCTGCGGCGGCAGACGAGGGGGAGATTGTCGCCATCGTGCACTCTCATCCGGGCGGTCCGGGTGCTGCCACTGAAGCTGACCGGGTCGCCTGCGAGGAGTCGTGTGTGACATGGCACATAGCGGACGTTCGGCAATCCGATGACGGCACCGTTGATGTCGTCGACGTGATCACGGTCGAGCCCTCTGGTTATCTCGCCCCGCTCGTGGGCCGCAGCTTCGCCCATGGCGTTCTCGACTGCTACACGCTCGTTCGCGACTGGTACCGCCTCGAGCGCGGCGTCGTGCTGAAGGACTTTGAGCGTCACGACGACTGGTGGAACGCGGGCGGCGATCTCTACATGCAGCACTACCACGAGGCGGGCTTCAAGCCCGCATGTGACAACGTCGCACTCGCGCTCGACAAGCTGAAGATTGGCGATGTGATCCTCATGCAGATCCGCGCGCCCGTGCCAAACCACGCTGCCGTCTACCTCGGCAACGGCCACATGCTGCATCACCTGTATGGGCGCCTGTCGAGCCGCGATATCTACGGCGGCTACTGGCTCGAAAACACACGCATCGTTTTGAGGTATGACCCATGATCGACAAGTTGCGGACTATTCGCCTGTACGGCAAGCTCGGTACCCGCTTCGGTCGGATACACCGGTTCGTTGTTGCCAATCCTGCGCAAGCGATTCGCGCGCTTTGCCAGATGGTGCCCGGCTTTGAGCGTGAGCTGATGCACAGCCGCGATCGCGGCATCACCTATGCGGTTTTCACGGGCGCGCGAAATATCGCGCGTGAAGAACTCCGCTATCCGAGCGGCGACGACGACATCCGCATCGCACCGATTCTGCAGGGCTCGAAACAGGCGGGGCTCTTCCAGACCGTCCTCGGTGCGGTGATGGCGGCGGTGGGGTACTACTTCGGATGGACCGGCGTGGGCGCGATCATTGGCAACATGGGCGTTGCGATGATGGCGGGTGGCATCAGTCAACTCCTCTCCCCATCACCCGCCGGGCTCGCCACTAAGGACAGTGCACAAAACGCAGCCAGCTACACATTCAATGGACCGGTCAACACGGAAGCGCAGGGTGGGCCCGTTCCTTTGTTGTACGGTGAGTTGGAGATCGGCTCGGCGGTTGGATCCGCCGGCATCTATGCAGAGGATCAAGCATGAGCGATGTGGTCGGTTTCAAGAAAGGCGGCGGCGGTGGCCATACGCCGACTGAAGCAGACGACAGCATCCGGTCGATTTCATGGGCCCGCGTGCTGGACATTCTGTCGGAGGGGGAGGTCGAGGGGCTTGTCGATGGCTTGCAATCGGTCTATCTGAACGGCACGCCGGTCCAGAACGCCGATGGCTCGTTGAACTTTCCCGGCACTACACTCGATTTCCGTCCCGGCTCGCAGGATCAGGACTATATCCCCGGCTTTCCAGCAGTCGAGAACGAAATCGGCGTATCGGTTGAGCTTCGGTCCGATTCGCCGTTCGTGCGCGCGGTCACAAATCTTGATCTGACGGCTGTGCGCATTCGCCTGTCGACGCCACAGTTTCAGCAGGCCAACACGACGACTGGAGATATCACCGGCTACCGTGTCGACTACGTCATCGAAGTGTCAACCGACAACGGCCCGTTCCAACTGGCGCTGTCATCAGCATTCGATTTCAAGGTGACCAGCAAGTATGAGCGCAGCCATCGGATCAACCTTCCGCCGGCGACCATCGGATGGTCTGTGCGTGTTCGTCGCCTGACTGCAAATGCGAACAGCTCGACAATCGCGGACACGATGACCGTCGAAGCCGTCACGGAGATAATCGATGCGAAGCTGCGTTATCCGAACACGGCGCTCGCGGGCTTTCAAGGCGACGCTTCGCAGTTCCAGAACGTGCCGACCCGTTCCTACCGCATGCGTGGCCGGCGAGTCCGGGTGCCGTCTAACTATGATCCAATCACGCGCGGTTATTCTGGCCCGTGGGATGGCACGTTCAAAATCGGTTACACGAACAACCCGGCGTGGGTGTTCTATGACCTTGCGACGCATCCTCGATACGGCATGGGGCATCGTGTCACGGCGGCGCAGGTAGATCGTTATGCGCTGTACCAGATCGCGCAGTATTGTGACGAGCTGGTCCCGGACGGCAAGGGCGGGATGGAGCCCCGCTTCACGTGCAGTGTCTACCTTCAGAAGCGTGCCGACGCTTACCGAGTGCTGCAGGATCTGGCGAGCGTGTTCCGAGGCGTGTCCTATTGGGCGTCCGGGAACATCGTTGCCGTGGCCGATATGCCAGTCGACGCGGCCTATACGTATACGGCGGGCAATGTCGTCGGTGGCAAGTTTGTCAGGCAGGGTACAGACCGCAAAACGCGGTATACAGTTGCTTTGGTCTCGTGGAGCGATCCGGCTAACCACTACCAGCAGGCAGTCGAGGCAGTCGAGGATCGCGACGGCAAGCTGCGCTACGGCGTGCGGCAAACGGAGCTTACTGCTGTTGGTTGCACATCGCAGGCAATGGCGCAACGGTTGGGTAAGTGGACGCTGCTGACGTCCCGGCTCGAGACGCAGGAGGTGACGTTCAGTGTGGGTCTGGACGGCGTGCTGGCGTTGCCGGGTCAGGTCATCAAGATCGCGGATTCGGCGCTTGCTGGCCGGCCAATCAGCGGACGCATTGCGGGCGTCAATGGGCGGACGATTACGGTCGACCGGGACCCGGTTGTCGCTGCGGGCGACACTCTGCTGGTGAACCTCCCGACCGGATCTACCGAGGCTCGCGTCGTGTCGGGTGTGGATGGCCGACAGATCACGGTCTCCGTCGACTGGTCGACGCCGCCGCAGTGCGAGTCGGTATGGGCGGTCGAGAGCGCTGAGCTCGCCATCCCGACGTACCGTGTGGTCTCGGTCACAGAGCAGACCGACGACGACTCGATCAAGTTTGAGATCACGGCCGTTCAGCATGAGCCCGGCAAATTCGACAACGTCGATTTCGGCACGAAGATCGATACGCGGCCGGTGACGGTCATTCCGCCGTCGGTGCAGCCACCGCCGACCAACGTGCGCCTGGCGACCTATTCCCACATTAATCAGGGCATCGCGGTAACCGCAATGGTTATCGCTTGGGACGCCGCGCCTTCGGGCGTGCAGTACCAGGTGCAGTGGAGGAAGGACAACGGCGACTGGGTGACCGTGGCGCCGACCGGGTCCGTGAATACCGAGGTGGCCAGCATCTATTCCGGCAAGTACATCGCTCGTGTCGTTGCACTCAACGCGATGAATGTACCGTCGATTTCGGCATACAGTGCGCTCACAGACCTGCAGGGCAAGACGACGCCGCCGCCGGCCGTGACGTTCCTGCGTACGAGCTCGCTCATCTTCGGCATCAATGTTGAGTGGGGCTTCCCGGAGGGTGCGCTGGACACGCAGCGCACGGAGATCTGGTACTCGAAGACGACGAGTCTGGACGATGCCGAGAAACTCGGTGACTTCGCTTATCCGCAGCACATGCACGCACTGCTGGATCTGACCGCAGGTGCCTCCTTGTTCTTCTGGGCGCGACTGGTCGATACTTCCGGCAACGTTGGCCCGTGGTATCCGACGGGCGTGGGCGTTAACGGACAGAGCAGCAGCGACGCAACGCCCATTCTTGGCATGCTGGTCGGTCAAATCACGCGGACGGAACTGGGCAGCGATTTGATTTCGCAGATCGACCTGATTCCCGAACTGCAACAGTCAGTGACGGACACTGAGGCGGCGATAACGGGCGAGCAGTTAGCGCGCGTCGAGGGCGATACGGCGCTGTCGGACCGCTTGGACCGGGTTAGCGCTCAGGTACTCATACCGCCAATGGCCGGCAGTACCGGTGACTACGCAGGGTCTACCGAAGTGTATGCGGGCGTGTGGTCTGAGCAGTCTGCTAGAGCCGAGGCAGATCTCGCGGTGGCAAAGAATCTTGACACCGTCACGGCACAGATCGCATCGACGAGTACAAAGTTACTTGCCGCTGTGCAAACTGAGACTCAGGCGCGCATTGATGCACTTAGCGCGCAGGCGTCGCAAATCACGACCATACAGGCGCAGGCCAATGACAACGCGGCGGCAGTGCAGACGGTTGCCGCTTCGTATGCCGACATCAACGGTCGTGTCTCAGCGTCGTACCAGATCAAAACGCAGGTCACAGCGAACGGTCGAACGTACATCGCAGGGGTCGGCATAGGGGTCGACAACAACAGTGGCACTATCGAATCGCAGGTACTGGTCGCGGCGAATCGTTTTGCGGTGCTTGATCCTAATGGCACAGCGGTGTCGGCGCCGTTCGTAATCCAGGGTGGCCAGACGTTCATCAATCAGGGGTTCATCGGGACGGGCTGGATTCAGAACGCGCACATCGGCGACATCATTCAGTCGACCGCCCTCGGTGCCAACGGTCAGCCGCGCTGGAGGCTGGACAAAAACGGCACGATCACGCTCAACGGGGCGAACACAGGTAGCGGATACCGGACTCTTACGGATGCCGCAGACTACATCTACGACGGCAACGGCACGCTGCGCGTCCGAATGGGAATCTGGTAACCATGACTGTAGGCCTTCAGATCTTCAATGCACATGGTGAACTCCTGCTGGACGCAACCTCGCGCGTGGGGCGGATCAAGGGTAGCCAGTACATCAACGGCAACGCTGGATCCGTGGCAATGGATCTTAGCGATGGCGAACCGTTCTGGTCGTTTCAGCCGGACTTTCTGTTCATGCATATCAATGGAAATTCGCCTGTGCCAATTGTTTCGATATCTGCCGGCGGCGTTTCGTGGTCGTACAGTCCTCCGCCAACCCAAAGCTATCTCTATCCGATCAAAGGTTGGCTCTTTTGGGGGTGTTATTGATGACGGCAGGGTTCCAGGCATTCACGGACACGGGCGTCGTACAGATTGACGGAAAGACGCCCAACTACCAGCTCGTTTCGAGCCTCGTTCAACAAACGCAACAGGAGAGCATTCCGACAGTATTCAATAACGTCAACACACAGTTTTACGCGACCCTATGGCATACGACGTTCAGCTTCAATGCGAGCAACCCGTTTTTTGCGTTCCGGGCGGACGGCGGTGTGATGGTGACGCCATGGAAGTTTTCGCGAGTTGGACCGACGAGTTCATTCACTGCCGAATTTATATCGGTGGGTCCAGCCACGATCCGCTTCTATGTCTTTGATCAGGTGCCAGTGAGTGCCAATAGATTCGGGTTGCAGGTGTTTAATGAATTCGGGGTCCTCATCGCCGACGCCGCTAATCCCTTCGCGCGGGTCATCGATGTGATCAGCGGCCAATATCAGCCGGGTCTCGGGTGGCAAGCGGTGGGTAATTCGGTTCCCGGACTGAACACACAAAGCAAATCGTATGGTGTCCCAGTCGCGTTCGCTGGCGCCCTGTCGGCACACTACTTTTTAAACACTGATCCGTTCATCCTTTCCGCTTACGGAGCTAATGGCGGTTCGATCAGTTGGGAATTTCATCCATACGTTGGAAATAGCAGCGGCGGATTCGTGGGGTTCGCAGAAGCTACCAAGTACCGGTTCATGGTTCTGGACATGACCGGCATCACCTAAAGGAAACCAGCATGCCACTTCAGATTACTTACGAGACTCCGTCGACGGGTGCACAAGCTGCATACCATGTCGTGAGCAACGTGGTACTTGACTACGAAATGACGATGATGACGGTGTCAGTCGCTTCGTATCTATCGCGGGATGCGAAGGACGCGGGCAAATTCGCAATGTATGCGCAACAGATTCAAATTACGGGATTGCCTGATCAGGGCGTCGACCCACGTACTTTTGCAGAGTCTGCACTGGCCGCCGCTGCGCCTACCGATGCTAGTGGTTCGCCGTCGTTTAACCGATATGCGTTCGCTGGGGCAGACATAGTCCACTAACGATTTCCTCATTCAATGTAAACTTTCTACGCGGAATAATTTGAAAGTTCTAAGACCGGGGGTAAAAAGAATGCTAAAGAGAGTGGTTGCACTTGCCATTGGGGCATTGGTCTTGACGGCATGCGGTGGCGGTGGAGATAACGGCGCCGCTCCGGCCGTGAAGACGATGCGGCTGTCTTTGTACGGCAAACCGTTCGCGACCGGCCAGGCGGTGTCTCACATGCAGGCGACGGCTAAAGCTGCGGCGCCGTCAAGCGATGCAGCGGCAACCGTGCAGACGTTGCAGGACGCACTGGCAGCACGCGGGGTATCGGCGACCGTAACGGCGCAGGTTATGGATGGCACTACGCTGCATCAGATCGTGATGGGCGAGAACAACGGTCTGCCTCCAACCCCGGACCAGTTCAAGACCGATCCTAGCGAGTATCTGATCGTCAATTTTCAGCTTGACGACATGGCCACTCCGCAGACGCATCCGGTTCAGGCAGCTGCGGTCCAGCAATTCATTCAGGACCTGACGGTCTTCGCTCAGCGAGCGGCGGTAAGTGGCAAGCTCGTATATGCCGTTGCGCCGATCCAGACCTGCGATGGGGTCGGCAGTCCGTCCTTTGCGCTGAACTACGCCATTACGCAGGCCGGGCAGAAGACGTTGATAAACACGATCGGCGAGATCCCATTCGGCGTCGCGTTCGGTCCTGATGGGGCGCCTATTCCGAATCCGGATCTTGCGCATCTTGGGGCGGACTGCCGCACCCCTGACGCGTACCTTTTGAACATGCGTACAAACGCAATCGCGGATTACCTCGCGGCGCTATACAAACAGAAGTAGCGGCGCAACGTTGCGGCGACACGAGCCACCCATTGGGTGGCTTTTTTTATGGTTGCTCGAAAAGTAACTTTGAAGGAGGTCCTATGAAAAAGCTTAAAGTGGAGCTGGTCGAAGACTGGCGCGAATGGCATCGGTGGTCAACGATGCGCCTCTCCGCATTCCTGGCCGCGCTCTACCTCGCGCTGCCTCATGTTCTGCCGTTGCTCGCAGACCATTGGCCCGATATCGCGCCATGGGTCATGCACTTCTTCCCTTCTGCGCCTGCAAGCGTCGTCCCATTCATTGGGGTCCTGTTGATGATGGCCGCGCGGCTGACCACTGTCCGGCGCGGCGGTGATCAATGACGGTCTCCAATGCGGTGATGCAGATCTTCGAGGATCTGCTGATGCGGGAAGGCAATGGCAAGGCCACTAATGACCCCAACGATGCAGGCGGTTTGACCCGTTGGGGTTGGACGGCAAAGACAGCGGCGGCATACGGCTTCTCCCGAACGGTCGACACGATGACTCGCGACGAGGCGATCGTGCTTTATCAGCGACGCTTCTGGCTCGCTCCGCGATTCGATCAGTTGTATGCGATCGATCCCGACCTCGCGGTCTATCTGTTGGACACAGGTGTAACCAGTGGCCCGGCAACCGGCGTGCAGTTCCTGCAGCGTGCACTGAACGTCCTGAACAACCAGGCGAAGACCTTCCCGGATCTGAATGTCGATGGCGGCCTGGGCGATATGACGTTCGGTGCGCTGCATGCCTACATAGCGGCTCGGGGAGTGCCCGGCCTTTCGGTGCTGCGTTTCATGGTGCGTTCGCTTCGCTCAACGTTCTTCATCGAGCTCGCCGAGAGGAAGCAAACGCAGGAGACGTTCGAGTACGGATGGCAAGCGCAGCGTGCGATGTTTGGTGCCTAAAACTGCGGGGGCGGCGATATGGCGGATTTGAATGAACTGGCCGCGCGATCGACCGGTGTCTGGGGATGGATCGGTGGAGGCGGCCTCGCGGCTGTCTTCGTCACCGCGCTCCGGCTTCGCAATTACCTTTCGCGGGACGGCGTCGACCGGCGAAGGGATTCTGCGGAAAAGGACCTCATCGACAACCTGTCGGAGCAGCTTGAAAAAGCCAACGAACGGGCGGACCGGGCAGAGAAGCGTACAGACGAGGCATACAAGGAGCGCAACGACACGATCCGGGAGATCTCCGCAGTCCAGCGGGAGATGGCGGCTCTTGCGGAGCGCGTGCGTCTGCAACACGAGACGATCACAGCTCAGAACCTCGAGCTCGAACAGCTGCGCAGAGAAGTTCAGCAGCTAAGGGAGAAACTCAATGAAGCCGCTTAACGTAAAGATGGAGGGGTGCTGGATAGACCGGGTCGTTCGCCGAGTCGAGGGTTGGGCGTTGGCACTGGCATTAGCCGCCGGCGGAGCGAGCGTCGGCTTTGCCTTCAGTGAATATCGGCTGCATCTCGTCGTGGTGGATTTGCGAGACGCGCAGCGCGAAGAGATTGCGCGACTCACTGATGTCTATGCGCGCAACCTCCGCGCGCTGACGCCGAAGGTCGAGCAGGCGGCGCAGGCAGCCAGCGCGGCGGCAGCGGTAGCGACCAGCGCCGCAGTCACCGCCAACAACGCAGCGGAGACGGCAGCCGACGCAGCGGACACATCTGCTGGCGCCGCGAAAACCGCGAGGTCGGCGGCTGTTACGGCAGCTCGCCGACCGCAGGTTCCGATCGTCGTTCCGCTGGCAACGCAGTCGACGCCAAGTCAGCTCGGCCGCGCTGTGGACCAGGCAAATCGGAAGGTGAAGGAGGCGGCCAAATGATGCGCGGCCTGATCGTCGTTCTATTTTTACTCGGGGGATGCGCCGGCCAACGGCTGTGTCCTGCATTGCCCGATCCGCCGGCGAAAGCCGATTTCAACCGCCTGAGCGACTACGCGACAACCGTTGCAACGCTCTACGGCGAATGTGCTGGAGGTACGCGATGACTTTTGTAGCTGCGTTTATCAGTTCGAACTGGGTGTCGATCTTGGCACTGCTGGGCACGCTCGCGTCCGGCATGGTCGCGTTTCTGACGAAGAAGTCGTCGGATGCGAAGGTGGCGCTGGCCAACCAGAAAGCTGCCGAGGCGCAGGCGGCTGCCGCTCAGGCGCAAACACAAACCGCCGAGACGCGAGACGTCGCGGCACAAGCTAATGCAAAGGCCGCGCAGGCTGCGGCGCAAGCCGTAAAGGAGAGAAGTGATGTGGAAGCTGACACTGCTGGTAAGTCTGACAGTGCCGTTCGTGACGAGCTGCGCGCTTGGGTCCAGCCCGACGGCGCCGGCGCCGGCACTGCCGCCGGTGCAGGCGCAAACGCGGATCGTTGATACGTCGTGCGACTGGGTCAAGGCGATATATCTGGCTGCGGCCGATGTCGACGCGATTAGCCCACTGCTCGCCCGTGAGATCGACGACCACAATAAGGCCGGCGTTCAGCATTGCGGATGGGGCAGGCGCAGCTCCAATTAGAGGCAACCGAGCAGTCCCCGCACTCGGTGCGGGCGATCTAATCTCGCCGCGCCAGTCGCCGACGCGCGTCCGCCTCGAACCGCACCGCGTCTGGGTCGCGCGCGTATTCGCGCACATTTTTCGGTACGAGGTCGTGCCTCGGCGTGTCGTCTATCGTGCCGGCGCGCAGCACCTCTTGAGCAAGGCGTATCCGCAACTCCATGATCGGCGAATCTCGCGTGACCAGTCCGCGGTCGACTGATCTGGCAAGTTGAACGGCTGCATCAGCTTCTCGGCTGAAGCGCAGGAGCGCCAGCCGCAGATACTGCACTTCGAGGATTAGTCGCTCGACATCGCCTTCGCCCCGGTGGTCCCGCCACCAGTTGCGTAGTTCGGCGAGCGTCGGGGGGTTGAATTCGGGGAGTTTCACCATTGCCTCGCGGAAGTACTGTGTAAACATACAGTATTTTCCGGTCCGCAATATGGCCCTAGAAATAGGGCATTCCAAAGTAACTTTCCCCGCAGTAGGCGCGGGGAGAGACAGGGCGACCGGGAGCATGTTCGCGCATTCTCCTGGCCGCCTTTCCACTGAGACAGCCAGTGAATTAGCCAAGGCCCTGACACCTACCGGTAGGCGGGCCGAATTCTAACTTAAAAACAAAGGCAATTCCGAATATGGCAAACCCAATTGTTCCATGGATCGGTGGCAAGCGACGTCTGGCGGACCATCTGATCCCGCGTTTTCCGAAGCACGACTGCTATGTCGAGGTGTTCGCGGGTGGGGCCGCACTTTACTTCTTGCGCCCGCCAGCAGCGGTCGAAGTGATCAACGACATCAATGGCGAGCTCATCAATTTGTACCGGGTTGTACAGCACCACCTCGAAGAGTTTGTGCGCCAGTTTAAGTGGGCGCTGACGAGCCGGCAGGTGTTCAAATGGTTGCAGGACACGGTCCCGGAAACGCTCACCGATATCCAGCGTGCTGCCCGCTTCTACTATCTGCAGCACAACTGTTTCGGAGGCAAGGTCGAAGGTCAGTCCTTTGGCACCGCTACGACGACCGCGCCCGGCTTGAATTTGCTGCGGCTTGAAGAGTCACTTTCAGCCGCCCACCTGCGGCTGTCTAATACGTTCGTCGAGCACTTGGACTGGAAGACATGCATCGACCGGTACGATCGGCCACACACGCTTTTTTACCTGGACCCGCCGTATTGGGAGACGGAAGGTTACGGAGTGCCGTTTCCCTACAGCGAGTACGAAGAGATGGCGGCTCGACTGCGGAGGCTGAAGGGCAGGGCGATCGTCAGTCTGAACGATCATCCAGCAATCCGGCAGGCGTTTGATGGCTTCTATATAGAGACCGTCGACATCAAATACACGGTCGGGGGTGGGGGGCGGGAAGCAGCACGTCGTGAGGTCATCATCTTTAGTTGGGACGATGCTGCACAGCCGGTGGGGCTCTTCTAACGACGCAAAGAGCCCGCTTCGGCGGGCCATTTTTTGGCATAGCCCGTTCATGCACGCCGCCTTTCCGTACTGGCTTCGCCGCTCGCGTCATACGTGTGTAGAATCTTCACGGATCGTTTCGACGCAGACCAAATAGCGCGTGTTCAAGTAAAAAATTCGGGGAAATCAATGAGTATGTTTGACGTCTCTCAGTCTCTTGCCGATACGCTGTTCAAATGGTCCAACGCATGCGCAATTGTTGGCGCGATTTTGGCAGCAATCGGAGCGTACGGATCATTCTGGTCGGGCGGGATCCGGGACCGCTATAGCGATGAGCGCATTGCAAGAAATGAGGCAGAGACGGCATCAGCGCGCAAAATTGCGGCAACCGCAAACGAAGACGCCGCTAAGGCAAATGCCAACGCCGCTACGGCGTATGAAAACGCGGCAACGGCGAATGAAAATGCGGCAAAGGCGGAAGAACGTACACAAGCGCTCCGTAATACGAACTTGGAGATTCAGAGGGAACTTGAAAAGGAGCGCATCGAACGGCTGCGCCTCGAAGCTAGTGTCGCTCCCAGGGTGCTGTCCGACCAGCAACGGTCGTCCCTCGTCGCCGCACTTCGATCCGCCCCCCAACCCCTGACAGTATGGTTTAAGGTGTTAGGTGATCAAGAGGCGGCGGTTTACAGTCAGGCGATTCTCGTAGCGTTTCATGCAGCGGAAGTCCGGCCCGCTGTGGAGCGTTCAGGAATGATGTTACCTCCACCTTACGGAATACGCCTCACGTTGCAGCAGGGCAATCCAAAGTCCGAAGCCATCAAGGCGGCGTTCGAAGAAGCACACATCCCGTTCACGAGTTCATTTGCCGACACCGGAAAATTCGACGCAGTAATATTGATCGGCTTACGGCCTTTAGGTCCGGCAAGATGAAGTGAGCGCCTAGGGGCCTTGACTAATTGTTCGATATAGCATGCAAAGAGCCCGCTTCGGTGGGCTCTTTTGCTTTGCTACGGATTTGCTACAGCACTGTAGCGGTTCCCCATCTGGCGTGCTCTTCGCCTGTCATTCCACCCCCTGAACTGTCGCCGCCAGGGAAGACCCCGCAAAATGACGTTGAGCGGCCCAGTTCGACCCATCCCGGTCAGATGACCTTCTCCGAAGCGGTCAGTCAGTTGAGTCCAGTTTTTGCGAACCGGACTGCGCATGAGC
>Ga0209796_10000459_pt1 | contig 26953 bp, 20 predicted proteins | sample AgamicOrSfrz_FD_187167 | JGI IMG/M metagenome (GOLD analysis project Ga0209796, IMG submission 187167) | Agave microbial communities from Guanajuato, Mexico - Or.Sf.rz (SPAdes) (version 2) | ecosystem: Host-associated > Plants > Phyllosphere > Phylloplane/Leaf | place: Guanajuato, Mexico...
ACACGATCCCGGAGCCGACCAGCAGCGGCCGGTGCCCCAGCCAGCTGCCCAGCGGGCCGTAGAGCAGCTGCCCCACCGGCATCGCGACGAACGACCCGAGCGAGTCGTAGGACCAGGCCCGCGCCTGCATCTCGTCGGGGACGTTCTCCATCATGGCCAGGTTCCAGCCGAGGCCGAAGAGGTCGATCCCCGCGCCCGCCAAGAAGGCCGCCACGGCGAGCGGCACCGCATGCGGCCAGGCGCCCAGCACGAACAGCGGCAGGCTCAGCCCCCCGATCCCGAGCATCCCCCAGTAGAGCGGACGGGTGAGCCGCACCCGCAGCAGTACGAAGGACATCATCAGCGCACCCACGGCCTGGGCCGACATCGCGGCACCCCAGCCGCCTACGCCGAAGCTGTGCTTGGCGATCACCGGTCCCAGGGTGTCGATCCCGCCGGTCTGGATGGCGTTGAGCAGGCCGAACGCCGCCACGACCACCCACAGCCACGTCGTGTCGCAAAAGAACGTCCAGCCCTCGCGCAGGTCCGCGATCGCGCTGCCGCCGGCAGGCATCCGGCGCGGCAGTCGCACCGGCAGCAGCAGGGCCGCCGAGACGATCCAGGTGGCAGCATCGACCGCGAGCGCCCACCCGGCGCCCACGCCGGCCACCAGCGCGGCCGCGAGCGACGGCCCGATGATCGTCAGGGCGTTGTTGCTCAACGACATCAGCACGTTGGCCGGCTGGAGCTGTCCCTCCTCGACCAAGGACGGCACGATGCCCTGCATCGCCGGGAAGCTCATCGCGCTCGTGATGCCGTTGATGCCCTCGAGCACGATCAGCTGCCACAGCTCGGCGTGGCCGGAGATGACCAGGTACGCCGCCAGCCCCTGTGTTCCGAAGCTGGTGACGCGAGAGACCTGCAGCACCAGCGTGCGCGGGAACCGGTCGGCCACGACGCCACCGACGAGCAGGAACACCACCATCGGGATGGTGTGCGCCGCCAGCACGGCGCCCATCGCGCTGGCGGAGTCCGTCACGTCCAGCACCGCGAACGCCAGCGCCACCGCGGACATGGCGTTGCCGACGGTGTTGACGAAGCGGGACCAGAAGAACCACCGGAAGTTGCGCTGGCGCAGCACCGCCAGACCGGCACGCAGTCCGGGCCGCACGGGCGCGTCGGGGGTCACGCCGCGCTCAGGCCAGGCCGGCGGCGTACTCGCTGATCTTGCGCCTGGGCTCCGATCCCAGGGCCGCGAGGGCGGCCGGGTCGATGAAGCGGGCGCGCAGCGCGGGATCGAGGTTCAGGGCACGGAAGAGCAGCGAGACGCTCAGCCCGTGGCCGGGCCGGTGCTCGATGCGGATCTCGTCGCCGGCCTCGAACCGGCCCTCCTCGAGGACACGCAGATAGGGGCCGGGCCGCGCCTCCATGGCGAACCTCTTCACCCAAGCACGATTGTCGCGCCCCGTGACACCCATCCAGTTCTTGAAGTCGTTGCACGGCGTGCGGATCGAGCACACCTCGAGCAGTACGGTGCCGATCCGCCACCGCTCCCCCACCTCGGCCTCGTTGACGTCGATGCCCTCGGTGGTGAGGTTCTCCGCGAAGTGGCCGTTGGCCAGCGTCGTGCCCAGGCGCTCGCCCCAGAGGTCGAGGTCCTCGCGGGCGAAGACGTAGATCGCCTGGTCCACGCCGCCATGGTGCTTGATGTCGGTGACGGTGTCGGTGGTGATGCCCAGGTGGGTGACCTCGACCGGCCCTGCGACGGGCCGCTTGTCCATCGAGGTCGCGCCGAGCGCCGCCCACTCCGCTTCCCGGGACGCGCCGACGTTGACGGAGAGGACGTGGGGCATGGCGGACATCCTCGCATCGGGCCGCGGTTGCGGCACCTGATTTCGCCGTGGCGCGGCTGGCTCGGCTCCGCGCCGCTCGGGGGGTGGGAGGTTTTGACCCCTGGGGGTCAAAACCTCCCGGCACCAGCCGCACGCGCTACTGGACCGCCTTGGCGATGGTCACGCACATGGTGAGCCAGTCACCGGTCGGGATCTGTCGCCCGGTTCCGGGCGGATCCTCCAGCCGCTCCATCGCCAAATCGAGCATCCGCACGATCACCCAGTCCCGTGCCCGGTCCTCGTCCAGCTCGGCGGTGTCGACCAGGGTGAGGAACCGGTCCCGGATCGCGTCGCGCTCGCGCCCGGCGTACTCCTCGAAGCGGTTCCACAGCATCGGCGCCAGCTCGTAGTGCGGGTCGCCGGAGAGCGGCTTGGGGTCGATCGCCAGCCACTCCTCCCGGTCGCCCGCCAGGACGTTGCCGAAGTGCAGGTCGGCGTGGATCAGGACGCCATCGGTGGCAGGGTCGGCGGCGAAGTCGCGCGCGAGGGCACGGGCATGCTCGACCATCCGGTGCGGCAGTGGCGCGTCGCGGCCCAGCGCACCGAGCTCCTCGGCCCAGCGTGCGGCCTGCTCGGAGAGGCACCGCAACTGCGGCGGGGCAGGCACGTGCAGCCGGCCGTAGAGCCGCGCCACGACCTCGCACGCCTCCCGGTCCCACCGCTGGCTGAGATCCTCGCGGTGGAGTCGCTCGAGCAACAGCGCCCACCGGTGGGGGTCGGCCCGCAGGAGCCGTACGGCGCCGTCGCCGTGCCAGTGCTGCAGCGCGAGCGCCTCATGCTCGGCCTCCGGATGCGGCCAGCCGACCTTGAGCACGGCCGGGCGCCCGGCAGCCGTACGCACCGGGAGGACGAGGGCGGTGAACCCGTGCGTCGCCGCGCCGTCGGGCGTGAGCGACCACTCCTCGAACAGCTCGCGGACCAACCCCGGGACACGGTCGAGCCAGGAGGCCCAGTCGGGGCCGCGGGCGGCGTACTGCTGGAAGGTCGCGGGGATCACCGGCTGCGGATCCAGTGGTCGGGCGGCACTCCCGGCTTGTCCGCGACCGGCTCCTCCGCCTCGTCCCACGCCTGCGGCCACGCCGTCTCCGCGACGCGCCGCCAGAAGTGCCCGGCGGCGATGTTGTCGTGCTGGAACGGGATGTCCCACCGGCCCGGATGCCGGACGATCACGTCGGAGGCGACCGCATGCCCGACGCCGCCGCGCCGTGCTGCCGGCACCACGAAGAACGCCTGCATGGTCCGCGCATCGGCGTCGAGCCCGCGTACGAGCGCGAACGCCACCGGAGCCTGCTCCCCGGTGTTCGGATGCAGAGCCCAGGCGAGGTAGCCGCTCCGGTCAGGCGCCGGGTAGGCGTCGAGCCACTCGTGCCGGTAGCGACCGTCGGCGTACGGGAAGCCGTTGACCACAGGCGCGAGGTCATGGCGGAAGTCCTGCCACAGCCACGCGACGATGCCCCATTCGTCGTCGGCCACCTGCCGTACGTCGACGTCCATGCTCGGAGCCTAGGCGCCGACGATCGGGCCCCACTCGACGCATGGCGTCCAGGCAGTGCTTCGACACCGCGGCCAACGTGCCACGGCGACAGTCCCGGGCGTGGGTGACACGAGGGATCTGTCACTCGTGGCGCGGAATGTCACCGTGACACTTTGGGCAGCAGCCCCGCGGCCACCTGCTCACCGTGACACTTCGGGCAGCAGCCCCGCGGCCTACTTCTTGGCGGCCTTGTCCGTGGGCGCCTGCGTGGTCGAGAGCGCGGCGATGAACGCCTCCTGGGGGACCTCGACGCGGCCGACCATCTTCATCCGCTTCTTGCCCTCCTTCTGCTTCTCCAGCAGCTTGCGCTTGCGGCTGATGTCGCCGCCGTAGCACTTGGCCAGGACGTCCTTGCGAATGGCGCGGATGGTCTCCCGGGCGATGACGCGGGCGCCGATGGCGGCCTGGATGGGGACCTCGAACTGCTGGCGCGGGATCAGCTCGCGCAGCTTGCCGACGAGCATGACGCCGTACGCGTAGGCGGCGTCGCGGTGCACGATCGCACTGAAGGCGTCGACCGGGTCGCCGTGCAGCAGGATGTCGACCTTGACCAGGTCGGCGGCCTGCTCGGCGGCGAACTCGTAGTTGAGCGAGGCATAGCCCTTGGTGCGCGACTTGAGCTGGTCGAAGAAGTCGAAGGCGATCTCACCCATCGGCAGCGTGTAGCGCATCTCGACGCGGTCCTCGGAGAGGTAGTCCATGCCGAGCAGCGACCCGCGCTTGGTCTGGCACAGCTCCATGATCGTGCCGATGTAGTCCGACGGGGAGAGGATCGTCGCCTTCACGACCGGCTCGCGGACCTCGGCGATCTTGCCGCCGGGATACTCCGACGGGTTGGTCACCTCGATCTCGGTGCCGTCCTCCATGGTGACGTGGTAGACGACGTTCGGGGCGGTGGAGATGAGGTCGAGGTTGAACTCGCGCTCCAGCCGGTCGCGGGTGATCTCCATGTGCAACAGGCCGAGGAAGCCGCAGCGGAAGCCGAAGCCCAGCGCACCGGAGGTCTCCGGCTCGAAGGTCAGGGCGGCATCGTTGAGCTGCAGCTTCTCCAGCGACTCGCGCAGCGTCGGGTAGTCATCACCGTCGATGGGATACAGCCCGGCGAACACCATCGGATTGGGGTGGGCGTACCCGCCGAGCGACTCGACCGCCGGCCGGCTCTGGGACGTCACGGTGTCGCCGACGCGGGACTGGCGTACATCCTTCACGCCGGTGATGAGGTAGCCGGTCTCGCCCACGCCGAGGTCGCCGGCCTTGACCGGCTCCGGGCTGATCACGCCGAGCTCGAGCATCTCGTGTGTCGCACCGGTCGACATCATCTTGATCCGGTCGCGGTGGGTCAGCTTGCCGTCGAAGACCCGGACGTAGGTGACCACGCCGCGATAGGTGTCGTAGACGGAGTCGAAGATCAGCGCCCGCGGCGGCGCGGCAGGGTCGCCGACCGGCGCCGGCGTGTCCGCGACGATCTTGTTGAGCAGCTCTTCCACGCCCACACCGGTCTTGGCGCTCACCTTGAGGACGTCCTCGGGCTCGCATCCGACCAGGTTCGCCAGCTCGAGTGAGTACTTCTCGACGTTGGCGCTGGGCAGGTCGATCTTGTTCAGGACCGGGATGATGTGCAGGTCGGCACCCATCGCGAGGTAGAGGTTCGCCAGCGTCTGCGCCTCGATGCCCTGGGCGGCGTCGACGAGGAGGACGGCGGCCTCGCACGCCTGCAGCGAGCGGCTCACCTCATAGGTGAAGTCGACGTGGCCGGGAGTGTCGATCATGTTGAGGACGTACGTCGTACCGGCGTTCTCGCCCTCGGTGACCGTCCACGGCATCCGTACGGCCTGCGACTTGATCGTGATGCCGCGCTCGCGCTCGATGTCCATCCGGTCGAGGTACTGCGCGCGGGCGGCACGCTCGTCCACCACACCCGTCAGCTGCAGCATGCGGTCGGCCAGCGTGGACTTGCCGTGGTCGATGTGCGCGATGATGCAGAAGTTGCGGATGATCGCGGGATCAGTGGATCCGGGCTGAGGAGCGGTCATGATCCAGCCATTGTCGCTGGCCGCGGTTGGCGTTGTCGAAACCGCCGCTGCTGCGCCCTCAGTAGCGGTGGAACCACGAGGAGAGGTACGGCGCCTGCCCGGGGCAGGTCACGTCCCGGTCCCGGGCGCCCTCGGGACTGTCCTCGACCCACTGCGCCAGCACCGCCATCCCGCCCTGGTACATCCACTCGGTCCCACAGCGGCGGATCGCCTCGGCCCGACCGCGTGAGCCTGCCGGCCGCCACTCCGGCACGCCGAGCCGCAGGCCGCCGACGACCCGCTGCCACAGCGAGCCGATCGAGTAGACGCCGATCGCGTAGCCCCGGTCGCGGTAGCCGCGGGCCGCACCGATCACGACCGCCGCGTTCGCGCCGGTGTCGCTGCCCCAGTCGAAGCCGGTGACGGGCTCCACATCGAGCCACACGAACGGCGTCTGCAGCCCGGCGGCGCGCATCGACGCGACGTTGAACAGCGCCTCCTGATAGCCCACGTTCGAGAGCCGGCCCCTCGCGGAGTGCGGGTCGAAGGGACCGGTCGCGCCGTACCGGTCCAGCTGGTCGCCGTAGGGCGCACTGATGATGGAGTACGCCGAGACCAGCAGGTGCCGTGCCTTCACCCAGGCGACCTGGTCGGCCAGGCACGGGTTGGCCACGAAGCCAGGACCGTTGGTCAGCCCCAGCACCACGAACTGCGCCGTGGGCAGCGGCATCGGCTTGCCCTCGGTCCGCTTCTGCGGGATGCCCATCCCCTTCGGGCACTGCGGCCAGCTGGCGTCAGCACCCTCCACCAGGCCGTCGGCGCCGACGTGCGCCCCGAGAGCGCCGTGACTCGGCATCGGTGGGATCGACAGCGAGGGGATCGTGATAGCGGGCACCGGCGGGATCGAGGCCCTCGCCGAGGCCGCCGGCGCCGGCGCTGCGCTGGTCGCCGGGGGCAGCCGGGTCGGCTCGACCGACGCGATCGGCCCGGTCGACGCTGGCGCAGCCGAGGACACCGTCGACGCAGGCGGATCGGCCGCGGGGTTCGGCGTACTCCCGCAGGCACTCCCCGCCCCGAGGACCACGGCGGCGAGGAGGATCGCGACAACGGCGCGCACGTAGCCATCCTCCCAGATGCGTTCGTCCGACGTTCGGCTGTTGCTCACCGGCATGATGGAGCGCGACCACATCGCAGGAGGAGGCTGTCGCCATGACCTCTCTCGACCGCCGACTGATCCTGCGCGGCGCGGCCGGTGTCGGAGCGGGCCTCGTCCTCGGGGCCCCGCTGGACACCGCGCGCGCCGCCGGGAGCACAGCGTCCGCCCGCCGACTCGCCGTGCCGGCGCTGCTCCGCTCCGGCCGTCCCGCGCTCACCCACGGCGTCCAGGCCGGCGACCCGCTCGCCGGCTCGGTGATGCTCTGGTCGCGCGCCGACCGGCCGGCGCGGCTGATCGCCGAGATCTCCCGCGACCCGTCCTTCCGCACCGGCGTCCGGCGCGTCCGCGGTCCGGTGGTCGGGCCGGGCACCGACTTCACCGGGCAGATGCGGGTCTTCGGGCTGCCGTCGGCGACCGACCTCCACTACCGGATCACCGCCCTCGACCAGCACGACCATGCCCTGGCCAGCGCCCCCGAGATCGGCCGCTTCCGCACCGCCCCGACCGGACGCGAGGACATCCGCTTCCTGTGGTCGGGTGACATCGCCGGCCAGGGCTGGGGCGCCAACCCGGACCTGGGCGGCTACCGCATCGTGGACGCGATGCGTAGGCGCAACGCCCACTTCTTCCTGTGCTCGGGCGACAACTGCTACGCCGACGGGCCGCTGCAGGAGAAGGTGACGCTCCCCGACGGCCGGGTCTGGCGCAACATCGTCACCGAGGCCAAGCAGCAGGTCGCCCAGACGCTCGACCAGTTCCGCGGCCAGTTCCAGTACAACCTGCTGGCCGAGAACTACCGCGCCTTCCTCGCCGAGACCGCCCAGGTCACCCAGTGGGACGACCACGAGGTGCTCAACAACTGGTATCCGGGCGAGGTGCTGGAGGACCGGCCGGGCTACGCGCCGGGCACGAAGGTCGACACGCTCGCCCGACGCTCCCACCGGGCCTTCCACGAGTACATCCCGGTCGCACCGATCTCCCCCGACAAGGAGGGCCGGATCTACCGGGTCATCCACCACGGGCCGCTGCTGGACCTGTTCATCCTCGACATGCGCACCCACAAGGACCCGAACACCGCGAACCTCGAGACGGTCCCCGACGGCGGCCTCCTCGGCGAGACCCAGACGCGGTGGCTGCTGCGCGAGCTCAAGCGGTCGAAGGCGACCTGGAAGGTGATCGCGAACGACCTGCCGCTGGGCCTCGTCGTACCGGACGGCAAGAACCAGGAGGCGGCCGCCAACGGCGACGACGGCCCGCCACTGGGCCGCGAGCACCAGATCGCCCGCATCCTGCGCACCCTGCACCGCGAGGGGATCCGCAACCACGTCTGGCTCACCGCCGACGTGCACTACACCGCCGCGCACCACTACTCCCCCGACCGGGCAGCGTTCCGCGACTTCGACCCGTTCTGGGAGTTCGTGTCCGGGCCACTCAACGCCGGCGCGTTCGGCCCGAACACGCCCGACGGCACATTCGGCCCGAAGGTGGTCTACAGCAACACCCCGCCGCGGGCGGCGGCCTCGCCGCTGGAGGGCTGGCAGTTCTTCGGCGAGGTCGAGATCGACGGCCACTCCCGGGACCTGACGGTGACGCTGCGCGACGTGGAGGGCGCCGCGCTCTTCCGCAAGACGCTGCACCCCCACCGCCGCTGAGGCGGCCGATGCCGCAGGATGTCCGGGTGAGCGCGATCCCCCTGGACTATCCCGCGGGCCGCACCGCACGCCGACTGGAGTGGGTGCACCTGCCGCCGGCGGTCCGGTCCGCCGTCGAGCGCCGCCTCGGGGCGCCGGTCGTCGACGCCGTCTCCTGCGACGCCGGCTTCACCCCCGGGCTCGCCTCGGTGGTGACCTGCGCCGACGGCTCCCGCCACTTCCTCAAGGCCGCCTCCACGAAGGCGCAGCAGTACGCCGCCGACTCCTACCGAGTCGAGGCCCGCAAGCTGCGCACCATCCCACCGTCGGTGCCTGCTCCGCGCCTGCAGTGGGTGCACGAGGCCGACGACTGGGCCGTGCTGTGCCTGGAGTACGTCGAGGCCAGGCTGCCGGCGCGGCCCTGGAGCGCCGATGACCTGGCGGCCTGCTCGCGGATGCTCGTCGACGCGGCGGCCGCCCTCACGCCGGCCCCGGGCGTGGGCGTGTCGACCTTCGCCGAGGAGCTGGGGTCGTGGACCTCCCTGTGGTCGCGCTTCGGGCACCTGCCGCACGCCGCCGAGTGCGCCGCCTTGGCACAGCGGATCGAGGAGGTCACCGCCGGCGACACGCTGGTGCACTGCGACGTGCGCGACGACAACCTGCTCATCGACGGTGAGGGCCGGGTGTGGCTGTGCGACTGGAACTGGCCGGTGCGCGGGGCCGCCTGGCTCGACTCGCTCCTCCTGCTGATCGGACCGCGCGGCGACGGCCTGGACGTGGAGGCGCACCTGGCTGCCCACCCGCTGCTCGGCGCGGTCGAGGCGGAGTCGATCGACGTGGTCCTCGCCCACGTGCTCGGCTACTTCACCGCCTCCGCGGACCTGCCTCGGGTGAGCAACTCGCCGTACCTGCGCACCATGGCCGCCTGGCAGCGCGACGTCATCCACGACTGGCTCGCGCAGCGGCGCGGGTGGAGGATTTGAGGGCGCTCCGTCGCCGCTGCTAGCCTTGCTCCTCGCGTGTTCGCGTAGGCCTCTCCCCTCTCATGCCCACGAGAGGCCGGATGAGGGCCCGCACCACCACACGTCGAAGTCTGGAGACACAAGCACCATGGCGAACATCAAGTCGCAGATCAAGCGCAACAAGCAGAACCTGAAGGCTCAGGAGCGCAACAAGTCGGTCAAGAGCGAGCTCAAGACCGCCATCCGCAAGTTCCGCGAGGCTGCCGAGGCCGGCGAGAAGGAGACCGCCGTCAAGCTCGGCCACGTCGCCAGCCGCCTCCTCGACAAGGCGGCCTCGAAGGGTGTCATCCACAAGAATCAGGCCGCGAACCGCAAGTCGTCGGTCGCCAAGAAGGCCGCCTCTCTCTGACGCCGAGGAGGGGGTTTCACACCCTCGAATCGGGAGTCTTGTACATCGGCAGGTGCCCTCGGGCACCTGCCGATGTGTCATGTCCGGTCACGATCCCCGACTCGCAGGTGCGAAAGGCCGGAATCAACGCTCGCGGAGACCGGTGATGGTGAGCACGAGCCGCTCCAGGGTGTACTCGGCGTCGCTGGCGGCTCCCTTGAGATCGGCGTCCGCCTGGGCGACCGCGCGGATCGCGGCCGCGAGCGAGGGCTCGCTCCAGCCCCGCGCGACAGCGGGCAGCTTCTTGAGCTGGAACGGGTTGATCCCGTCGCGGTTGCCGCCGACGTAGTTGGCCAGCGTGCGCAGCTGACCGGCGACCGAGCTGAGCAGGTACACCGGGCTCACGCCGGTCTCGATCGCCCAGCGCACGCCCTCCATCGCCTCGAGGCGACGGCCGGCCAGCAGCGCGTCGGCGATCTCGAAGTTCTTCACCTCGGCGCGGCCGCCGAAGTACTGCTTGACCTGGGCCTCACCGAGGCGGACGCCCGGGAAGTCGTTGACGAGCTGCTCGACCGCCGAGGCGAGCATCCGCAGGTTCTCCCCGACCGCCTGCACGAGTGTGGCCGCCGCCTCGCCGTCGATCCTGGCCCCGCGCGCCTGGCACTCCGCGGCGACGAACTTCGGCAGATCCCACGACTTGACCTCGGCGGACTTCACCTCGGTCACGCCGCCGAGCTTGCGCAGCTTGGCCAGCGTGCCGCTGCCGCGCGGGCCACCGCCGTGGACCAGCACCAGCGCCACGTCTTCGACGGGCGCGGCGGCATACTCCAGGAGGCCGGCGACCGACTCCTCGGGCAGGTCCTCCAGGCCGCGTACGACGACACACCGCACACTCGAGAAGAGGCTCGGCGCGCTCAGCTCGCCCAGCGTGGCCAGTGTCAGGTCGCGCGCCAGCGCCTCCGACACCTCGGCGTCGGCGTCATGGGCGCGCACGGTCTGGCGCACCGCCCGGACGGTGCGCTCGCTGAGGAACTCCTCCTTGCCGGTCACCAGGGTGACGCGGCCCAGCACGTCGGCGGGCTTCGGTGCAGCAATCGTCATGGTGTGCATCAGCCTGCCACAGGGCACCGGCAGCTCGATCGGGTCCGCCGGATTCGCCTGTGCCGCCACGGCGTCGTGGGTAAGGTCGTCCGGCGTACGTCGATCGGCTCCATGACGCCCATCCCCTACCGCCCGGAGATCTCCGCCATGCGCATCTCGCTCCGCCCGCTCGCCGCAGCGGGCACCTCCGTTCTCGTCGCGGGCACCGTGCTCGTCGCAGGCTCCGCCACCGCGGGCGCGCCGCAGGTCCGCGCCGGCGCACCCCTGCTGGCCCGCTCGGCCGTCGACGCACCCGGCCAGCAGGCGTCGACCCTGAACGGGCACGGCCTCTACAAGGTCCGCCTGGCCAACACCGCCGACGGCCGGATCCACGTGTCGTGGAAGTGGAAGAAGTCGCGCAGCAGCCGGCTCAAGAAGTGGAAGATCGTCACCTCCACCTCACGCAAGATGGACACGGACGTGAAGGTCTACCACGTCAAGGCGAAGAAGCGCTCGACCGTCGTCAGCCACAGCGCGTCGGTGACGCCGGCGTCGGGCGACTACACGTTCGTGAAGGTGTGGAGCAAGCCCAAGCACGGCAAGGCGCACGGCAGTACGACGCACTGGATCCAGGCCCCCGTGACGGCGACACCGAGCGGCGTCGGCTCGGCGGTGATCGGCACGTTCAACGTGCGCAGCGCCGTCGTCAACGACTCCGGTGCCCAGGCATGGCCGAACCGCAGGCAGAAGGTGATCGACACGATCAAGGCGAGCGGTGCGGGCATCGTCAACCTGCAGGAGGCCAGTGGCAACGACTCCCATGGCAGCCTGACGCAGTTGCAGGACATCACCAACGGCACCGGAATGTTGGCCGCGAGCACCGCCCACTTCGCCGGAGCCAGCGGCAGCCAGGGGACGCGGATCATCTACGACCCGAACCGGTACACCCTCGTCCGTGGGTCGGAGGGCAACATGCGACTCAACGTCGGGGACCGCTACATCGAGTGGGCCGAGTTCACCGACAACCAGAACCCGAACGTGACGTTCTGGGACATCAGCATGCACCTCGTCAGCGGCACGGCTCCGAGCCTGGAGCCGGTTCGGGTCCAGGAGGCTCAGCAGATCATCGCGAAGGCGCGCGCGCTGCACGCCCGCGACGGTAAGCAGGTCTTCCTCGCCGGCGACAGCAACTCCACCATCTACACCAGGCCGAAGGGGCTCGTGCACCGCACCTTCATCGGGGCCGGCTTCTACGACGCGTTCGCGACGACCAACATCACCAACCAGGCGTACCCGACCACCAACGACTTCCACTTCCCGGTCAAGCCGAGCCCGCACCGACGCGACGTGATCCTGAGCTACGGCGGTGCGCAGGGCTCGTACTGGTACAAGAACCTCGTCTACAACAGCGCCAGCCAGCTTGCCTCCGACCACTTCATGCAGGTGGCCGACATGCCGGTCAGCTGAACCACCGGTCGCCCGCCCTCACCGCTCGCCCGCTCACCGGCGGGCGACACCGAGACCACCGGCACCGACCGTGACGGCCACGGAGCCGTCACGGTCGGTCCGCATCACCCGCACGCCCGCCTGCCTGAGGGGGTCGAGCGTCGAGGCGGCGGGGTGCCCGTAGTCGTTGTTCGCCCCGACCGAGGTGATCGCGAGCCGCGGCTGGAGCGAAAGCAGCCAGTCCTCGTCCTGGTAGCGCGAGCCGTGGTGCGGCACCTTGAGCACGTCGACCCTCAGACCCGGGAGTGCGCGGGCGATCGCCTGCTGCCCGTCCGGCTCGACATCGCCGGTCAGCAGGAGCGTGATGCCGTGCGTGCGGGCGAGCAGCACGATGCTGGCACCGTTGGCGGTCGAACCGTCACCGGGACCGATCGTCGGTGAGTCCGCCGGGGGCCACAGCACTTGGAGCGTGACCTCGCCGAGGGTGACGGTCCCGCCGTACGGCGCCGGGGTGGGAATGATCCCCACCGCGCGCGCGGCCCGCTGGAGCGTCGCGACACCCTCCGGAGGGTCCTGCAGCCGGGTGGTCCACACCGCGCCGACGCGGCGAGCGTCGAACACCGCCGGGACGCCGTCCACGTGATCGGCATGGAAGTGCGTCAGGACGAAGAGCGGTACGTCGCGCACCCCGAGCCGGTCGAGGCACTCATCCATCGGCTTCGGGTCCGGGCCGGCGTCGATCACCACCGCCGCGTGTGGCCCGACCGAGAGCACGGTGCCATCACCCTGGCCGACGTCGCACACGACGTACACCCAGCCGCGCGGCGGCCATCCGGGCGTCGGCCACCGCACCACCGTCACCACGATCAGGCCCCAGCAGCAGGCCGCTCCCAGTCCACGGTGGCGGAGCAGTCGCGGCGCATACAGAGCGGTCGCCACCGTCAGTGCCACGAGGATGGCGATGGCGACCAGGCCGGTTCCCCACCCGACCGCGGCGGTCGGGAGCGCGGCGGTGTGACGTGCGACCGTGACGATCCAGGCGACGCACCACGACGCCAGCCAGCCGCAGCAGCGGCCCAGGAGCGGCGCCACCAGGCCGATCAGGCCGCCGAGCAGGCCGAGGACCGTGGCCGGGCCGACCGCCGGCTCCGCGAGCAGGTTCGCCAACACCGCCACGATGCTCACCTGGCCGGAGATGACGGCGACCAGCGGCGTGCAGGCCAGCTGGGCCGCCGCCGGTACGGCGATCGCCTCGGCGAGCCAGCGTGGCATCCAGCCGGCGAGCGCGTCGCGCCAGGCGGGGCCGAAGAGCAGGATGCCGGCGGTGGCGAGGACCGACAGGGCGAAGCCGATCGAGGTCGCCAGGCCAGGGGTGAGCAGCATCAGCCCGACGACCGCGGCGCCGAGGCCCCGCAGCGCGCGGGACCGGCCGTTGTGCCCCATAGCCACCAGGCCCACAGCGCCCATCGCCGCAGCGCGGACCACACTGGGCTCAGCCCGGGCGAGCACGACGAATCCCACGATGCCGAGCGCTCCCACCACCGGCAGCCACCTCCCCCGCACTCCGGCCCAGCGTGCGACCAGCAGCAGGAAGCCCACCACGAGGGTCAGGTTGGTGCCGGACACGGCGAGCAGGTGGGTGAGACCGGTGGTGCGGAAGTCGTCGCCGAGGTCGTCGGTCACGGCACTCTCGTCGCCGTCGACCAGCGCGGGCAGGATCGCGCGCTCGTCAGCCGGACGCCCGGCGACGGACTCGCGCACGGCCGCCCTGACCGCCGCCGAGGCCCGCCACCAGAGTCCCGGCCGATGGCGTAGGCGCGGGCCGTCGCGCGCCAGGAACAACGCGGCGACGTCGTCCTCGTCGGCGGTGACCAGCCGCCCCGAGCCACTCACCGTGCTGCCGAGCGCGACCCGGGCCCAGCGGTCGTCACCGAGAAGGACGACACCCGCGCGCAGCCGGTAGGTGACACCGCGGCCGGTGACCTCGCGCACCTGGATCCGTAGCAACTGCTGATCTCCATGGGCCTCGATGACAGTGCGCGGGTCGGAGGTGACCACCCCGACGAGATCGACGACGACGCCCCGATGGGCGAGCTCGGCGAGGGGACTGTGCCGCAGCTGGGCCGTACGCAGCGCACCGCCGGCGAGGACCGCCAGCAGCACCGCGACCGCCGCGACGACGGTCGGTCGTGACGCCGCCGCGCGCACCGCCACCGCAATCGCGGTCACTGCGGCAACGGCCACGAGCGCCCACCAGGCCGCGCCCCTTCCGGGCGCAGCCGCCAGCAGGCCCCCTGCCCAAGCGGCGACGCCGAGGGCGGGCAGCCGCAGGTCCCTCATGCTCAGACCGTCACGTGGGGCGTGAGCTTGGCCAGCGTGGCCGGTCCGATGCCGTCGACCTCGAGAAGCTCCTGGACCGAGGTGAAGGCGCCGTTCTGCTCGCGCCACTCCAAGATCGCCTGCGCGGTGACGGGGCCGACGCCGGGCAGGGTGTCCAGCTGCTCGGCGGTCGCGGTGTTGAGGTCGACCGGCGCATCGCCCCCGCCCGCTGCGGTGGTGCCCGTGGCCGCGCCCGAGCCGCCCGACGCCGGTACGCCGACAGCACCCGCGCCGGCGGTGCCGCCTGCACCGACGACGATCTGTTGCCCGTCGACCAGGACAGCGGCCAGGTTGATGCCGCCGAGGGCCGTGTGCCGCCGAATCCCACCGGCGGCCGCGAGCGCGTCCGTCACCCGCGATCCGGCCGGGACGATCACGATGCCCGGATGGCGCACCTTGCCCTCGACATCGACTGTCACCATCGCGGAGGCGGAGGCGGTGGTGCCGGCGACCACGGCAGCTGCCGGGGACGGCCTGGTGTCAGCGGCGAGCGGCACCAGCGGCGAGGACGCGGCGGACGGCAGGGACGTCGGCGCGACGGTGGTCGCTCGTCCGCGCACCAGCCACCAGGAGGTGAGCGCGAGCGCGCTGGCGACCAGGAGGGCGATGACGGTGAGCTGGCCGTGCCCGAGCCTGAGGCGACCGCGCAGTACGTCGGGCATCCACCCCGCGCTCACCTCTGCCACCCCGCCGCGCCGACGGGCGGCGTGCCGCCCCGGGACCGGCACGACGACCGGCACGACGACCGGCGCCGGATGCTCCCCCGGCGGCGGCACGTCCAGCTCCACGGGGACGGTGGGCAGCAGGGGCACGACCGGGGCCAGCTCGTCCTCGTCCACGTGCGTGTGAGCGTCCCACCACTCCTGGCCGACGGCCCGCGGCAGGGCCTCGGCCTCGATCTCCGCGCGCAGCAGCGCGAGCCGTCGGGTCACGGCCTCCTGGTGCTCGGGTCGGGTGCGCATGACAGCGACGCTAGGCACCCGGGGCAGTGCGTCGCGGGCTGGTGAGGCGGCCTGGGGACAACGGCGTACCGAAGCCTCGCTGTGGACGAATCCGGCACGAAATCGAGCACCCGGCGACCCGCTACGCCCCCCGCTCAGAGCGCGGGCGCCACCACGACCGCAAGCAGCCCGGGTCCGACGTGCACACCGAGCGCGGCGCCGACCTCACCCCATCGGACCGGTGCGGCGAGGCGGTCACCGAGCTTCTCGGTGAGGGACTGCGCCAGTCGCTCGGCACGGTCCGGCGCCGCCAGATGCGCCACCACCACCTCGACGCTGCGCTCGCCGGCCGCCTCCAGCGCGAGCACCTCCAGGCGGGCCAGTGCCCGCTGGGACGTCCGCACCTTCTCGCGCAGCACGACCCGCCCGTCCTCCACCGTGAGCAGCGGCTTGACGGCGAGCGCCGAGCCCACCAGGTGCGCGGCGACGCCGATCCGGCCGCCGCGCCGCATCGCCTCGAGCGAGTCGACGTAGAACAGCGACCGGGTCTGGTCCGCGCGCGCCAGCGCGGCCTTGGCGGCCTCCTCGGCGGATGCGCCACCGGCGACCGCCTGCACCGCCGCGGCGACGGCGAAGCCGACGCACGGGCCCACCGCGCGGGTGTCGACGACCACGACGGGAACACGCGCGTCCCGGGCAGCGAGCTGGGCCGACTCCAAGGTGCCGCTCATGTCCCCCGAGAGATGGACCGAGACGATCTCGGCGTACCCCTCCTGCGCCAGCCGGTCGTAGAGGTCTTGCAGTTCGGCGGGCGAGGGGCGCGAGGTGGTCACCCTGCGCTTGGCCGTGAGTGCGGCGACGACCGCCTCGGAGGAGACCTCCGGCGCTCCATCACCGAAGCAGTCGTCGTCGATCACGATCTGCAGGGGTACGACGTGGGCACCGGGCAGCCGCACGTCCGGGGGCAGCAGCGCGGTCGAGTCGGTGACGACCGCTACCTTCGGTGCCGGACCCATGTCGAAACCCTAGCCGGTGCGCGATGCGCGCACGTGCCCTCCCGGCGCCGCCCGAGCACCAGGTTTTGCCGGCGCCCAGGAGGCCTCTGCGAGGAATCGGGGTACTTGGCACTCATCATGACCATCGAAATGAACGAACACCGACGGACCCGTGAGGCAGCCGAGCTTCCCGGCCTGGTCCTCGTCATCTCGCTCGTTCTGCTGCTGACGCTGGTGTGCTGGCTCAGCCTCTGAGCGAGGCGAGCCACACCTCGGCCTCGGCCCGGGAGCGCAGCCGCACGACGGGCAGGGCGGGCCGGCCGCGCTCGGTCAGCTGAGCGGGCAGATCGTCGTACTTGTGCCGCGTGCGCCACGCCCAGCGGATGATGTGATCGGGGTCGGTGAGAATCGACCACAAGGCGGGCTCGACGTTGCCGTGCCACAAGGCAGTACGCCGAAGCCGCCGCGCGACTGTCCTGCGCACCACCCGGCTCATCCGCGTGCCGAGCGGGTAGTCCAGCCACACCGCGAGCGTCGCCCGCTCGAGCAGCAGTGGGCGCGCGGCGTCGTACTGCCACTCGGTCACCCACGACTCTCGCGCCACCAGCTCACGCACCTCCTCGACGAACTCGGCGCGCGGCACCCACCCGGGTCCGTGGAACAGGCCGTCGATCTCGGTGTGCTCGATCCCCATCCGGGCGGCGATCCGCCCCGCGAGCGTGGTCTTCCCGGACCCGGAGGTGCCGACGACGATGATGCGGGTCTCGACAGGCTCGACCACCGGGACCGGCTCGACCGCTGGGCCCGGCTCGGCGGGCGGTTCAGACAACGATGTTGACGAGCTTGGGGGCCCGGACGATGACCTTCGTCGGCGGCCCGTCGAGCTCCACCGCGGCGAGCGCGGCTGCTTCGAGGTCGGCCTCGGTGATCGAGGGCGAGACCTCGAGCCGGGCGCGGACCTTCCCCTTGACCTGCACGACCGCGGTGACGGTGTCGTCGACCAGCAGCGCCGGGTCCACCGTCGGCCACGGGACGCGGGCGACGGTCGGCTCGTGGCCGAGCCGCTCCCACATCTCCTCGGCGGTGTACGGCGCGACCAGCGACAGCAGGATCGCCACCGCCTCGGCGGCCTCGCGCACGGCCGGGTCGGCCGGACCGCAGCCGCCGTCGATCGCCTTGCGGGCGGCGTTCACCAACTCCATGGTGCGGGCGACCACGACGTTGAACCGGTAGTTCTCGATCAGCTGGTCGGCCTCGGCGAGCGTCTTGTGGGTGATCCGCCGCAGCGCCAGGTCACCCTCGGCGACGGGCGCACCGGGGGCGGAGGTGACGTCACCGGCCAGCCGCCACGCACGCTGCAGGAAGCGCGCGGAGCCGGACGGCGACACGTCGGCCCAGTCGATGTTGTCCTCCGGCGGGCTGGCGAAGACGAGGGTCAGCCGGACCGCGTCCACGCCGTACTCGTCCAGCATGTCGGAGAGGTTGACCCCGTTGCCCAGCGACTTGCTCATCTTGCGGCCGCCGTTGATGACCTTGCCCTGGGAGAGGTACGCCGAGAACGGCTCGTCCCACTCGATCAGCCCCAGGTCGCGCAGCACCTTGGTGAAGAACCGTGCGTAGAGCAGGTGGAGCACGGCGTGCTCGTCGCCGCCGAGGTAGAAGTCGACCGGCCCCCACTCGCGGGCGGCCTCGGCGGAGAAGGCCTGGGTGTCGTCGTTCGGGGAGAGGAAGCGCAGGAAGTACCACGAGGAGTCGACGAAGGTGTCCATCGTGTCGGAGTCACGCTTGGCGGGCTTGCCGCAGGCCGGGCAGGGCACGTTGACCCAGTCCTCGACCGCGGCCAGCGGCGAGACGCCGGCCGGCTTCAGGTCGGCGCCCTTGACGTTCTCCGGCAGCCGCACCGGCAGCTCGGCCTCGGGAACCGGCACCTCGCCACAGTCCGCACAGTGCACGATCGGGATCGGTGCGCCCCAGAAGCGCTGGCGCGACAGCAGCCAGTCCCGCAGCCGGAAGTTGACGGTGCCGGCGCCATGGCCCTCGGCCTCCAGGCGCGCGATGGTCGCCGAGATGCCGGCGGCCTTGCCGTGCAGGCCCTCCAGGGCGGGTGAGTTGACGTAGGCGCCGTCCCCGGTGGTGGCGACGTAGGTCTGTTCGGGGTCCTCCGCCCCCGGCACGTCGATGACGCGGCGCACCGGCAGCCCCATCACCTTCGCGAAGTCGAGGTCGCGCTGGTCGTGCGCCGGGACCGCCATGATCGCGCCGGTGCCGTAGTCGGCCAGCACATAGTCGGAGGCCCACACCGGGATCTGCTCGCCGGTGACCGGGTTGGTGGCCGTGACGCCCAGGTCGACACCGGTCTTGGGCCGGTCGGTGGCCAGCCGGTCGATGTCCGAGGCCTTGGCGACCTCGACCAGGTAGTCCTCCAGGGCCTGGGCGCGCTCGGGCGCGACGATCTCCTTGGCCAGGGCGGCGTCCGCGGCCACCACCATGAAGGTCGCGCCGTACAGCGTGTCGGGGCGGGTGGTGAAGACAGTGATCGTGCGGGTGTCGGCGCGCTCGGCCCCCGCCAGCTGCACGTCGAACTCGACGTGCGCGCCCTCGGAGCGGCCGATCCAGTTGCGCTGGGCGTTGACGACCTTGCCGATCCACGTCTTGGACAGCTCATCGAGGCAGTCGTAGAGCTCCTGGGCGTAGGCGGTGGTCTTGAAGTACCACTGCGTCAGCTCCTTCTTGGTCACCTCCGCGCCGCACCGCTCGCAGGTGCCGTCGGCCAGCACCTGCTCGTTGGCCAGCACCGTCTGGTCGACGGGGCACCAGTTGACCGGGCTGTTCTTCCGGTAGGCCAGGCCGGCCTCGTAGAACTTCAGGAACAGCCACTGCGTCCAGCGGTAGTACTCGGGGTCGGAGGTGTGCAGCCGCCGGGACCAGTCGAAGGAGACGCCGTAGCGGCGCATCGACTCGGCCTGGGTCTCGATGTTGTCGTAGGTGTAGACCGCCGGATGCTGGTCGCGCTTGATCGCGGCGTTCTCCGCGGGCAGGCCGAAGGAGTCCCAGCCGATCGGGTTGAGGACGTCGTACCCCTTCTGCCACCAGTGCCGGGCGACCACATCGTGCAGGGCGAAGACCTCGGCGTGGCCCATGTGGAGGTCGCCGGAGGGATAGGGGAACATGGTGAGGGCGTAGCGCTTCTCGGCGCCCTCGCGCAGCCCGGCCCGGAACGGCTCGATCCGCTCCCACACCGGCCGCCACTTCTCCTGCAGCGTGACGGCGTCGTACGTCGCGCCGCTCTCCTGCTCCTGCGTCATCCTGATCCCGTCCTCGTCTCGACCTGCCGACCCTGCTTCCGACATGAAAAAACCCCTCGCAGGGAGGGGTGGCCGCGCTGCTCCGCTCGTGGCGGTGGATCAGCGCGGCTGGCGAAGAAGCTGGGCGGCGAACTGCACGATCCCAGGGTACTCCACCGACGTGTTGGGGCACGCGGGAGGAGCGCAGGCGCCCAGAATCAGGCGGCGATCAGAAACGGGGACGTGATTTGGGTCGCGCTTCTCGCGCGTGTGAAGATGTCGGTGCGCCGCTGGCCCGACGCGCGCCGGACATGAGAACCCCCCCATCTCGTGACCCGCGATGCCGGGTCAGCGGTGTCTTGCCTCGCGATTGCTCAAGCGGAGGCGGTGTCCGCTAGCCTCGTTGGCCATGACCAGCGACGCCGACATCGCCTCCCACACCTCCGCGGGCCGTGCCAGGCTCGAGCTCCTGGTGGTCGGTACGGCGGCCCTGGCCGTCTCGCTCTCGCAGTCGCTGCTCATCCCCGTCCTCGGCATCCTCCCGCGGGTGGTGCCCTCGCATCCGTCCACCGCCACGATCGAGTGGCTGCTCACCTCGACGCTGCTCGTCGGCGCGGTGGCGGTGCCGCTCTTCGGCAGGCTCGGGGACATGTTCGGCAAGCGGCTGCTGCTGATGGTCGCCGTCGCGGCGCTGGCGGTCGGGTCGGTGGTGTGCGGTGTGACCTCCAACGTGCCGCTGCTGATCCTCGGCCGCGCCATCCAGGGCGCCTCGGTCGCCGCGATCCCGCTCGGGATCAGCCTGCTCGCCTCGCTGTTGCCGCGCGACAAGGTCGGCCCTGCCATCGCGCTGATCAGTGCGATGCTCGGCGTCGGCGGCGCGCTGGCCCTGCCCATCGGTGGCTTCATCGGCGAGCACATGGACTTCCACTGGCTCTTCTGGATCACCGCCATCGTCGGGGCGCTGTCGCTGCTGGGGATCCTGCTGGTCGTCCCCGAGGCGCCGAGCCGCTCACGCGGCAGGGTCGACTATGTTGGCGCCGCGCTGCTGAGCGCGGCCCTCGTCGCCCTGCTGCTGCCGCTCGCGCAGACGTCCTCGTGGGGCTGGGGCGACGCGCGCACGATCGGGCTGCTGGTGCTGGCCGCCGTACTGCTGGTGGTCTTCGGGATCGTGGAGAGTCGCATCAGTGATCCGCTCGTCGACCTCGCGGCGCTGCGGCGCAAGCCCATCGTGCTGACGAACCTCGCCTCGATCCTCTACGGCTTCGCCCTGTTCGCGATGATGATCGGCACGGCGCAGTACGTCCAGGCGCCGAAGGAGAGCGGCTACGGCTTCGCCGCCTCGATCATGGTCAGCGGCCTGTGCATGCTCCCCGGCGGCCTGATGATGCTGCTGCTCTCCAACGCCTCGGCCGGCCTCATCTACCGCGTCGGCGCACCGAAGACGCTGGCCTTCGGCGCGGTCGTGGTCGCGCTGGGGTGGATCGTGCGGATGACACTCACCGGCCACCTGTGGGAGATCGTGGTCGGTACGACGGTCATCGGCGTCGGTGTCGCCTTCGGGTACGCCGCGATGCCGACGCTGATCAACACCCACACCCCGGTCAGCGAGCTCGCCGCCGCCAACGGCCTGAACTCGCTCGCGCGCTCGCTCGGGACGTCGCTGGCCAGCGCCATCGGCGGATCGGTCCTCGCCGGGCATGTCGTGGTCGCGACGGTGGCCGGTCGCCTGACCGGCTGGTCGACGCTCGGCGCCTACCGGGCGCTCTTCGCGGCGTGTGTGGTCGCGTCGTTGGTCGCCGCCGGTCTTGCGCTGCTGGTGCCGCGGCACCCCGACCCGGACGCGATGCCGGAGCTGTAGGGGCCGGCTGTCGGATTCACCGGCTGACCGGTGAAACCTGATGTTGTTGGGCGAAACTTCGGCCCACAACATCAGGATTCCCTGGCTGGCCGGTGAATCCAACATGCGTCAGCGCGTCACTTGGCCCGCACCACGAAGGTGGAGCCCCTGTACGCCGGGACCGTGCTCGAGCCCAGGTAGGACAGGTGCAGCCGGTGCTTGCCCCTGGTGGCGAGCCTGAAGCGCAGCGTGGCGGTGTTGTTCGTGGCGGTGCCGGTGGCGATCACCTTCCTGCCGTCGTAGAGCCTCACCCGGCCCGCGACCGCCCCCGTGGAGGCGAACAGGAACCGGGCCTTGAGCCGCCGATGCACCTTGACCACCTTCGGCAGGCCGACCACGCCGATCGCGCTGATGTGGCCGGGGGCGGTCTGGTCGACGGTGACCACCTTGGTGACCGTGTCGGGGGGCAGCACCTCCCCGTTGGCCGACAGGTTGATCCGGTCGGTGCGCGGGGCGGAGAAGTCGAACATGTCGAGCAGGTCGCCGAAGGAGCCTGCTCGGGCGTCGAAGGAGCCGTCGCCGATGGAGCCGAGCTGCCAGTTGTCCTCGATGAACCGGACGATGGAGGCCTGCGAGATCAGGGTGTGGCTGACGTAGTTCTTCTTCGCGAACGGCGAGATCACCAGGAACGGCAGGCGCTGTGAGGGTCCGCAGCGGTCGGCCTGGCCGTCGGCCGGCGGGTGGGCGGCCATCGTGGTGGCGTTGCTGCACAGAGCGGTGTCGTCGGGGTTGCCGCCGGCCCCGTTCGTGACGTCGGAGCCGTTGATGATGGTGGGCGGCACGTGGTCGTACCAGCCGTCGGAGTCGTCGTACGCGATCACGATGGCGGTCGAGGACCACTGCGGCGAGTTCTCGATCTCGTTGACCGTGTTGACGAGGAACTGCTGCTCGTCGAGCGGGTCGGAGTTGCCCGGGTGCCCGTCCTGGGCATAGATCGGCTTCACGTAGGACACGGCCGGCAGCTGGCCGTCCTTGACCGCCTGGTTGAAGACGCTGAGGTCGTACTGGTGGTTGGCGCCCAGCTTCGTGCTGTCGTTCGTCGGGTCGTTGGCCCCGATCGGTACGCCGGGGGTCCCGGGGAAGTGGTGCGGGTTCGAGGTCGACTTGTAGAAGGCGAACGGGTTGTGGTGCGGGTTGTAGTCCACATCGGTCGCGCTGTGGCGCACGTTGAGGCTCATCGTGTCGCACTTGGCGTAGCCGGTCGCGTTCGCCGTACCGCTGTTGGTGGGGGCGGAGCCGTCCCACGGCGTCGAGGGGGTGAAGCCGCCGGCGAAGTACCCCCAGCTCACATTCTTGGCGTTGAGCAGGTCGCCGATGTTCTTGCCCGACATCCCCACCGTGGTGGTCACGCGGGTGTGGTCGGAGTCGGCGCAGTCGTCGTAGACCGGCTCCGGGTCGCCGATCACGGTGCCGACGCCCGCCTCACCGCTCTGGCCGATCGCCGACACCGTGGTGTTGTTGGTCGCGCCCGCCAGCGGCGTCGGGTCCTCGACCGGGCTGGTGACGTCGTAGTCGGTGGCGCCGTAGGTCTGGCCGGAGACGACGTTGAGCGCGCCGACGGTGGAGGGGCCGAAGTTGTTGGCCCAGGCGTTGTCGCTCATCGCGTAGTTCTGCGCCAGGTTCCACAGCGCCGTGACGGTGTTGCCGTCGAAGTAGCCCATCGTCTCGGCTGCCTTCTGGGTGGTCTGCGCGGTGCTGTTGGAGCAGGTGTCGGTGCTGACGCTCTCGGGGAACTTGTCCATCGCCGCCTTGCCGTCGGCGTCGGCGTCCATCGCCTTCTGCTCGGGGGTGTAGTTGTGGTTCTGCGAGCAGGTCCAGGCCTGCTGATAGCTGAAGCGGTACGGCGCGGTGCTGTTCGGGTTCGACGTCAGGGCGTCGTCGTTCTCCAGGGTGTGCACCGGTGTGCCGTCGCTGGTGGTCGGCGTGGACCCGGTGAAGGGCACCCCGTCGGTGTTCGCGGCGTGCGGATAGGTGCCGAAGTAGTGGTCGAAGGACTCGTTCTCGTCGAAGAGGACGACCACGTGCTTGATGGGTGTCTGTGCCACGGCACCGGTGTCGGCCGCGCCCTGCGAGGCGAAGTACGACACCGAGCCGCCGATCAGTCCCGCGCCTGCGAGCGCGATCCCCGCGCCCCTCCAGACACGTGAGCCGAGGCGCGAGCCGACGATGGGCTTGCTCATCCGGGGTGTTCCTTTCAGGTGGTGGTTTCTTGGCCGCGGCGTCACGAGAGCAACCCGCGCCCAAGCCAGTCGCTCCGGTCCCGGACCCCGGGGAGAGCGAAGAAGTAGCCGCCGCCGACCGGCGACACGTAGTCCACGAGCGGCTCGTCGACCAGGCGCCTCTGCACCGTCGCGAACTGACGCTCGAGGTCCTGGTTGAAGCAGGCGAAGATCAGCCCCATGTCGAGCTGGCCGTTGACGTCGGTGCCCGCGTCGTAGTTGTAGCCACGGCGCAGGATCCGCTGGTCGTCGGTGGTGGAGATGCGCGGGTTGGCGAGCCGGATGTGCGCGTCGTACGGGATCGCCTCGCCGAGCGAGTCGTAGGCGTAGTCGATGTCGTCGAACTCGTGGGTGCCGGTCAGCGGCGCACCGCTGGCCCGGTCGCGGCCGATCATGCGCTGCTGCTCCAGCACCGAGACCCGGTCCCAGAACTCCACGAACATCCGGATCAGCCGCACCACGTGATAGCTGCCGCCCTCGACCCACGCCGGCTCGTCGCCGCCGGCGTGCGTCCAGACCAGCCGGTCCATCAGCGCCGCGTCGCTCGTCGAGGGATTGCCGGTGCCGTCCTTGAAGCCGAGCAGGTTGCGCGGCGTACCGGACGGACGCGGCGGGGAGATGAAACCGTCCTGGCGCCAGCGCACGGCCAGCGCCCCGCGGGTGGATCGCAGCAGCAGGCGCAGCGCGTGGTTGAGCGTGTCGGCGTTGTGGGCGCACAGCTGGATCAGCAGGTCGCCGTGGCACCGCTCGGGCTGGAGCGCGTCGTTGGGGAACGACGGCATCCGGGTGAGCCGAGCAGGCCGCTTGGCCGCCAGTCCGAACCGGTCGTCGAACAGGCTCGCACCCACGCTGAGCGTCATCGTCAGTCCGTCGGCCGGTACCTCGGGGCCGAGCACGCCGTTGTCCCATGAGGTGGCGGTGAGCCCGTCGTCGGGCGGCAGGCCGCCAACGGTGAGGAACCGCGCGACGCTGGTCAGCGACTGCAGCGCGGTGGCGAGGTCGGCCGCACTCGTGGCGACCACGTCGAGCGCGACGAAGGCCGAGGCCCGCTGTGGCGGCGTCAGGATCCCGGCCTGGTGCGGGCCATGGAAGGGGTACGCCGATGCCGGCCGCGGCTCCCCCGCGGACGGCGACGCGCTGGGACCCTCGGCGGCCGCTGCGCGGGCGAGCGCCGGTGCGCCGAGCGCGACTGCGCCCAGGCCGCCGACCAGCCCGCGGCGGCTGAGCTTGCTGAGGCGGCTCACGCCGTGCGCGGGGCAGCTGGATTCCGTCATCACATCGCCTTCCGGGGATCGGTCACGACCGCGACGCGAGACAGCAGCTCGGCGGTCTGCTCCAAGGTCGCGTCGAGCGTCTCCCGGGCGTGTCGGCCCAGGCTGTCGAGCGGCGCCCAGCGGCCGCCGCGGTGGTGGGCTTCGAGCACCTGCCGGCTGCGGGCGAGCGCCGCATCGATCGCCGGTAGGCCGTCGAAGCCGGCCGCGGCGAGGAGTGGGCGCAGGGGCCGCAGTGCGGCCTCGGTGCCGGTGAGGTTCGCCTCGATCGTGGCCAGCGTGGTGTGACTGCCCGCGTCGGTGCGCCCGGTGAGCTCGTCCGCGATGGCGCCCTCGAGGATCTCGTGGGCGCGCAGCCCGATGTCGATCGGCCGCAGGGACATCGCGGAGAACGCGCGCTCCAGCCCGACGACAGCCTTCACCAGGGCGCGGGTGTAGGTGCCGACCGTGGCGGCCGGGGCCCCCGACCACAGCAGCGCCTCGACCTTGTGGAAGCCGAACAGCTGCGGATCCGTGGCCGGGTCACGCGGCCCCGGGGCGGCATTGATCGCGGTGTCGAAGTCGCCGAACGCCCCATAGGCGGCGCCGAGCGTCTCGTAGGTCCGGTGGCCCGCGAGCCAGTCGCGCCGGGCGGCGCCGAGATCGTCGGCGCGCACGTCCCCGTCGAGCCGCCGTACCTGTGCCAGCAGCCGGGGGAGTCGGCCCGCCACCCAGTCGTGGTACTGCCGCAGCGGCACCAGCAGCTCGGCGCTCGTGATCGGGACGGTCGGAGCCGTGACGGTCGCTGGCGTCGTACCGGAGAGCGTCCGGGGGCTGCCGTAGGACGGACCCTTGTCGGCGGGCAGGCACACGAACTCGTAGGTGCCGGGGCCGAGGGTGGCCGAGGCGGCGCGGCTCGCACCGCTGCCGAGGTTCTCCACGTCGAGGTAGATCCGGTCGGTGCGCGCGTCACGCAGGTAGACCTCGACGGGCGCGATGTCGGTGTTGACCAGCGCCCAGCGCTGCAGACCGGTCCTCGTGCCGGTCCAGCCCTGGCCGCAGTCCGTGCCGCCGACGCTCACCGACGTACCGGGCACGCTCGGGTCGGCGTGCGGGGCGGTGACGGCGGCGGCGTCGTGGTGCCAGGGCCGCCACACCAGCACGCCTGCCGCGAGCACGATCGCCGCGACGGCCGCCACTCCGCTACGGCTGCGTCCGGCCCGACGGCGCGGGAGTGTCGTGCCGAGGAGCCCCGGCCTACCGGTCGGCGGTGAGGCCGGCGCCGGTCCGTGCGTCCGGTCCGCGTCCCGCTCGTCGCTCGTGATGCTCACATCCACCCTTTCGCGCGCCAGCGCGGCGCAGCGGTTGGAGTCTGGGAGCACCGGCGTACGAATCGGCGTTCTTTGCTCGGCCGCAGGGTGAACGGCAGGCGTGCATCACGCCACAGGGCCGGCCCGCGTCAGCATCGCTGACGGGACCGGCCCTGGAGATGGGGGTGTTGGTTTCACCGGCTGACCGGTGAAACCTGATGTTGTGGGCCGAAACTTCACCCCACAACATCAGGATTCACCGGCTGGCCGGTGAATCCAACCGACCAGGTCGGCGCAAACAACGCCCGGGTCAGCTGGTCACACGCCGCCGGCCGTGACGATCGCGTCGGTGAGGAACCCGGCGACGAGCCCGAGGAGCATGCCCGCCGCGAGCAGGTCGGTACGCCGGGCGCGGGCTGCCACGCCGATCAGCTGGATGACGACGTAGAGGATGGAGCCGGCCGCGAGGGACAGGAACACCACGCTCACCGGCTCGCTGGTGAAGCCGTGGCCGACGACAGTGCCCACGAGGGTGGGGCCGCCGCCGATGAGGCCCAGGAGCAGTAGGTAGCCCCAGCTGGGCCGCTCACCGGTGAGC
>Ga0209796_10000466_pt1 | contig 26558 bp, 28 predicted proteins | sample AgamicOrSfrz_FD_187167 | JGI IMG/M metagenome (GOLD analysis project Ga0209796, IMG submission 187167) | Agave microbial communities from Guanajuato, Mexico - Or.Sf.rz (SPAdes) (version 2) | ecosystem: Host-associated > Plants > Phyllosphere > Phylloplane/Leaf | place: Guanajuato, Mexico...
GGCTCGCCGGAACGACGCTGCCGCTCGACGACACGGCCATTAGCCAGGTGATCCGTTTCTGGGGACTCGGCGAACCGATCTACGACAAGCCGCCAGCACTGCCCATCTTCACCGCGGGTGCGCGCGATGTGCACACAGCAGCGTTCGCTGTACCGATCTTTGGCGCCGGCGACAAGTTCATGGCCGCACTGACGCTTTCCGGTCCCGCGTCGCGGCTTAGCGCGGCGCACACGTCCGGCGAGCTGGACCGGCCGCAACTGGATGCGGCCGCTGATCTGTCCCGGAAGCTGGGCGCCAGTGTTGCGTTCTGCGAGAAGATTTACGCCATTTGATCCCCGCGTCAGCGGACGGGGTTCAGGTCGACGAGCCGTTCATCGCCTGTACATGGGCGCGGCCGCGTTCGCACAACGCTGCGACGGAGCGCATGAGGCAGTTCCGAGGCGTCCAGGAGCCAACGCCACAGGGGCGCCGGCATTGACCGGGCTGCGGCCGACCTACTGTCCTGTTTTGCCAGTCGAAGCGGCCATTCTGATGATTAATAAATTCGTGTTGCGACTGCTGCTGAGTTGGGCACATAGACGATGCGGTGCCCAGGATCAGCCCAGGTGGTCGAGACGTCAGAAAGCGGGACTGCGCGGTAGTCGAGCGATAGCTTTGTCTCTGCGGCGCCCCGTAAAACGCCATCGATGGCGCCGATCAATCCGTGCACGCTCACGCTGCCGAGGCCGCTTCCCATGATTTCGATAGCGGAGGACCGCAATGCAGAAGCGGGCAACGCGATCTCGCCCCCAGCGGCGGAACCGACCTGGACAAAGCGGAGCGGTACGCCTGAAGGACAAGCCTTCGCGGCCGCAACAAGAATTGAGCGCGCACTGGCTCCCCACAGATAGTCGAGCACCACGTGAACCCCACTCGCAAAGTGCGGGTACAACGCAGCCTCGAATGCTTCGCGATCTTCGCCAAGAGGAACCACCGCATCTGCGCCGACGGTGCGAAGCACTGCTTCATTACGGCCTGTCGCTATCACGCGCGCCGCGCCAAGATGGCGCGCGACCCACACCGCAAGCTTGCCCGCTACGCCTGTCGCGCCGTTTATCAGGACCGTCTCGCCGTTGATCAGCCGGGCGCGTTCGGTCAGTGCGGCCCAGGACGACATGCCGGGGTTGGCGAGCACGGCGGCGGCGGTGTCTTCGAGGTCATCTGGCAGCGGCAACCACTGTCCATCGGCGACCACAGTGCGATCGGCCATGGCGCCAAACGGCGCGCGGGGCAGCAGGAAGTAAACCCGTCTTCCGTCATCGAGCCGCCCCACGCCATCGACCCCCACAACAAACGGATACTGTCCGGTTGCGCTGTAATGATGACCGGCAGCACGACCACGGGCGAGCTGACTCAACGCGGATGCTGTTACGTGGACAACGACCTCGCCCGGCTCCGCGACCGGTTCGGCGAAATCGTCATAAACCGGCAGATGGCCGGGCTTCGCAGCGATTGCAGCTTTCATCTTGACCTCATACGTGGCGTTGATCCCCGGTCGATGCCGGGCATCGTTATGCCGTTGTGATTCAATGGACTCGCGACCGCATCAGTGGCCGGTTCATGCTAACGCGTCGCATCGTTGCATAGGTAATCGCCGCTCAAAATGCGCGGGCGAGCGCAACTGAGCGCAACTGAGCGCGGATGCAGCGCGGATGCAGCGCCTTCAGTCAAGACTGAACCGTGTGGCGGAAAGACGCGCGTTGATCGACAGCGTTCCTTCGCGCAGTTCCCATAGCTTGAGTTCATAACGGCGCAGTCCCCGCCGAATGAACGGCTCCGCGTCCATGAACTCGGCAGCTTCCTTTTCGGTGGCGGCATACAGCACCGTCATTCCTTCGCCCACGATATGGCCTTCGGTAACGAACGGCCCGGACAGGAACACCTTGTCCTCGTGCTCGACAAGATAACGAATATGCTCGGGAATGTGCGGCATCGTCTCTTTCACGGAGGCCACCGGATAGCTGAATGCCACGTAAAGACGCTTGCGCAGGTTCGGTGCAACGAGGCGCTGAATTTCAGCCTGAAGCTCTGACATGGTGAATTCCTTCAGTGTTGACTGCATGAAAATAATGCCTCTGTCGCGGGGGCGTTCATTCGAGCGTCGACGTCGAGTTGTACCGGCTCCCTCGACGGTCTGCAGCGCGAATCGACAGCGCGAAGCCCAGCACGATCGTGAAGCAGACCACCGGCACCCAGTACGCGGTGTTCGTCGTAAAGCGGTCGGCGATTGCGCCCATCACCAACGGTGCGACAGCGCCACCGACCAGCGCCATCACGTGGAACGAGCCGGCGCGCCCGGTACGCACGCCGAGCCCATTGATGCCCAACGCGAAGATGGTCGGAAACATGATCGATTCGAAGAAAAACACGGCGGTCAGTGCGACCACCGCAACCGGGCCTCGGGTCATGCAGGCGGCCAGGCAAAGCACGAGCGAGGCAACTGCATACGCCGCCAGCATCGAGGCGGCATCGAAGCGCTGCATCAACGCGGTCGAAAGAAACCGCCCGCCGGTGAACGCGATCATCGCTCCCGACAGGATGAACGCCGCCTTGCTTACCGGCAACGCGGGCCAGTGTTCGGTTGCGAAATTGATGAAGAACGCAGCGATACCCACCTGAGCCGAAAAGTAGAAAAATTGCGCGACGACGCTGAACACGAAGCGCCGCTCGCGGCGCAGCGGCAACGCTTCGTTCGCGTCTGCCGCCGGTAGCGGCGCGTCCCGGCCCGGCTCCGGCAAGGCAACCTGCCAGAAGGCCAGGGCGAGCAGCAGCATGACCGTTGCAATCACGATATAGGTCGCTCGCACCGAAGCCACATTGGATGCCGCCGCAGTTGCCGCATTCGCGACTTCGGCGCCAGGGCGGAAGAAGAAGAGACCGCCAATCAAGGGGCCAGCAAACGCGCCGAAACCGGTGAACGCCTGCGCGAGGTTGAGCCGGCGAGCGCCGCCGTCGGGCGACCCAAGCACGGTCACGTAGGAATTCGCCGCGCTCTCCAGGCACGCCGCGCCGCATGCCAGCACGAACAGCGCCATCAGGAACGGATAGAAGCGATGCTGCGACGTCGCAGGAGCGAACAGCAGCGCGCCAAGCGCGAAGATCGCGAGTCCGAGCAGGATGCCGCGCTTATACCCGTAGCGACCGACAAACAGTCCGGAGGGAACCGCCACGAGGAAATAGGCGCCGAAATAGCAGGTCTGCAGCAACGCGGACTGCAAGCGCGTGACGTTGAGCGTCTGCTGGAAATGTTTGTTCAGCACATCGAGCAGACCGTAGGTGAGGCCCCACGCGAAGAACAGGCTGATGACGAGCGCGAGGGCAATGCGGTAGCGCACGGCTTCATTGCGTGCAGTTGCGGCCGCTGAGTCAGCGATGGTGGACGAAGTGGAAGTGGGCATGTCGGACCTCGCTCATGCGTCGCGCTGCGCACGCGTTGAGCGCAGCGAGAGCTTGATGATCGCGGCATAGTCCTCGCTGCCCAAGCCGAACGCCGATGCGTGATCGAGCGCCTGCGAGACCACCGACGTGATCGGCAATGGCAGGTGTGCATCGGCGCCCGCTTCCAGAACCAGGCCAACGTCCTTGCGCATCTGCTCCACCGTGAAGGTCGGTGAGTAGTCGTGCGCGACAAGTTGCTGCGCCTTGGCCTTCACGATGGGCGAGGCCACCGCGCTTTCGCACAGCACCTGCCACATGTCGCGCCAGGCGAGCCCGCCCTGCTCGCCTATCGCGAGCGCTTCGCCCAGCATGCCGACGGTATTGGCGACCATCGAATTGATGACCAGCTTCATCGTGCGCGCCTGTTCCGCCCCGCCGACGTAGAACTGCGATGGTCCCAGCAGCCGCAGCAACGGCAAGACGCGACGATACTGCTCGAACGGACCGGATGCGATTGCAGTCAGTTGCGCCTGTTCGGCCATCCGTGCATTGCCCGATACGGTCACGCGTAAATAGTCGACCCCCGCCTCCTCGAACACACGTGCAACGCGAGCCGACGCCTTCGTCGACACGGTGCTCGTATCGACATACAACTGCCCTGGACGCGCACGCGCGGCAAGCTCCCACGCTACCGCCTCGAAAGCTGCGTCGTGGGGAAGCGACGTCATCAGGATTGCGGCCTCATCGGCAATCGCATCCAGGGTGTCGAGCACCGGCAGACCGCCAGCGCGGGCCAGCGAAGCGCGCTCGCTGCTCGTGTCGAATGCAGATACGCGGTGGCCGTGCCGGCGCAAGCGCTGCGCCATCGGCAGGCCCATCTTCCCGACACCGACGAAGCCGATGTCGAAAAGGTCCTCTTCTGCTAAGCGGGTATCGCCTTCAGCGCAGACGCCAGCTATGTCTTCCATGAATGTCTCCCGGTAGTAGTGAATTCCGCTGGCGAGCAGTTCGAGCGCCGGCGTCTGAACCGATCGTAAGTGGCGGCAAGCGCTCCGTCCAACACCGAATGTTTCTGAACCCGATGCCCGTTTGTTATCGGAGGTGCGCTATTGCCTTTTTGCGGATGCCTGCGGCCGATGCCGGAAAGTTATTGAGGCTTTCAAAAAATGGTGTTGGATTTCGCGCGGCGGGCTGGATACGCTCGGTTTGTGGGCCGCAATACATGCAGGCCACGCTCGATACCTCTATGGAGAACACGATTATGGATATCACACCGGAGCAGATGGAAGCCACACGGGTCGCACGCTGGGGCAAGGTCGAACCGTACGGCGAGACCTTCATCGAAAGCAGACTGCCTGGATTCGAGAAGCGCCTGTACAAGATCATCAACCGCGGGGTGCTCGAGAACAAAGGCGTGCAGCCGGCTATCCAGGGCGCGCATCGCTTCGGCGTCACGCTGATCGAGGTGCCCGTCGGCCAAGGTGCGAACCTGCACTCGCACAAGACCGAAGAAGTATTCTTTCCGCTCAACGGCAAGATGATCGTGATCTGGGGCGAGCATGGGGAGCATCAGATCGAACTGAACCAGTGGGACTGCATCTCGATGCCGACGGGCGTCATGCGCGGCTTTCGCAATCCCAACGACCATGCCCTCGTGATCTATTCGGTGGTGGGCGGCACCGATGAAGAAGTGGGTCGGATCGAGTGGCATCCCGACGTGCTGAAGGCAGCCGAGGGCACCGGCCTCGAATATGATGACACCGGCTATCTCAAGACCGAAGCCCAAGGCGCCGACCGCTAGGCCGGCTTCATAAAAGCAGACCCAGCGGTAATCAACTTATGCAGGAGGCGAAGCGCCCAATGAACGAATCCGCTCACGTAGCACCAGCGGCACCCGCACTTGCCGGAGCCGATACCGGCTTCGCGTCGCCGGAAGCTGGCCGCGAAGCGCTCGCGGCCACGCCGGAAGCGTTGCTCGAAGCCGTGCTCGCTGCGAACCGCCGAACGACGAACCCTCGCCTGAGGCAGATTCTCGATGCGCTGCTTCGTCATCTGCATGCGTTCGCACTGGAAGTCGGACTCAGCTATCAGGAGCTGGAGGTCGGGCTCGACTTCCTCGTGCGCATTGGTAAGGCGACCGGCCCCGAAAAACATGAAGGCATTCTGCTCGCGGACATTCTCGGGTTGGCCACGCTGGTCGGTCTTATCGACGCAAAGCAGGCGCTGGCCGCGGGCGGCACGGAGCCCGCGCTGATCGGCCCGTTCTGGCGCGCCGCCCAGCCGCTGCGCGAGAACGGCGCGCATATCGCCGCGCCGGGAACGCCAGGCGAGCGGCTCTTCGTTAATGGCCGCGTCCTGTCGCTCGACGGCAAGCCAATCGCCAATGCGCGCGTGGAAACCTGGCAGGCTTCGCCGGGCGGGCTTTACGAGAACCAGGATCCACACCAGGTAGACATGAATCTGCGCGCCCGCTTCCAGACCGACGCAGACGGCCGCTTCTCGTTTCACAGTGTGCGTCCCGCGGGCTACGCAGTGCCAGTGGACGGTCCGTGCGGCGAACTGCTCCGCGCGCAACAGCGCGCGATCATGCGGCCCGCGCATCTTCACTTTATCGTGATGGCCGATGGCTACAAGACGCTCGCCACGCAGATCTTCGATGCGGAAGATCCGAATGCGTACCGCGACGTGGTGTTCGGTGCGGTCGGCTCGCTGCTGCATCGATTCGAACGGCAAGTCGACGACAGCTTCCGGCTCGACCTCGACCTGAAGCTCGAACCGGGCATGATGCGTGTGCCCATGTGTCCGCTGCCATGACATCATCGTCCGTTGCCCGGGTCCCAGCGCAACCTCCTTCGACGACGGATGCGCCGCTCGTGATTCTCGCGACATTCGTACCGGAGCCCGGCCATGAAGAGGCCGTCCGGCATGCGCTGCAAGCGGTGCTGCCGGCCACACGCAGCGAGTCGGGATGCCTGCGCTTCGATCTGTACGAAAGCTTCGAACCGGTCACGACCTTCCGGCTGTTCGAGATCTTCAAAAGTCAGCAGGCAGTGGATGCGCATCGCGACACCGATCACTACCGCACGTTTCGCTCGGCCGTGATGCCGCTGTTAGCCACAGCGCCTGTCGTAATGAAGATGGCACCGCTCGACGTGGTTGAAGTTCCGTAGCATTTGACGACGCAAACACGCACGCGCCCCGCGCGTCGCGCTTCATTCGTCGCGCGTACCCGCTGCAACGACCGCCGTTTCGTGCGCCTGCGCCATCGGCCAGTCGCCGGCGCTGATCATCATTGCTATAAGCGCGCGGATCGTGCTCATTAGCGCGATCGTCGCGCTCGACGGTGGACGCTGGCGAGCGTGGGCGAGAAAGCGTTCGAGTACCAGGCCTTCGATCGGGACCGCGCGCAGCCGCCCGCTCTGAATCTCGCGACGCACCGCGGACGCGACATGCACGGTCCAGCCCGCGCCGTCCGAAACGAGCTGCGCCGCCACGTCGGCCGACTCGACTTCCATCACGTCGTTGAGCACCAGATTCGCATTGGCGGCGCACCGCTCCACCGCGAGCCGCACGCCGGACTTTTGCAAGCCGGCGAGGATTAACGGCACCTCGGCTAACGCCTCAATGCGCAGTGACGGTCCCGCAAGCCGCGCATCACTCGTGGGGCCAATCGCGCACAGCATTTCCGTCAGCACGTGTTCGGCATGAATCTGCGCGGGAGCGGCGATAGGGCCGGTGAGCAGCGCGACGTCGAGCGTACCGCGTTCCAGCGCGTCGGACAGCGACGGCGAAAAGCTTTCGTTGACGCGTAGCCGCACCTCTGGATAGCGGTCGCGCAGCGCGCGGGTCAGAGGAAGCACGAAGAAACTGGCAAACGCCGGCGGCAAGCCGAGCGCAACCGTGCCGCGCGGCGTGCCCTGCAGATCCATGATATCGACGCGGATCTGGTCTGCGTAGCGTAGCAGGAAGGTGGCGCGGTCAAGCAGCAGTTCGCCTTCGCGCGTGAGCGATGCACCGCGCGAATGACGTTCGACGAGCTTCACGCCGAGCTCAGCTTCGAGCAGTTGCACCTGCCGGCTGAGTGCGGGCTGCGCAATGTGCAGGACGGCCGCGGCGCGCCCGAAGTGCTGGTGAGCTGCAAGCACGGTGAAATATCGCAGCTGACGTAGGTCCATCATTTCCTTTAACTGGATCGAGGCATCCATGTCCGAAGCCGCGTGCCATGGTACGGCTTACTGGTGTAATGTCAGGCCGCGGCTCAATCTCGGTGCAACCTTTTTGATGGCCCCTCGACGGTCCAACATGGTGACATGTCTGTCATTGCTTCGACAAGGCTTAGCCCCATGATTTGCTTGCGGCGAGACGACAGCGGTGGCAAACATCAATCGATCGCTAGTAACTTTCTGCTTCGTCAGAATGAGACGGCGCGCCTCTGCGCTAGTACAGCCGGGCGGGTAAAAGGCGCCCGACTCGATCAGGGTTTTATCGGTCCACGAGGCGGTCCCTACCAGAATCGACATGGCGGTCTCCATTGAGATGCGGGGACGATCATTCTGCCGCGCGATCCACTGTGCGGTCACAGCCTCTATCAACTCCGCTGTCGGCGACCCGCTGCATGAGACGATTAGCCAAACGCGTGTTTCCGTTTGACGAGGAGGCACTAAATCGTCCTGCATGCAGTGTTATAGCTTTTTCCCCCACCATGACCGTTTGCCGGTTTCGGGGGACGCCGCATCGGAGGCGTCAAATGGCCCGGACGCACCTCCGGCTTCCTCAGTTGCGATGGCAAGATGTCTCTTCAGGAAGGCCGAGCGCCCGGCCAGTATCAGCAGAATCATGCCGCCGAGCCGACGCGCAAAATCATCATCGAGCCGGTTATCGAAGTCTTCCAACGGCACATCCACACTTAAACGACAAAAAACACCGCACGAACTGGTGAAGGGCCTCGACTCGGAAGGCTAATGCCTGATCTATTGACCCGTCAGCGGTCGGCATAACCGGTTCAAACTAGCGCACGGGGCATTTGTTGATGACCGAAAAGGCCTTGCGCTCGCCAGATAAGCGGCGGTGTCCGCGCAGCAGATATCGGCTAATAGCGGACTCTCCGTATACGCGTGCCCACCGGACAGGCCGAAAAGAGCAGCATCGCCAGCGACACATTCGCGATGATTACGTCGGATAGCATCGCGGCACCACATATCTAGCGCGTCGCCGTCCAGATACTTTCCGAAGAGCCATTCGCAGAATGCAATACTCTCTTCCTTGCTTATTTCGTCGAGTCCGGCGGCGCGCCACACCTGCTCCGACTGTGAACGTGCTCATCGAGTTAATGGTTTAGATGTCAAGCACATGTGCGGGTGAGTGAAAGGGACTGGTTGGGCGGTGAGCATCGGATTTCGGCGCATCGGGTCCAGAGGTTTTTGCAGTTATCCACGAAAAACATCGAGAAGAAACCAACGACTCCTGCGCCTTTTGTGTTGAACGTTGTAATTGGAAAGTAATGATTCGCTTCGTCGCCGCCTGAATTACCGCGGTGCCGCCCGCCCCAACGGTTATTGCCCTGAACGTGCAACGTTATATGCAGTTAGACTAGCTACGCCTTTCGCTGAATTAAGGCGCGTCTGACGAAAACTCACAGCACGCCGCGTCAAACACCCGGCATACGACCCTTGACTCCCGGAGTTCGAGATTGAATCCATATTTCTATCGCTTCTGTACCGAACCGTACCCGAACGAGCAACGATTTGAAGTGTGGCGTGACGAGGTCAACGCAATATTCGACGTCGATATTGAAAAATCGGCGTCGTCCAGTTTTAACTACGATCTTTCCACCGGCTATATTGGTTCTTTATTGATGGGCTGCGGCACGTGGGCCGGACAGCGTGAACCGGTGGCTTATGGTGTAAAGCGGTCAGCGCAAATGATCCGCAGGGACGGCCTCGATCATTTTTATCTTTGCCTGGGCATTACTCATTCGTTATCGGGATATGCGGCTCGCACGCCGATAAAGGCCGACCCGTCGAAAATTTATGTGCTTGATCTGGCGCGCGAACTGGATTCGGAAATCGTCGCGGGTGACACCGTCATTCTGACGATCGCCCGCGATCTGCTCGAGCCGCGCATCCGCTCAGCCAATCTGCATGGCGTCGTGCTGCAAGGCCCCGTGAGCGCCCTGCTCGGCGACCACATGGTCGCGCTGCGGCGCCAGTTGCCGCATCTGTCGCCCGCCGACATGCCCTATATCGAACAGGCGACACTGGCGATGGTCTCCGCGGCGCTGGCGCCGTCGGTGCAAACGCTCGCGGACGCCGAACATGAAATCAATCACGCGCTGCTGGTGCGGGTGCGCCGCTATATCGACGCAAATCTCACTGCTGCCCAACTTTCTCCGCTGCAGATTTGCCGCGACGTTGGCATTTCGCGTGCTCGTCTGTACCGGCTCTTCGCTCGCGAGTCGGGCGTCGCCGCTTATATCCAGCAGCGCAGGCTGGCAAAAATCCGCCAGATACTGGAAAGCCCGAAGGGCCGGAAACAGCGGCTTTCCACGCTGGCGTTTCAATACGGTTTCAAGAGCGAGTCGCACTTCAGCCGGAGCTTCCGCCAGGCGTTTGGCTGCTCGCCGAGCGACGTACGAGACCGTGCCGCAGCGGAGCGTGCGCAGCCAGCCGCGCCTCGGCGCGGCGAATACCGGCCAGGCTCATTGCGCGATGTACTGGACAAGCTAGACAAGTAGAAATGCGTTGAGACGCATAGTCAAGAAATCGAGACGCTCAGGCAAAAGCACGCGGCGCGCAACTGCTACCATTTTTCCGCCTGTCTTAGTTATGAAGATACGCGTCTGGAACATTCAACGCTAACCTCGGCTTGCGTTTCCCGGCGCCAATTCACAATCAGAACCGGGGATCAACAATGGGGTATCGCCAATTGGCGCCATGGGCCGTCCTGATTCTGGCCGCCTGTGCGCATAATCAGTCGGCGAGTCAGTTGGTGCGTATTTGCGACGAAAGTGGATGTGGCGAGCGGCCAAAAAATCAGATTGCCTTAGACGCTTCGCGCAACGGCCAGAATACGGCCGAAACAGACACGGACCAGCGCATCGCCGCGCTGGTAAAAGCCGGGGAGACCAACCCGCGTGCAGCATATGACTTGGGCCTGCGTTATTTTCGCGGCGATGGCGTGCGTCAGGACAGTTATCAGGCGCTTAAATGGATGCGCAAAGCGGCAGAAGGTGGCGACCTGCAAGCACAAAAAGCACTGGGCCGCTTTTATCTATTCGGTCTTGAAGAGATGGGCCCCGATCCACGCGAGGCCGAAAAATGGCTACTGATCGCGTCGGAACGGGGCGATAAGGAATCGGGGAAGCTGCTCGCGCAAGCGCGAGCAGCCAAGCAATCTGATCAGGATTACTACCGGTGGCAGACAGAAGCGCGCGCGCTGTACGGCAGGTGGTATGCCGATTACCCCTACCAGGGTTACTGGCAGGGTCAGGGATGGTACTGGTATTGACGCATCCGGATAGAACAACTCCGCCGGGCCGTCTCATTGACATTCCGTCAACTGCATCACGCATCCTTTAAGCACAATCAAGACATGAAGCTCAATCCGACATATTGGAGCGCCAAGGGCGTCTTCCCGATCATTTTGACCGGACTTCTAAGCGCCTGCGGGGGCATGGTATCCACCGGCGGTCAAAGTGCCGGCGTCTCGGGCGCAGCCGGCGGCTCGACAAGCGCCGGCGCCGAGGAAACACTCGAGCGCTGCAAGGCACCACTCGGCACCATTGCAGTCGACGACGGGCGCAATGCGGACTGGTTCGGTCCGTTCGGCAGTGCTACGCAGGTTACGACGATCGAGCCGCTGTTGCGTCTCGCAGTTCAGCAATCGAACTGTTTTGTGATCACGTCGATTGGTAATCAGAAGACGGATGCGCGGCTCTCCCGCATCACGGGCTTGCAGCGCAATTCCGGCGAGTACCGTGCGGGATCGAAGCAGCAGAAAGGTCAACGGGTCGCGGCGGATTACTACATGGAACCGCAGATCGTGATTAACGATTCCGCCATCGGCGGCGTCACTGGCGTGCTGGGCGGTCTGATCGGCGGCAATGCATTGGGCAAGATTGCGGGCGGCATGCAGTCGAAGGCGTCGGTGGTCACACTTACGCTGTTCGACGTGCGCTCGGCCCTGCAAATATCGGCAGCCGAAGGCAATTCGACCGCGACAAACTACGGCGCGGCATTGGCGGGCCTCGGCGGAAGCGCGGGCGGCGGGCTAAGCGGATTCTCCAGAACGCCGGAAGGCAAGGCAACGGTCGCGGCATTCATCGATGCATACAACAAGATGGTCGTCGCGCTGCGCAGCTACAAGGCGCAGGATGTGAAGGGCGGCTTGGGAAGAGGCGGGCAGCTGCAGGTGAATTGAACCGTATTTTCGTTAGGTTCATGGGGCGGCTGACCGGAAACGGTTAGCCGGCAAGGGCCGATTCGGTTCCCTTTCAAAGCTGCTTTGCCGCTTTACGAGCGTTGTTGCGTCGTCGACGTTACCTGCGCGCGCCTTTACCTGATCAGCGTCATGAACCTGCCTGATGATCGCCGGCCGGCGCGGGAGGAGGACGCGTACGACTCGAGCGTCGCGGAATTCGCTCGGTACGTTGCCTGCGGCGAAAAACGAAGACGCGGGCGGTGCGGGCAATCGATGGTTGGTCCTGGTAAAAGATGGTTCGACAAGTGTCACCGGATGCAGAACCGACGGACCGCATGATCCAGGGTTTCGGTCAGGCCCTCGACGGCATGCCTGGACGCGGAATAAAAACCGATCCCTCCACCGCACACGGGCGTACGTCACGCGCTCGCCGCATAACGCACGCCTGAAGTAAGCCGCGCGATAGACGAGGAGCCGCTTCAAGCCGGGAGTTCTGCCGACATCTGTCATTGCGCAAGCTTCTTGCGCAACACAGTCACGTCGCGCGTGGCGACCGGCGCCGCCCGATTTCCCCACGATGCGCGCACGAAGCTCAGCACGCGCGCAATCTCGGCGTCGGTGAACTGGTTTGCAAACGCCGGCATCTTGCGGCGCTCCGGACCGTTCAGCGTCTGCGGGCTATTGCCGCCTTCCAGAAGCAGCCGTACCAGCGAAGTGTTTTCCGCCGCCAGCACGACAGGATTGCCCGCCAGCACAGGGAACTTGCCTGCTTCGCCGCGCCCGTCGGCATGATGACATTTCGCGCAGAACGACATGTACAGCCCGGCCCCGGGACGCTCGACATCGCCAGTCTTTAAGGCAATCGTTGTTTGCAGCGCCGTCTGATCTCCCGTCCGCTGATTCTTCGACGACTCTGGCGAATACGCGCCCGACGGTTGTCGCGCAGGCAGACTCTTCAGATAGTGTCCGATCGCATCCAGATCTTCGTCGTTGAAATATTGCGCGCTGTCTTCCACCACCTCGGCCATGCTGCCAAACGCGACGATGTGAGTGTCCGCGCCGTGCCCCGTCTTGAGGAACGAAGCGATGTCGCGCGGCGACACGCGCCCCAGGCCCGATCCGGGATCGCCGGTCAGATTCGGCGCGAACCAGTGGTCGTTCGTACCGCCTGTCAGATAGCGCCGCGACGACTGGTCGTAGCCCCGTTCCTCGTAGGCCGGACCGCGCGGCGTGTGACACGCGCCGCAATGCCCGAGCGACTGCACGATGTACGCGCCGCGGTTCCACAGCGCGTCGTGCCGGCCATCGGGCACGAAGCGCTCATGGCGGACGAAGGCGAAATCCCACAACGCAAGGCCCCAGCGCTGGCTGAACGGGAACGGCAGCTTCGTCTCGGGCGGCCGGTTCACCACCGGCTGCACGCCGTGCATGAAGTACGCGTAGAGCGCGTGCATGTCGGCGTCATTGATCTTTGTGAACGACGCGTACGGCATGGCTGGATAGAGCCGCTTGCCGCCGCGAGCTACGCCGTCCCGCAGCGCATGCTCGAAGTCTGAATAGCTGTAGCGGCCGATTCCCGTTTGCGGGTCTGGCGTGATGTTCGTCGAATAGATGGTGCCGAACGGCGAGCCCATCGGCAGACCACCGGCAAACGGCGCTCCCTGCTTCCGCACCGTGTGGCAACCCGCGCAGTCGGCGAGTTTCGCAAGATAGTCGCCGCGTTTGATCAATGCGGGATCGGTCGACGCGACGGCGTCGTCCGAATCGGGTATCGCGAAGCGCGCGGAACTGTGTGTCGTCACGCCGGCCGCGGCGGCGGCGAGCGCTACACCGAGCATCGCAAGCGTGACGCTAATTCGTTTCATACCGGTCATCGCCACGCGCTGCACGGTGAAACCAGCACGACGGCCAGTCCGGTCGCCACCAGCCCGACGGCAAATAGCAGGCTGAGTATGAGCCCTGCCATTGCAAGAAACCGCGTCCGTCCCACCGTTATTGCGGGGATGGCGGGCACCGGATCCGCACGTGCATCGCGAGTCACGCGCCAGTTGCGCCACGCAACCCACACCCCCGCCACGCCGATCAGCAGAGCAACCACGCTCATCGCATTCAGTACCGGCATCAGCCACGACCATTGAGGCGCCGGCAACGCAGCCCGATGCGGATAACACCCCTGCGCCGCAAGCGTCTGGCCAATTTCCGTTTGCACGACCCACGCGGCCGCTGCACCGAGCAGGCCGAACACGATCATCAGCGGCCCCACGCGCCTTCGTGGCGGCCCTTGACGCGCGGAAGGGCCGGCAGCGGCGCAGACGGTTGCTTTCGCCGGTTCGCGGGGCGCTTCTTGATGGATCACTGCGGCAGGCATCGTCGCGCTCCTAGAAGAAAAACGGTGTGACATACAGCGTCGTGAAAATAAATAGCCACACCACATCGACGAAATGCCAGTACAGGCCGCCAATCCTCAGCGCCGCGCAACGCTTTTCGTCGAAGTAACCCAACGCTGTCCAGACGAGCAGGCATGTGAGCACGATCAGGCCGACCAGTACGTGCATCACGTGAAAGCCGGTGATCGTGAAGTACAGCGAGCCATAGAGATGCGTGGTCATGCCATACGGGTGGTCGTGCCATTCCTTCATCTGGATGCCGACGAATACGACGCCCAGCACGATCGCGAGTGCCATGGATGCCACCGCCCAGCGAATCCTGCGCCGCCGCACCATACGCTCGCACAGCCATACGAGAACGCTGCTCGTCAGCAGCACGGCCGTGTTGAACGCGCCGATGCCGATCTTCGGCAAGCCTTCAGGCGGCCAGTGCAATTCCGTCTGCGAGTTGAGGTAGAGATACGAGAAAATCAGATAGCCGAACAGCGATGCCTCAGTGGCAACGGTCGCCATCATTCCCCACCAGCCACTCGACAATTTGCCTGCGCTGCCGACCGGAAGGATCACGTCGTCATCGGTCAGCTCACTCATGGCCGGCTCTCCTTCCTGCGCCCCGTCCTGCACCACGTCCTGCACCCTCATCTTGCACTCTCTCCGGCTCGCGCTGGACGAGCAGACGTTCAGGCCACAACCAGATCAGCATCGACACGCCGCAGGCCGCCGCCATCAGGCCGGTGGCAACCCAGGCATGCAGCAGCATGGCGACGAACAGCAACGCGCTGAACAAGCCGAGCAGGAACGGCGCGTACGAGTCGCTCGGCATCTTGAGGATGATGTCCGGTTTTGCATCGAGCGACGTCGTACCGAGCGCCTCGCGCCCGTGGTCGAGCAGAAAGCCTGTTTCGAGCTTCGAACGCCCGCCCTCGCCGATGCGGTCCTCCCATAGCGGATTGCGGCTGGCGACGAACGGCACCACGGCGAAGTTATACGGCGGAGGCGGCGACGGCACGGACCATTCGAGCGTCGCGGCGTCCCAGGGGTTGTCGCCGGCTGGTGCGCCGCGCCGCAGACTCGCCAGTATGTCGATCAGAAAGATCAGAATGCCGACGGCGAACACGAACGAGCCGATTGTCGTCACGAGGTTGCTGGTGTTCCAGCCCATGTTGTCGGGGTACGTGTAGATACGGCGCGGCATGCCGAGAAGACCCGAGATATGCATCGGGAAGAAGCCGACGTTGAAGCCAATGAAGGTGACCCAGAAAGCGAGCTTACCGAGCCGCTCGTTCGTCATGCGGCCGGTGAACTTGGGGAACCAGTAGTAGATGCCGCCGAGTACCGGAAACACGTTGATGCCGAGTAACACGTAGTGCAGATGCGCGACCACGAAGTAGGTATCGGTGAGCTGCCAGTCGAACGGCACCGCGGCGGTCATCACGCCCGACACGCCGCCTATCACGAACATCAGCACGAAGCCCGCGAAGAACAGGAACGGCACGCGAAAGACAGGCCGTCCAAGCCAGATGGTCGCAATCCACGCAAACGTCGCAACTGCGCTCGGGATCGAAATGAGCATGCTGGCCGCGCCGAAAAACGCGAGCGCGAGCGGCGGAATACCCGTGGCAAACATGTGATGAATCCAGACCACGAAGCCGATTATCATCGTGGCGACGGTTGAGACCGCCACCGGCGTATAACCCACGAGCGGACGGCGGCAAAAGGTCGGCAGCGCGTCGGAGACGATGCCCATTGCCGGCAGCACGACGACATACACCCAAGGGTGCGCAAAGATCCAGAACATGTGCTGCCATAGCAAAGGACGGCCGCCGTTTGCCACATCGAAGAAATGAGTGCCGACTTGCCGGTCAAGCCACAGCATGAGAAACGCGAGACTGACCGACGGCACCGCGACCAGGTTGGCCGCCGACGCCGTCAGCGTGCCCCAGACGAGGATCGGCAGCCGGTCGATCGACATGCCCGGCGCGCGCATACGCAAGAGCGTTACCACGAAGTTGACCGATCCCACCGTGGTCGATATGCCGAGCAGCACCATGCCAAGCGCGTAGACGTCGATGTTGGGCCCTGTGTCGTATTCGAGACTCGCGAGCGGCACGTAATTGAACCAGCCGGCGTCGGGTGCCTGACCGAGCGGAAAGCTTGCGTAGAGAAAGAGTCCGGCAAACAGAAAGACCCAATACGAGAGCGCATTGAGGCGCGGAAACGCCATGTCGCGTGCGCCGAGCACGAGCGGCCACAAGTAGTTCGAGAACCCTGACAGCACCGGCAGCGCATACAGGAAAATCATGGTGATGCCGTGCATCGTGAACAGTTGGTTGTACTGTTCCGGCGACAGCAGATGCGAGTTCGGCCGCGCAAGCTGAACGCGCATCACGAGCGCCTCGACGCCGCCCGCGATCAGAAAGATAAACGCCGTGACGATGTAGCGGATGCCGATGCTCTTATGGTCCACGGTGGACAGCCAGCCGCGCCAGCCGGGCTCCGTTTCCCATAGCTCGCGCAGCCGCTTTTCGCGCTCGGAGCCTTGCGGCATGCTGCCCACTTCTGGTCGGCGCGCGAGTCGCAAGTCAGGTGGCGGGGGTGCGAGGTCGGCCATGTTTTTCCCTGTCTGAAAGCGCTGGACGCTGCATTAGCGAAGCGTCGCGAGATATGCGCAGAGGGCCGCGGCGTCCTGCGCTTTCAGCGTAAAGCTCGGCATCAACGAATCGGGTTTGATCTGCTGCGCGTGCTGAATCCAGTCGAGCAGATGCTCCGGCGTGTTCGTCAGAGTACCCGCTGCGAGTTGCTGGCGCGAGCCCACATGCGTGAGGTCCGGCGCTTGCATGCCGGCGGCGTCACTGGCGCGTACCGTATGGCAGCCGGCGCAGCGATCCAGGAAGATCCTTTGACCCGCTTGCGCCAGGTCGCCAACCGGCGCTGCTGCATGACGCAATTGTGCAGAGCGCCAGGCATCGAACTCGGTTCGCGGTTGCGCGACCACGTCGAACGCCATGTGTGCATGCTGCGCGCCGCAGAACTGCGTGCACTGCCCGCGATAGACGCCGGGCGTGTCGGCCTCGATCCATTGCGTGTTGATCTGGCCCGGGATGGCCTGGGTTTTGCCCGCAAGCCGTGGCACCCAGAACGCGTGAATGACGTCGGCGCTCTTGAGCCCGATGCGCACCGGCACACCGACCGGAATGTGAATCTCGTTGGCGGTCACGAAACGGTTGTCGGCGTCGGAGTCGTCCGCGTACTCGACTTTCCACCACCAGTCGTACGCAGTGACGGTGATGTTCAGGCCCGGCGTGAGCGATGGTTGCGCGACCGCTTGCAACGTGACGAGCGTATAGACAAGCGACACCAGCAACGCGACCGTCGACACGCCGACGCCAATGGAAAGCCAGCGCATGCCGCCCTCTTCCTTGCCGATGGCGCCCGAGGCAGCTTCAGGACGGCGCCGCACGATTGCCACCGTGAGTAGCAGCGCGATGATGATGACTACCGCCACGCACATTGCGGCCAGACCCCAGCCGAGGTGCATCGTCGGTGTCGCCGCAGGACCGGCTGCATGCAGGAAATAGTCGAGCGGCGCATTAGCGTGCGCAAGCGGTGACGCAAGCATCAGCGTTTCTGCGCTGATGCTGAACAGCACGAGGCGACGCAGGCTTAGCGTCGCGTCCACGTCGATACCACACAACTATGGAGCGCCGCGATGCTGTCCCAGGTACGGTGGGGACAAGCATGGACCAGCGATGACGACGCTGAGTCATCGACGTCGCTACGCGCGCTGGGAAGATGCACACCTCTTTCCGTCTGAGTCACCGGTTGTTCTCCTGCTTTTCTCGGGGCCGGGGCGGCATGAATCCTTCTGGTTGGAATCATGCGACCTTAGTGCGCAGCAAAAAGCTTGCCCGATCCAAACACAGCGATTCGAATCACACTGTGACGTGGGCTTCGAGCGCGCCACGAACTGCTACTTGCCCATGAAGACTGGAGGCCAAAAGCTCGCTTTTCAACCGCGCTTCTGGCTCAGGCGAAGATCAGCACAAGAAAGTTCCTCCACCCACGGGCCACCGGACGACGGCAGGTGATGGCATCTTTAACATAAAGCGTTGACCAGATCGATACATCACAGCATGACATTTTTCAATGCATGAAAGATGTTCGAGAGTTCAATCGTCGAGGTGGGCTGTGGGTTGATGACGATGTATCGTGTAAACGGCAGTAAGCCGCCTACCTTCGCGTTTGCAGCTGCTAGTTCCTAGTCCTACGTGAGTAAGGCTAACGTGGGTGTCGGCCACTCCGGAAAATCGGCTGACTCAGCAGAGTAAGTCAAGCCATGTCCGTCTAACGGAAAAGGTTCGATAGAAAATCGTTTGGGAAGGCACGCGCATTGCATCACAACATGATACATGCAGTCATGCATACCCTGCCTGTTGCAAGGCGCTGGAGGATTCATGGCAACAACGGAAACAATGGGCCGATCCGCGCTGGATCTGCATGGTGCTCAATAACGAGGATCTGAACCAGGTCACGTGGGAGCAGCGGGTCATGAACGGAGCCCCAAAGTTCGAGGCGTCGCAGGACATTCCGTCGGTGCCTTATCACCGTTTTGCGGAACTGTTCGGCTTGCGCGGCGTTTATGTAGACGACGCGGCGCGCATGGCTGCGGCGTGGGACGCAGCGCTGGCGTCCGATCGTCCGGTGGTCATCGAAGTCAAGGCCGCCTCCAACGTACCGCCACTGCCGCCGCATATCACGCTGCAACAGGCCAAAGCATTCGCCACGACGCTGTTCGAAGGCGATCCCAACGAGGGGAACGTGATCATCGATACGGCGAAGCAGGTGCTCGGCGCGGTGCTGCCGGGTCATAAGGACAAGTAGGGAGCGCGCGCCATGCACCTGACCCAACGTGAAGCGCCGGTGGAATCCGTCCGGGCCCGCGCCTACACCATTCCCACCGATCGCCCGGAAGCGGACGGCACCTACGCGTGGCAGTCCACTACGCTCGTCGTGGCAGAGGTCACGGCCGGGGGCAAGACCGGCATCGGCTACACCTACAACGACGCGGCCACCGCGCAGTTCATTGAGGCTACGCTGGCTTCCGCGCTGATCGGCGAGGACGCGTGGAATGTCGATGCGCTGTGGCTCCGCATGCAGCAGCGCGCGCGCAACATCGGCCGGTCTGGGATCGCCGCGACCGCCATCTCGGCGCTGGACTGCGCGCTGTGGGACGTCAAGGCGCGGCTGCTGGACATACCGCTCGCGCGGCTTCTCGGCGCGGCGCGCAGCCACGTTCCGCTCTATGGCAGCGGCGGCTTCACCACCTACACGGACGACGAAATACGCGACCAACTCGGCCGCTGGGTGCATGAAGACGGATGCCGCTGGGTCAAGATCAAAATCGGCACCGAGCCGTCGCGCGATCCGCACCGGGTGCAAGTGGCCCGCGAGGCCATTGGTGATCATGCCGGCCTTTTTGTCGATGCAAACGGCGCGCTGGATCGCAAGCAGGCGCTGTTCTACGCCGAAGCATTCGCGGGCTACGGCGTGGAATGGTTCGAAGAGCCGGTCTCGTCGGATGACGTGGCCGGCCTCGCATCGCTGCGCAATGCCTTGCCCGCGCGCATGGAGCTGGCCGCCGGGGAACACGGCCACACGCTTGACGATTTTCGCGTGCTACTCGCCAATGAAGCCGTCGATGTCTTGCAGGCTGACGTCACTCGCTGCGGTGGCATCACCGGGTTTCTGCGCGTGGCCGCGCTCTGCGATGCCTTTCATGTTCCGCTCTCGGCGCATTGCGCGCCCGCGCTGCATCTCCATGTGGCGTGCGCCGCGCCGCGTTTGCGGCATCAGGAATGGTTTCACGATCAGGTACGCATCGAATCGATGCTCTTCGAGGGCGCACCGGGTGCGCATGACGGCGCGATTGCGCCGGACTGGTCGCGGCCCGGCTGCGGGCTCGACTTCAAACATGCGGATGCACACCGGTATGCGGTTTGAGACTCGCGATACAAGACACGAAAAATGACGCAAACCAGATCAATCGACATCGCTATCGGTTGCGGTCTCGCTGCCGCCACTTTCGCGCTCGTGCGCCTTGGCGGAAAGAAGACGCCGGCCTCGCCGGCACTGACGCATCTCGACACGGCGCGCACCTTCAACCGCAGTTCGGCGCTGCTTGCGCTGTCCGTGCTGACAGACAGCGCGATGGAGCACTATCGCGGCTCGTTCGACAACCCGGCGATGTACGCACCGCTCGTGGTCTCCGCGCTGTCCCTCTTCGCGGGGCTGCATGGCGGTTCGGATCGCGAGCCGGCGCGGCATCCGGTGCGCGATTCGATCTATCTCACCGCGGCGCTCGCGGGGGTCGCAGGCACGGGTTTCCATCTGTACAACATCACCAAGCGTCCCGGCGGATGGAGCTGGCACAACCTCTTCTACGCGGCGCCGATCGGCGCGCCGATGGCCTTGCTGCTCTCCGGCGCGCTGGGCGCGGTATCTGAACGGCTACGGGACGAGCCCGCGCAAGAGCCGCGTCTCTTTGGCATGCCGGCGGGCCAGGCACTCGCGCTGCTGACGAGCGCCGGGCTGGTCGGCACACTCGGCGAGGTCGCGCTGCTGCATTTCAGGGGTTCGTTCCAGAACCCGGTTATGTATGCACCCATCGTGATTCCGCCGGTCGCCGCGGCGCTGCTCGTCAACGCAGCGCTGGCACCGCCGCGCGAACACTGGTTCACGCGACTATGGCTGCGTGTGACGACGGCGCTCGGCTTCATCGGCGTGGGCTTTCATGCACGCGGCGTCGCGCGCGCTCACGGCGGATGGCGCAACTGGAGCCAGAATCTGTTCAACGGCCCTCCCCTGCCCGCGCCGCCAAGCTTTTCGGCGCTTGCACTCGCGGCCTTAGGCGCGCTCCGTCTTCGGGAGACAGAAAAGAAATGACCGGACTGCCCCGCTATCCTGGCTATGACGTGACGGCGAAACGCGATACACCCTCATGGGACGACGTGACGCGCACCGTGATCGACGAGCGTCTGGCGACGCCCCACGAGCCCCATTTTTTCGATGCCGTCGAATGGCAAGCGCTTGGTGCGTTGTGCGCGTGCATCGTGCCGCAAGACCGGCAGCGCCCGGAAGTTCCCGTGGCCGCGCTCGTCGATGCACGGCTCGCGAAAAACGTCAGCGACGGTTATCGCGACGCCCGACTGCCGCCGATGCGCGAAGCGTGGCGCATTGGCCTTCGCGCGCTCGATGCGGAAAGCCGGACGCGTCACGAACTGCCGTTCGCCAGCCTCGGCGATGACGCGCGCCACGCGCTGCTCACCAACATGCAGGAAGGCAAGCTCGACGGCCCCGAATGGTGCGGCATGCCGAGCGCCGTCTTCTTTGCGAAGCGCGTGCTGCACGACATCTGTGGAATGTATTACGCGCATCCTCATGCGTGGAGCGAGATCGGTTTCGGCGGACCCGCCAATCCGCGCGGCTACGTCCGCATGGTGGCCGACCGGCGCGATCCGTGGGAGGCAGCGGAGGCCAAGCCCGGCCACGAAGACGAGGCATATAGGGAGAATCGCCGTGTCCGCTGATGCACCCCACGATGCACAACACGTCCCGCGCGGCAAGCACGGACGCGCCCCCGACGTCTTTCACCCCGGCGCATGGATTCCGATGCGCGAGTATCCGCAGGATGAAGCGGTCGACTTTGCGATCGTTGGCACCGGCGCGGGCGGCGGTACGCTTGCCTGCCGTCTCGCCGAAAAAGGCTTCAAGGTCGTCGCGTTCGACGCGGGCGCATGGTGGCGTCCGCTCGAAGAGTTCGCCTCGGACGAGACGCATCAGGGCAAGCTGTTCTGGACCGATGAGCGCATCTGCGACGGCGACGACCCGCTTCAACTCGGCAACAACAACAGCGGCAAGGCCGTGGGAGGCAGCACCGTCCACTTCGCGATGGTCTCGTTGCGCTTCCGTCCGGAGTGGTTCAAGTCGCGTTCGCTGCTGGGCTACGGCGCGGACTGGCCGCTCGACTGGCGCGAAATGTGGCGCTACTACGGCGAAGTCGAAGAGGCGCTGAAGATCGCGGGCCCGGTGAACTATCCGTGGGGACCGAAGCGTCCGCGCTACCCGTATCGTGCGCATGAATTGAACGCGTCCTCGCTCGTACTGGCGCGCGGCTGCGAGGCGCTCGGCATCAACTGGTCGCCGACACCACTCGCCACCGTCTCGGCGCCGCGCGGCGACGCGCACCCGTGCGTGTATCGCGGCTTCTGCGTGTCTGGTTGCGCCACTAACGCAAAACAGAGCGCGCTCGTCATGTGGATACCCCGAGCGGTCCGCGCCGGCGCCGAGATTCGCGATCTCGCGATGGTCGGCCGCATCGTCATGGGCGACGACGGACGCGCGAGCGGCCTCGAATACATGCGCGAAGGCCGCTGGCAATTCCAGCGGGCGCGCAACGTCGTGGTCGCGGGATACGCGATCGAAACGCCGCGCCTGTTGTTGATGTCCGCGACCGACCGCTTCCCGGATGGCCTGGCCAACAGTTCCGGCCTCGTCGGCAAGAATCTGATGGTGCAGATGAATCAGGCGGCCTGGGGGACGATGGACGAAGAGATCCGCTGGTACAAGGGCCCGCCTTCGCTGTCCCTCACCGAGCACTGGAATTACGAGGACAAGGGCAAGGATTTCTTTGGCGGCTATTGCTACATGAGCCAGGGACCGTTGCCGGTCGCGTGGGCATCGACACAGAACGGACGAGGTCTGTGGGGGCAGCAGTTGCAGGACGAGATGCGCAAGTACAACCATCAGGCGGGGCTGAAGATTGTCGGCGAAGCCATGCCGCAGGAGCGCAACCGCGTGACGCTCGCCGACGAGAAGGATCAGTACGGACTGCGGGTTGCGCGTGTGACCTATTCGCTGTGCGACAACGACCGGCGACTCGTCAAGCATTCGCTGGACTTCATGAGCCTCGCGCTCGAAGCGGCCGGCGCGCGCGATGTCTGGCGCGAAACCGACGACACGTGTCACCTGAACGGCACGGCCCGCATGGGCGACGATCCGGCGACCAGCGTGGTCAATGCCGACTGCCGGAGCTGGGACATCGACAACCTGTGGATCTGCGACGGCTCCGTGTTTCCGACCGTTGGCGGCGTGAACCCGTCGTTGACCATACAGGCAATCGCCATGCGCACGGCCGACAGGATCGAAGCGCTTGCGGCGCGAGGAGACCTCTGATGCGAACCACCGTTACGAAACGTAAGGTAGCCGTCATCACCGGCTCCGGTGCGGGCGTGGAACACGCGGCCGCAGACGAATTCGCGCGCCACGGCCATGACGCTTGGACGCCGGGGCTCACGCTCGACTATGCCCGAGCACTTAGCATGGTCACGGATCCGCGGCCGTATGCGTGGCACACAGCACGTGCTATCCGATATTGACGATGTGTCGAGATCGAGGAGCGGATCGACGTATGACCGACGCGGCCGGGCGACGATGGAACGCTGTACGGCCCAGTTGCGGTCATTCGACAACATCGCGAAGATCGCCGACTATCTCTCGGATATGCGCGACTTGCTCAGTCCTGTACCACGAAAACCTTGAAGTAAGTTTCTCTTTTCGCGAAAGACTTCAGACTTGATAAAAGCCATTTTTTCGATTACGACGGCGTGCTAACGACGAACAAAACAGGATCCCTGACTACAAATAGACCCCGAGGAACTGTCCCACATCATCGAGGCTATCTATCGGGAAGGACTAGTCGCGATGCTAGACAAGGTCGGAGGTCTTCGGCGCTGGGCAGCCGCTTTGAAGCAAACCAAGGGGCCGGAACGGGTCGGGTGTACGCACTACCGACTGATCGCTTCCGGAAAGCAGAACAACACTGGCCGCTTTTCAGTTGGGAATTTGAAGGCGGTCGGCCGTAGCCGACCCTGAGCGGTCAGCTGATGCGTCCGATAACGGACATTCGGAATGTTGACTACTTCAACGCCCAGTGCCAATTGCCCGCGTAGTCTCGCTCCACCGTCTCCTGTGACTGGAACGTGAATCTGAGACCTTGAACGACTTCATCAGTGCACTCACGCGCCCGAAACACAGCCTTGAATTCCTTCAGGAGCGCCTCGTTTCCCGCAAGCAAATCACGCTCCGCATCTGTTTTTGTTTTGACCAAGAACCAAGATTGGGTTGGCTCAAGGTCGAGTGCCGTCACTGCGCAATCTGATACGTAACGCCGAGTAAGCGATCGCATTTCAGCTTCGGCATGTATCGCTACGAGATGAAACCTGGCTGTCATTGATATTTGGCTTTGTCGGTAAACGGAGGCTGCTCCGGAGTCTTCCATGCCGATGCGCCGTTTTCGTGATGACGAGTGGTTCAATCCGCACCCGAGCAGCGACGTTCGGCAGGCCAATCGAAAATTTCTAGTGCGTCAGCGGCCGTGATCACTAGATCGCGGCCGCCGCGAACTTGAATCGCAACCAAGCGCTGAACAGTCGCAACGAATTCGGGTTCGTTCAAAGGTGTTTCCTTGATGTGTAAAGGACACGAGGCGTGATTTCCCAACGGTCAAGACACCGGTTCGCCACTACCAACGATACTTACAATTGTCGACGATTCCGGCATGCGGTGCCAGGTGTCCGTTCCTGGCCGCACTCAGCCTCATGAGTCCCAGCATCCCTCGCCAGCGCCTCTCTGCAAAAAGCAAGATGCCGATCCGAGGCGAGCCCTCATGTGGACGTCATTACCGTTGCTGAGTAACCGGAAGGTGCATTCAGCGAACTACAACTATATAAATAAGGGCGCCACCACCGATGATGACAGCCAATGCGAACCACCCTTTGTTCGATGTTGGCAAGTCCGCTCCCAGCCCTGCGGCCGCTGTCGCGAGTAACAAAACAATGCTCAAAAGACCGAATATTCCCCGACCTAGCCATGAGAACAGGGTGGTCACACGATCGACCAGACTTCGTTCTCGATACGGACTCGGCGGTCGGCGTCGAAATTCGGGTCTTTTGTGAAACAGCATTTTCGAGAGATGGTCTGCGGGATGGGCCGCTTTTTCTATCGGCAGTAAAAACCAGGCTGATTGCTCGGATTGTCGACGATTCACGCATTCTTGTCGAACGGCCGCCTATGGCCGATCAGAGATGTCAACGTTCTTCGACCAGCGGACTACCCGGCGAGCGCCATGCGATTCGCCGATACGCTCCATCGAGCAAGCCTTCATCACGAAAGCGCTCGAAAACTTCTGCTGGGGACCACCCGGGACCTGCGGCGAAACAGAAGTCTTGCCTGCGCAGCCGATCGAACAACGCAGCTTTCTCGCCATCGTCTCTGACGTTTATACAGTATGTGCCGGACTCGTCGTTTCGATGTTCGAAGCCCATCGCAACAAGCACATTTTGAAGTCCAACGAGGGGGGCTTTTACAATCACCTCCAAGGCGGATGCCTCGACAACATAACCTGTATCAGACATAAAATTGTTGAGTCGGGTGCATTCAGGCTGCACATCGGTAATTAACCAGCGTGATCGGGTTCTCGGCGTGCTCGTGCGGCGGCACACCGACTTTGTCGACAATTCCAATCCTACCTCGAACGACCGGTTATGGCCGGACAGCGACCCGACGCTGTCCGGCCTACGTTCCTCACACGTCCGTTTGCTCCGCCATCTCGAGCGCATCATCGACCTCAATTCCGAGGTACCGAACCGTGCTCTCCAGCTTCGTGTGTCCGAGCAGTAACTGTACTGCCCTCAGATTTTTCGTGCGACGGTAAATCAGCGAAGCCTTTGTCCGGCGCATCTTATGCGTTCCGTAAGCCGCATCATCCAGTCCGATCGCTCGTATCCAGCGATGGACAAGTCGAGCGTATTGTCGGGTCGACAGGTGCGGCGAGTCGTGGATGCGACTCGGGAAACAGATAGTCGCCGCGCGAAAGCGCCGCGGCCCGCACCCACGCCTCTACGCTCGTACGTGTCTGCTCAATGATCTCGAACTGTACCGGCCGCTGCGTCTTCTGCTGCATGACTGTCGCCCGCGCCGCGACGCGCGAGCCCAGGCATATATCCGAAACTCGCAACCGCGTGAGATCGCACGCCCGTAGCTTGCTGTCGATCGCAAGATTGAACAGTGCCAGGTCTCGCGTCTTTCCGGCGAGCTGCAAGCGGATACGAATCGCCCAGATCTCCCTAAGCTTAAGTGGTGGCTTCTGGCCCGTCAGCTTTCCCTTGTTCCATGGCACGCGCCGCGCGCTGCCGACATCAATGGCTTCCATGACGATTCTCCTTTCGACGGAAGGAGAGTCAGTCTGCGCCGATCGGCGGCGGACAAAGTCCGACCCAC
>Ga0209796_10000471_pt1 | contig 26333 bp, 27 predicted proteins | sample AgamicOrSfrz_FD_187167 | JGI IMG/M metagenome (GOLD analysis project Ga0209796, IMG submission 187167) | Agave microbial communities from Guanajuato, Mexico - Or.Sf.rz (SPAdes) (version 2) | ecosystem: Host-associated > Plants > Phyllosphere > Phylloplane/Leaf | place: Guanajuato, Mexico...
GAACGTCAAGTTTGCTTTAACTTCTCGATTTTCTAAGCGTTCAATTATTAAATGCATCGCAGTTAACGGCGTTTTAATTTCGTGAATCCAAGCTAACAGTTCATCTTTTTCCTGCGTCACGTGCAGCAGAGTTTGCAAGCCATCTTTTTTCGCTTGTTCTAATTGCTGCATCAGATTTCGCTGAACAATCTTTTCAAACGGACGCAGCGGATGAGAAAAAGTAGAAGAATCAAAGAAGTCTTCTTCATCGTTTAGCTTTTGATAAAATTTCGTTTCTTTATGATAGCGGAAGACGCAAAAAATAAGAAAGACAATTGATGATAAAAACACGATATAGAGAATCGAAGACAGAGGAATGGATTGATCAATATACGCGATAAATAGCATGAAAAAATGTATGATAAAAAAGAAAAGGATCCAGCTTAAACGCTCGCGAATAAAGAGTTTAATCATAGCGTTCCTCTTCAATGGCTACGTAGCCTTGTCCGACTTTTGTTTCAATAAAAGTTCCCAGTCCAATTTCATCTAATTTTTTTCGCAGGCGATTGACGTTTACCGTCAGCGTATTATCACTGATAAACCGTTTATCTTCCCACAAACTATTAATCAGTTCATCTCGGCTTACAATCGTATTCTTTTTTTGTATTAAGCATTTTAAAATAAAGATTTCATTTTTGGTTAAATCGATAGCTGTAGATTCGGTTGATATTTTGTTTTTTTCATAATCAATCGTAGCTCCTTGCCATGAAAGAAGGTTTACTTGTTCAACGCTGTAATTATATACGCGGCGGAGAAGGGCCTGTATTTTTGCTACAAGCACATCAAAATGAAACGGCTTTTGAACAAAGTCGTCGGCTCCAAACTGCATAGACATTACCATATCAGAAGGATGATCACGTGAAGATAGAAAAATAATAGGGATTTTTGAATGAGAACGAATCATTCTGCACCAGTGAAATCCGTCATACTTCGGCAGCTGAATATCCATAATAACTAAATCAGGTTTTACCTCGCTAAACTCCTGCATAACGTTACTGAAATCACAGATGCCGTAAACATCATAAGACCATTGCTCCAACCGTTCTTTCAGTTCGTTAAACAGCGTTACATCGTCTTCAATTAAAAGAAGTTTAAACAATAACACGTACCACGCTTTCTGTTTTTATACTTATTTTATAGCAATATCCTTTTATTTACCATATGTGATAGTAGATTCACCGGCGTTCTTTATAAAATGTGAAAGAATAGCTTTCGACGAGCATAGTTTATAAATATATATTGAACTCTAGTGAAAAAAGGAGAGCTGTTATGAAAGCAATGGTATGTACAAAGTATGGTAAACCAGATGTTCTTCAGCTTGAAGAAGTGGAAAAGCCTATTCCAAAAGAGAATGAAATACTGATAAAAATTCATGCCACCACGGTCACATCGGGCGACTGCAGAGTGAGGAGCTTTAACAGTCCACTGCTGTTATGGCTTCCAATGCGAATAGTTTTAGGATTACGGAAGCCTAGAAAATCAATCCTAGGTGTAGAGCTGGCCGGAGAAGTAGAGGACGTCGGAAAGAACGTAACGCGGTTCAAAAAAGGCGACCAGCTTTTTGCGATGACAGGCATGAAGTTTGGAGGATATGCGGAATATATCTGCTTACCAGAAAAGGGGACGATAGCCGTAAAGCCAGAGAATGTAACCCATGAAGAAGCCGCCTCTATTTCTTTCGGAGGCACGACGGCGCTGCATTTTTTTAGAAAAGGAAACATTCAAGCCGGGCAAAAAGTGCTTATCTACGGTGCTTCAGGTGCTGTAGGAACTGCCGCTGTGCAGCTTGCGAGCTATTACGGAGCTGAAGTGACAGGCGTGTGCAGTGCTAAAAATAGTGAACTAGTAAAATCTTTAGGAGCAGATTACGTCATCGACTACCAAAACGAAGATTTTAGTAAAAAAGAAGAAAGATATGATCTTATTTTTGATGCTATTGGAAAAATCACAAAAAATCAGTGCAAGGAAGCGTTAGTCTTAAATGGACGTTTTGTTTCGGTCGAAGGGCAAGGAATTGCGAAAGTGCAGACGAAAGATTTATTACTTCTTAAAAAGCTGATGGAAGAAGGGAGGATTAAATCAGTGATTGATAGATGCTACTTTTTAGAACAAATTCCAGAAGCTCATGAGTATGTAGAAACCGGACATAAAATAGGGAGTGTAGTTGTTACGTTAAAAAATTTAAAAAGAGAATCTCTATAGAGGATTCTCTTTTTCTACGATATTAAACTTTACTCTCCTCCTTTAATCCAAAGTTCAAGCGGAAGTCCTACAAGATTCTTTCCGATCCATTCTCTGGCAATATTATTAGAAGGACCCATAGCAATGCCCGCTCTGGCATCTCGAAACAAGCGTTCAATAGGGCCTTTTTTATAGCCGTATCCGCCGCTTACATCCAATGCAATTCGCGTTGCTTTGTTGGCTACTTCTGAAGCATGAACTTTAAATTCAGTCAGCGGAAGGGTAAGAACACCCTGTGCTTTTTGTTCAGCTTGTAAAATATCAAGCTGTTCTGCCAAGTCAATTTGCCATGGTTTGGTGCTTTCAATGAGGACTTTTGCTTCGGCAATCTGCTGGCGAATGACTTGATAGTCGCTAAGCTGGTTATTAAAATCGCGGTGAATCGTTCGCGTTGCATGGTTAACCGCAAGCTCTAGCGCATGTTCCGCTACGCCAAGCCAAGCAGAACCAAGGCCAATTAAATAAATAGGGGAAACGCCGTTTAAGACGATTTCTTTCCCTGTTTCTTCACTGCCTAGAAGATCTTCTTTTGGCACGTGTACATTTTTATAAGAAATCGGACCGCTGTGATTGCCGCGAACGCCCAGCGCTTCCCATGGACTTGCGGTGATGCCGTCTGATTTTCCATCTACAATAAAAAAGCTAATATCCGTTGCTTCTTGTGCTTCAGGACTGCGTGTTTGGACGATATAAAAATCAGCTTGCCCGGCGCTCGTAGTAAAGGATTTGTCAGCATTAACTACATAATCTTCGCCATTTCGCTGCGCTTGACTGAAGTTGTACCACCAGTGTCCTCCTGAGGCTTTTTCACTTGTAGAGTACGTACCAATCAGCCCTTGGTCAATTGGTTGTAACCAGCGTTTCTTTTGATCGTCGTTTCCGTACAGCGTAATAGTTTGAATTGCTCCGACATGCATCACGTAAACCAAAGCAGTGGAAGCACAAGCTTTTGCAATTTCTTCAGCTACAATCGCAAAAGCCACGTGATCAAGTTCTAAGCCGCTGTATGCCTTTGGTACAAGAATGTTTCCCCAGCCGGCTTTAATAAGCGCTTCTAAATTTTTTCGTGGAAAAACGCCTTCTTCATCTGTAAGGGCTGCATTAGGCCGGATCACTTCATCTACAAGAGAAGTGATTTTCTCGCGGATGGACGCGTAATAAGCGCGCGTTGATTGATTGTATACAGGACGTGCAGAAACTTCGACTGACATAACATACCTCCAAAAATTTTAATGTTTGTTACGATAAACTATTTATAATGCGCCCGCTTTTTCTTTTAGCTCCTGTTCTTTTTGTCTTACGAGCGGAATGATGGTTTCGCCAAACGTTTTGATTTCTTCTTCATAATGTAAAAAACCTGTCAAAATAATATCCACGCCGATTTTTTTCAGTTCGATAATTTGATTGGCGACTTGTTCGGGCGTTCCGATAAGGCCAGTTCGAAAGCCATCATTGTACTGAACTAAGTTTTTAAATGAAGAGTTTGCCCACATGCCTTCACCTTGAGGAGAAGCTTTTCCCGCAAATTGCACTTGACTTTCAAACCCTTCAACGGCCTCTTTATCTGCTTGTAGCACAATTTCTTTTAGCACTTGTTTTGCTTTTTCTTCTGTTTCACGGACAATGACAAACCCGTTCACACCGAATTGAATATCACGGCCGTTTGCGTTTGCTTTTACATCTTCAATTTGGTCTTTTAAGTTTTCAATCGAGTTGCCGTTCATGAAATAAACGTCTGATACTCGGCCTGCCATTTCACGGGCTGCTTTAGAGTTTCCTCCTTGAAATACTTTTGGCGGCTGAAGAGGCTTTGGTTTTAACGGTGCGTCATTTAATCGGTAAAAGTCTCCTTTGAACGTAGTCGTTTCGTTTTTCCATAGCTCTCGAAGCACGTTAATAAATTCTTCAGAACGGCGGTAGCGCTCATCATGATCTAGCCATGGTTCGCCGTAGCCGTTAAATTCGCCTTTAAACCAGCCGCTTACAACGTTCACAGAGACGCGTCCGCTGCTGATATGATCAATAGTCGAAATGATTTTAGCAAATACGCCGGGATGCCATAACCCGGGAAGAACCGCTGTAATAATGTTGATTTTTTTAGTAGTGGCGGCCAAAGCAGAAGCGAGAGTCGCAGCTTCTAGTTGATTTTCAGCTCCGTAGCTTGCAAAAAACCTAGTTTGCAGGAGAACATAATCAAAGCCCACCTGCTCGGCAATTTGCGCATACCGGCTGTTTGCTTCAAATGACCACTCTGTTTTTTGAGGAATGTTGGAAATGACAAGGCCTCCGCTTACGTTCGGGGCCCAATAAGCAAATTGCAAACTCATATGTAACGCCTCCTTAGTTAAGTAGTGAAAATAAATGAGCTGGGTAAACATTCATCTCCTTAAATGCTAAAGGCTCTTATCTCGCTTCAAGTTGAAGAGAAGATAAGAGCCTTCAGTAGCCTGACAGGCGGTACGGATGCTGAATGTACATATAGTTATATCACTGGTTATTCCGATAGTCAAAGTGAGTTTTAAGAAATTTAAAAAGAATGAAATCGTAATTAAGTTTAACTGAAGAAGGAAGAGATCATCTATTTTAACTAAAAACAAACTTGACTTATAGGAATAGTGAGTATACTATTCAAATATGTTAAACAAATGAGAAATAAACATCTATTTTTTCTAAATAAATAGCCGTTTAAAAACGATCGGCCAGACGACTGGAGATGCTTTCTTTGAACAATCAAAGCATCTCTTTTTAATTGTCGTAAAAAGGAGGAAGTATACGGTGAGTGAGAAAAGAAAGCTAAAGCTAGGAGCAAATATTAAAGGCCTTGGAAGTACGACGGATGGATGGAGACATCCGGACGCAGAGCCTGATGCAAGCATTAATATTGAGTTTTATAAGAAACAAGCGCGTATATTGGAAAAAGGACTGTTCAGCTTTATCTTTATTGCGGATGGATTAGCCATATCTGAAAAGTCTATTCCTCACTTTTTAAATCGTTTTGAGCCCATTACGCTGCTGTCAGCTCTCGCTGCTTCTACGAGTCACATCGGACTAGTTGGGACGGTTTCAACAAGTTTCAGTGAGCCTTTTACAATCGCTCGTCAGCTGATGTCTCTTGATCATATAAGCGGCGGGAGAGCGGGGTGGAACGTAGTTACTTCTCCGCAAGAAGGGGCAGCGCGCAATCACAGGAGAGGGTATCTTCCTCTTCACAGCGAACGATACGAAATTGCAAAAGAGCATCTCGACGTAGTAAAAGGACTGTGGGATTCATGGGAAGACGATGCTTTTATCTATCAAAAAGAAACCGGTCAGTTTTTTGATCCAAAGAAAATGCATACGCTTGGATTTAAAGGCAAGCATTTTCAAGTTCAAGGGCCGTTAAATATTGCTCGTTCAAAGCAGGGACATCCGGTTGTGTTTCAAGCAGGTTCATCAGAAAGAGGAAGAGGATTCGGAGCAGAGAATGCCGATGCGATTTATACAAATGCAAATACACTAGAAAAAGCGCAGGCATTCTATCAAGATATGAAAAATAGAGCAAGAAATCACGGGAGAAATCCCGAAGAGCTTCTCATTTTTCCAAGTATTGATTTAATTATAGGAGATAGCGAGGAAGATGTAGAAAGAAGATATGGAGAGCTTGCCGCTTTAATTCCAATTGATCATGCCATTACATATTTAGCTCGGTTTTTTGATGATTATGACTTTCATCAATTTGACGTAGATGCACCGTTTCCAGAGTTAGGCGATATCGGAGCCAATGCCTTTCAAAGCACTACAAATAAAATTAAACAAGCCGCGGCTGCTCGAAAGTTAACGTTAAGACAAGTGGCACTTGAAACGGTTTTACCGCGTTCGCCGTTTTCAGGAACACCTGAGCACGTAGCGGATGAAATGCAAAAATGGCATGAGCAAGAAGCAGCGGATGGATTTGTGCTTCGTCCGTTTATGAGCGATACGTTTCATCAGTTTGTGGAAAAAGTGGTGCCTATTTTACAAGAGCGTGGCCTTTACGACACTTCATATGAAAGCAGTACGCTGCGCGGGAATTTAAATCTTTCTGTTCCAGCCAATCGATATAGTCAAACAAAGGAGGAGCATGTGTATGACAGTCAAATTAATCAGTGAATACAGCGTCACAGAAAGCTTGAAAAAGCAGGTGATTGAGTGGAGAAGGCATTTTCATCGCTATCCTGAATTATCGTTTCAAGAGCACCGAACGGCTCAGTTTGTTGAAGATACGCTTCGTTCGTTTGGAAGCTTTATCATTACGCGTCCTACACCAACAAGCGTGGTGGCTAGATTAATAGGAAAAGAGCAGGGAAAAGTGGTTGCGATTCGAGCGGATATGGACGCGCTTCCGATTGAAGAAGAAAACACGTTTGTATTTGCTTCAGTTCATAAAGGCGTAATGCATGCATGCGGACATGACGGTCACACGGCTATTTTGCTAGGAGTAGCTTCTGTTCTTTCTCAGTTAGGAAATGAATTTAAAGGAGAAATCCGCTTGATTTTTCAACACGCAGAAGAGCTGCTGCCCGGGGGAGCGCAGGAACTTGTGAAAGAAGGCGTGATGGAAGGCGTGGATTATGTAATTGGCACGCATTTGAATTCTGGTCTTCCCCTCGGAGAAATCGGCGTGCTTGCAGGTCCTATGATGGCTTCGCCTGACACGTTTAATATATCGATTAAAGGAAAAGGAGGACACGCCGCAGCGCCTCATGAAGCAGTTGATGCTATTGTTGTAGGAGCGCAAATTGTGACGAACCTTCAAACGATTGTTTCAAGAACGACCAATCCAATTGATAAATTAGTCGTATCGGTTACACAATTTCACGGAGGAACTACGCACAATGTAATTCCTGATAAAGTGGAGCTGAACGGTACCGTTCGAAGCTTTGAGGCGGCTCTTCGAGAAAAAGTTCCGGCACAAATTGACCGTATCGTAAAAGGATTAACAGAAGCCTACGGTGCGGAGTACACCTTCACATATGAAAAAGGCTATCATCCCGTCATTAACTCTGAAGAAATTACAAGGTTAATTGAAGAAACAGCTATCGAAGAATATGGAAAAGAACGGGTTAAAACGCTGTCTCCTAAAATGGGTGGAGAAGATTTTTCAGCTTATCTGCAGGAAACGGAAGGAGCATTTTTTAACATCGGAGCACGAAATGAAGAACAAGGCATCGTATACCCTCATCATCATCCAAAGTTTACGGTAGATGAAGATTCGCTTGAAGTTGGAGTAAAGATGTTTTTGCGCATAACAGAAAAGCTGTTGGGTCGTTAAAAAAATTCAGACATAAAATTATTCCAATCTAAAGACGAAAAAAAGGACAAAGGAGCTCGGAGCTCGTATGGGGTGCTTGTGACACCGCTGTTGATTTCCGGGCAAGACTTCGCTTTCCGCGGGCGGCCGGTGAGCCTCCTCGTCGCATACGCTCCTGTGGGGTCTCACCTATTCCGCTTTTCCCGCAGGAGTCTTCGTTTTGTCCTCCAACCAACAGCTAGAAGCTACTACATACGTGAAACCTGCGTTTGTCCCAGACTCTCTTCTATAGGACATCTTACTTCGTATCTTTATAATTCGTCGCAAATCCTGCTGCAATTAAACCAATCAAACCCAGCACTCCTACAATAACGGTTATGACCATTACATTCACCTCAATCGCTCTTAATAATGCGCTTTCAATTGTTTAATTTTACCATTAGTCTTCGTATGAAAGAAGCTTTTCTTTTAAAGGCTCTAGCTTTTTAAATTTTTGATCATAGCTTTGCCGTTTTAACATATCGTTGGTTATTATCAGCGCATCTTCTTTACGCCCCGCATACAAGTAGGCTTCAATGACTTCGTCGAATCCTTCTGAGTAAGGGAATTTTTCATATTTTGCTAGTTTAAATGAGGCGTCGTAGTGTTTCGTTGCTTGTTCATACTGCTTTAGTTTCAAAAACATACGCCCGTTTGCTAAATGTAATTCAGCGCGTTCCAAATCAGTAAGTGTATTCAGTATAATCCCTTGATTTCGTACGTCACGTGCTTCTTCATAGCGCTTTTTTTCTTCTAAATAAAAAGACTTATCGTAAAAATGATCAAACTTCGTTAGCGGTCTCTTTGATTTATAAATCTTATAAATGCCGTATAGGACTAAACACAGTAACCAAAGCAACTCGTTCAACTCTCCTTCTTTATGTATAATATTTATATTAAAGGAAATTAAATTCAATTGATAGATTGATGAAAGACGCTTGGAGGAATACGATGGTCATCAATCAGCAGATTTACCATGTGAAAGGACTTCAGTACATCATTCGCTCAGCTGCCGCTAGCCACGCAGGCGAATTATCTCACCTGAGAGTTCAGCTAGACGGAGAAACAGAAAACTTAGATCGTGAGCCAGAAGAAGGATATATGGATAAAGCGAACTTTGAGGTGCTTATTCAACGTGACGCGGAAAGTAAACGAAACTTATTTTTAGTAGCGGTTGTACATAATGAAATTGTCGGGTTTTCAAGATGCGAAGGTAATGAGTTGAAACGATTTTCTCATAAAGTAGAGTTTGGTGTGTGCGTCGCAAAAGAACACCGGGGATACGGAATCGGCAAAGAGCTTTTACAGCAGTCCATACTGTGGGCAGATTGCGCGGGCATAAAGAAATGACGCTAAATGTGCTAGAGACCAATAAAAAAGCAATTGATTTATATGAGAAGTCGGGATTTGAAATAGAAGGAGTATTAAAAAATGACAAGGTGCTGTCAGACGGCAAGTTCTATAGTACGGTTGTGATGGGACGCTTTGTATAGCATTTTTGCGTCCTTATTCTATCGATCTTTAAAGAAAAAAATACCTTCAAGCATACTGCATTTGAAGGTATTTTGCGTGTTTCCCGTTTTTACTAGAATGATGGTTAATGATAGATTTCTCTTTTTTTACTAAAGCTTTTATTACTTTCAAAACCTTGCTCTTCTTCTTTTTCGACATCTGTGCCAATAGGCTCCCACTTAATAAGAAGCATTGCAATCAGTCCAATAACGGGAACAATTGTAAGGACTAGAAACGTTGTATAGATCCCGCCGATTGAAAGTACAACCGGAAACAAGTAAAAACCTAAAATACTGCCGATACGCGTTGTTCCTTGCCCCCATCCAGAGCCTAACCCTCTCAGTTCCGTCGGGTAAGAAAGAGTGGCCATCGTCATTCCTTGCGCTCCGGGACCAAAAGATTGACCAAAAATAAACAAAGCAATAAATAAAATTGGCAGCGCAATAAAATGTGTATCGCCTGTGAGCCCCATCAGGACTAAGCTTAAAGAACAAATGGTATAGCCTGTAATCGCAAGTTTTCTTATGCCGACTTGTTCAGTTAGTCGAGATTGGGTAAAGCCGCCAATAATCCCAAATAAATTAAAGAAAAGAGTACCGATAATTGCATAAATCATTCCTTTGCCAAAAATAAGTGTGGAAATGGTTGGGATATAGAAGCCAACTGCAAAGTACTGCATACTTTGAGTAGCCGTAATGATGGAAGCTAAAAATGTTCGAGCCCGATACTTTCCTTGGAAAATCGCTTTGTAAGACAGTTTTTTTGAACGAGATAAAGGTTCTTCTTTTGCATTATTGGCTACTGTGACTTCTATGTCATAGGTTTTCTCTAACACTTTGACCGCTTCTTTAAGCGGAAGGTGATGAGCGGCCCACATCGGGCTTTCATTCATGTAGCGGTAGCGTAAAATTAACACGATTAGTGCAGCAACTGCACCAAATCCTACCGACCAGCGCCAGATGTCTTCGTGCTGCCCCAGCAGATAAAAAGGAAGAACAACAAGTCCAGTAACAGTTGCGGCCACGTACCACAGTGGACACCACAAGTTCACGTATTGGCCTTTTTTCTTTAAATTACTGAACTCAGCAATAAAGCTGAGCGCTACGGGAACATCTAGCCCTACACCTACACCCATTAAAAACCGAAAGATAAATAACCAAACTAGATCAGTCGCTAAAGCAGCGCCAAGAGCTGCGAACACCATAAAAAATAAATCAATTAAAAACATTTTGTTGCGGCCGAATTTGTCGGTGTAATATCCTCCTACAGTAGCCCCTAACAAAGCGCCAAAGGCCATAATAGCGGTGAGGCTTCCAAGACCCGCAGGAGAAAGGTTAAATTGTTCCTTTAATTGATCAGCTCCAATTCCGAGACTGGTAAAGTCATAGGCGTCGACAAAAATACCGCCTAAAGCTACCAAAATGATTTTCCAGCTTTTAGATGTAACTGGATTTGAATTAACAAAGTTGATAATGTCTTGACGCGATTGAATTACATGTGTGTTACTGCTTCCCATTTCTTAACCTCCAATCTGCATGTAACGAATGTTAAAAAGGACGATCGCCAATAATAGCCGCGCGCTCAGCTTTTCGAATATGCGGATAATAGTCCGATACAGCATAATGCTGTGTTGCACGGTTATCCCAAAAGGCAATTGAATTTACTTCCCAACGAAACCGTACTTGGTATTCTGGAACATGAACTTGCCTAAACAAATATTGAAGTAACTGTTCGCCTTCAGAATGTTCTAAACCTACAACATGAGTAGTAAAGGATGAATTGACAAAAAGCGTTTTACGACCTGTTTCAGGATGAGTACGTACAATAGGATGTTCAACCGCTGGAAACTCTCGTTGAAAAGCCTCCAGTTCATCTGGTTGTAATAAATGAGCAAAAGATGGAGTGAAGTCATGAATAGCCTTCAAATGTTCAATTTGTTTTTTTATGGACTCAGGTAAGTTGTCATATGTTGCAGCCATATCTGCCCAAAGCGTATCGCCGCCCACAGGAGGCACCTCAACCAATCGAAGTACGGAAGCTTTAGCAGGGTTTTCACGGAATGTGACGTCTGCATGCCAAACATTTTCAGAGCCTCCCTGTTTCTGATTTCTAGAGAATTGTACAATTTCTTTCGCTTGCTCTTGTGAAGCAGGTTTGTAAAAAGGGTGTACTTCAAGATCCCCCCATAGTTTCGCAAAAGCCAGATGCTGTTCGCTTGTAATTGCTTGATTGCGAAAAAAAAGCACTTTCCATTCTAAAAAAGCCCGATTTAATTCTTCTTGCACTTCTTTTGCAAGAGGCTTGGATAAATCTAGACCTTCGATTTCAGCACCGATAATCGGTGTGAGGGGCTTGATGGAAAAGAAAGTATAAGGCTTTTCTTCAACACCATCTGGCAACCGTTTTAACAAACGAGGACCTTCTTTTACCTCGCGGTTAAGAAACTGAAGAGGCCTTGGGTAGCTAGAAAGATTATTAGACACTGTGTTCATCTCCTTATGCTTGTTCTCTTATCTTTGAAATGAAAAACTGTCGCAGCTCCATGAACTTTTCGTGATATTGAAAAGTTCCTTCTTCGTAACGTCCCGACTGTAATGGATTTTGCGTATCTAAGACGACTCTTCCGGGCTTTGGGTGCATCACAATGATTCGAGTTGCGAGTTTAAGAGCTTCTTCTACATCATGAGTAATAAAAAAGATGCACTTTTTTGTTTGGTTCCAAATGGTTAATAAATGTTGCTGCATCGCTTCCCGCGTTAGCGCATCAAGAGCACTAAAAGGCTCATCCATTAAAATAACTTTAGGGTCTGTCGCGAGTGTTCGAGCAATGGCTGCTCGCTGCTTCATTCCTCCTGACAACTGATGGGGAAGTTTTTTAGAAGCAGACGTTAGATCAACCAGCTGCAGGTAATTTGCAACAAGCTGTTTACGTTCTTCTTTGGTGACTTTTTGCATCTTCAATCCAAATTCAATGTTTTTTTCAATAGTCAGCCAGGGAAATAGATTAGGATGCTGAAAAACAACGCCAACGTCTGGATTAGGCTTGGTCTGTTCATCTCCATGAATCATGACTGTACCTGTTGTAGGCTGTTGAAAGCCTGCTAGAATATTTAAAAGTGAAGATTTGCCACATCCAGATGGCCCTAATACACAAACAAGCTCATGTTCATATAAAGAGAGATTAATATTTTGTAAGATGAGCTGCTCACGTTTTGTTTGAGTATAAGCGAAATCAACGCTTTTTACATCGACGACTTTAGGCTTATGGACACGTTTAGGTCTTTCTTCAACAGCAACACTAGTTTTCAAATGTATCACTCCTTTTGACCGAGAAAGTATCGCTCTACTGACCGCAAGAGATACTTCCCGCTACTATTTAGAAAAATTATTTAGCAGTGCTTGTTGATACGTTTTTAAATCGGGAGAAGAAGGAATATCTTTTTGAGCTTCTAGAAAATCTCCTGTATCTTTTAACACATGCGCCAATTTGCCATTAGACTGAAAGTATGCTTGTTGATCTGATTTATTTAGCCAGGTTAGCTGCTGCATCGTTTTTAAGCTTTGTTTTGGTGTTAAGTTCAGTTCTTTAGCCAATAATTCTGCTGATTTTTCTGGATTTTTGTGATAATAATTAACAGATTCATTTAAGATAGAAATATATCCTTTCACAACATTCGGATATTTGCTGGCGAAATCCTTATGAACAATTCCGAATTCTCCTGTAATGCTTCCTTGCTTGGCTACTTCTTTGGATGAAATCAACACGCTTCCGTCAGCATGAATTAAATTTGTTTGCAGAGGCTGCCATACATAGGCACCGTCAATATCACCGCGATTCCAAGCGGCTAAAATATCGGGAGACTGCATGTCTAATAGGGTGATATTGTCTTTTTTAAGATCAATGTTTTTATTTTTTAACGCACTTAGTAAGCTGTAGTGGGCCGTTGAACTAAAAGTAGTGGCGATTTTTTTGCCTTTTAAATCATGTAAAGACTTTATTCCCGCATCTTTTTTTACTACTAAGGCCTCGCTTTCGCCGATAATATCATGTAAATAATACACTTTGTAAGGAAGTTTATTAGCCACTCCTATTGCACCAGGAGGTGTTCCAACGAGTCCAAAGTCAATGCTTCCTCCCGCAATCGCATTGTTGATATCCCGGCCTGACTCAAATTTAATCCAATTAATTTGAGTATCTGGATATTTCTTTTCCAATGAGCCGCGGGCTTTTGCTAACAACTCCCCATTCGGCGAAGCTTGATAGCCTAAACGTATTTCTTTGGGTAAATCATTTTCAGAACTAGACGTAGTGCTCGAACAGCCGGAAACGACTACTATAAAGCATAATAATAAACCAAGTATTCCTTTTTTCATCGATGTTCCTCCTAAGTAAGCTCTATTTTCCTACCCATGAAAAGGCTGAGCGCTGGTAAAAACGAATAATGCTATCAATAAATATAGCGATCAGACCCATGATAATAATGCCCACAAAAACAATATCACTTCGCATATATTTGCTTGCATCAAGTACCATCCAGCCAATTCCTGAAGTAGCTGCAACCATTTCAGCAGCGACTAACGTTGCATATGTGATTCCAATGGACGTGCGCAACCCTGTCACAATGTCAGGCAGAGCAGATGGAAGAATAATGTGAACAAATACGCTGAACTTTGATGCACCTAATGTTAGTGCACCGTTAATTCGGTCCTGCGGCACGCGCTGTACGCTTGCAACTGTTGCGATAAACAGTGGAGCGAAGGCACTTAAAAACAGTAGTGCTACTTTAGATCCTTCATCAATTCCTAACCATAAAACAAGAAGTGCATAGTAAGCTAGGGGAGGAAGCGGGCGGTAAAATTCAATGATCGGATCAAAAATTGCCAGTATGTATTTAGAGTAGCCACATATAATCCCAAGCGGAATAGCTGTAAGCAAAGCAAGCAGCAAGGCTGTAAATAACCTATACAAGCTTGCAGACAGGTGAGTAACAAGAGATGTTCCTTTGTATCCTTCTACTACTAAACTAATAAATGAATGCAAAACGCTCTGAGGCGTAGGCAGAAAAATTGGATCTACCCATTTAAGTGTACTTAAAAGCGTCCAAAGCAGGAGGATCATAAGTACACTCAGAAAAGACAGTCCTTTTACTTTAAATGATTTAGTTGCCACCAACGTGTTTTTCACTGTATCCCTCCTTTTTAAGTTTTTCTAAACAAAAAAGACTCTCATCTTTTAAAAAGAATGAGAGCCTCCAGTTGACTGGTCGGTTTTTTTAAATCCTATGTGTTTAGTGAGATTAATTTACCAAAAAATTCACAGAGTTGTCAATACGAGATACGAACAATCAAAAAAAATTCTAAGAATAACATAATCATTGACAATCCTAGCATAAACTTTTAATATATAATTAAACAAAGTGAATTACTTGGTATTTCTGACGCTGTACGAAAAAACGCGCCTACTAGGCAACTGGAGGCCAGACCATTGTGGTGAAACAAATGGACTGGTCTCCTTTTTTTATTGAACGGCTGCTATGGAAAAATTGGATTCTGGAACAGAATAGTTGGTATAGATTTAGCGATGAGCAAAATAGTCGAATGGACAGTAAGTAAGTTTTTTTCTTAATAAGGTTTTTGAGAGCGTAAACATTTTAAGAGGAGGATCCGTATATGACTGCCGACTTTCATTTTCATACAGATGTATTAATTATTGGAGGAGGCCCTGCTGGTGCATGGGCAGCTCTGCAAGCAGTTAAAGAAGGTGCAAAAGCTGTACTTGTTGATAAAGGATATTGCGGAACGAGCGGAGCAACTGCGCCTTCTGGTACAGGAGTTTGGTATGTAAAGCCCACTTCTGATGAACAGATGACCGCGATGAAAAGCAGGGAAGAGCGGGGAGGATATTTAGCCGAAAGAAGCTGGATGAAGCGAGTGCTTGATTGTACGTTTGACCAAGTAAATGAGTTAGCTCATTTTGGCTATCCGTTTCCAGTAAATGAAAAAGGTATTTCTCAGCGAACGACGCTTCAAGGGCCTGAATATATGAGATTAATGCGGCGTCAGCTTCAAAAAGCAGGGGTTCAGATTTTGGACCATAGCCCCGCACTGGAGCTTCTTGCAGATGAACACGGTGTGGCAGGTGCTTGCGGGATCAATAATCAAACGAAAGAAACATGGAGAGTGGAGGCTGCTGCAGTTGTGATTGCAACGGGAGGGTGTGCATTTCTGAGCGGGGCACTCGGTACAAATGTTTTAACAGGAGACGGTTACTTATTAGCTACAGAAGCAGGTGCGGCCCTTTCAGGTATGGAGTTTTCAAATGCTTATTCGATTTCGCCGGCGTTTTCTCCAATCACAAAATCTGCATTTTATAAATGGGCTACATTTTATTATGAAGACGGTACAGTGATTGAAGGAGCCGGTTCTCATAAAGGACGTTCCATCATTGCCAGAACGTTAATGACCCAGCCCGTTTATGCAAGGCTGGACAAAGCGGATGAAAGCATTCAAAAAGCCATGCGCTTATCACAGCCAAATTTCTTTTTATCATTTGATCGTCTTCATATAAATCCCTTTACTCAAATGTTTCCAATCACCCTGCGTTTTGAAGGAACTGTTAGAGGAACAGGAGGTATTCACATTACAGATGAAACGTGTAGAACCGACATTCCAGGTTTATATGCAGCCGGAGATGCGGCAACGCGCGAATTAATCTGCGGAGGATTTACCGGAGGAGGCAGCCATAATGCAGCGTGGGCTATCTCTTCAGGCTGCTGGTCAGGAAAAGCAGCGGCAGCATTTGCTGTTAAGCAAGGGAGAAATGCCGCAAGCCGACATGCAAAAGGCTTATCAGAAGCGTCAGGAATCACAAAGTCAGTAGCTTCTTCTGATGCAGCTGATACGAAGGAAATGATAGCATCGGTTCAGCGCGAAGTCTTTCCATATGATCGAAGCTGGTTCCGTTCAGAAGTAAGAATGCAAGATTCCCTTATGAAGTTAAATGCCGTGTGGAATGAGTTGAAGAATGGAGTATATGATAAAGAAAGAAACATCGTGAGAAGTCGAGAGCTTGCGGCCATGACGGCAACGGCGCGATGGATGTATACAAGTGCATTAGAAAGAAAAGAAACGCGAGGAATGCACCGGCGTGACGATTTTCCGTTTATGGATTCCAAGCAACACTACCGCATTCTAAGCGGAGGGGTGCAGGAAGTCTGGGCGAGACCCTTAGGTACAAAATCTTCTAATCACGTAAAGGGGGTTATTTAATGATCGAGCTTCTTAGTGAAGACCGATGTATTAACTGCAATCTTTGTGTATCCGTTTGTCCAACAAATGTCTTTGACCGCTCTCGAATGGGAGGTGCTCCTTCCATAGCTCGTCAATCCGATTGTCAAACTTGCTTTATGTGTGAACTGTACTGTCCGGTAGATGCTTTATATGTGACGCCTTTAGCTGAACAAACTGTAGAAGTAAATGAACAGCATGTAATAAATCAGCACCTGCTCGGAAGTTACCGGGAAGCTGTAGGCTGGGGAAAAGGAAGAAAATCCACCGCTTCTTCCGATCAGTCGCATATCATCTTAAATAGGAAATAGACAAAAAAGAGCGGACAAAGCCGCTCTTTTTTCTTTACTTTTGCGTTTCACGAACCCATTTGACAATATCATCAATGATATAAGAAGGAATGTTGGCTGAAACAGCATATTCATCGGGCGTGCTTTTTTCACCAGTTCCTTCTGTGAAAAAGTGGTTGAGCTTTGGATAAAGCTTAAAAGAAGTGTTGGAACGCTGAGATAAGCTTTGTTTCCAGCCTTCAAAATCTTCCGTCGTTACTTGATAATCACGCGCTCCTTGTAAAAAAAGCAGAGGCGTGTCCTGAGATTTTGCGACTTCTGCAGGGTGCCAGTGAGCTAAGTCATACCAAAAATAAGGCGTGCCAAGCAGGAACCCTTTTGGCGGCTGAGCTGGCGAAAAGCTTTGGTCTTGTAAAATGGCAAACTGCTGCTGAAAAAAAGTAAGCTGCTCTTTCGGAAGCTGATTTAGCGATACAAGATAGGTGAATTGTTCAAGCATTAACTCTGGAAGTGTGCGGCTCGGTGCAGCAAGTAAAATAGAGCCGCGCACGCTTTTGTCCTGCGTTTGCTTTAAAATTCTGGGCATCATCATGCCGCCTTGACTGTGTCCCAATAAAAAAATATTGCCGCAGTCAATTCCTTTTTGTTTCGCCATGGCTTTGACTGCGAGTACGGCATCATCCGTTGTTTCATCGTCAACGTTTATTTTACTTTCACCGGACATTTTAGCTGTATGTTCGTATGTACGCTTGTTGTAGCGTAAAACAGCGATTCCTTGAGAAGCCAGTCCAGAAGCCAGATCTCGAAACGGCTTTAAGCTCATAAACGTTTCATCTTGATCAGAAGGTCCTGATCCGTGAACTAATATGACAACGGGTACATTTTGATGTTTTGAACGTGTTGGAAGAGTAAGCGTTGCTGGAAGTTCGTAAGGTGCTTTGCCGATTGAAAGCTGTTTTTCACTGTAATTCTTAGGGGTGTCATAAGGCGGTGTAGAAAACGAAAAATTGCGCTCATCCGGTACGATTCGCCAATCATCAATTTCACGGTTTTGACTAAATCGAACGGTTAAAGTAGCTGATACGTGTTCAAATTCAATTGGAATTTCTATATTTCGATGAACGGGATTAACCTCACCTTGTACAGCTGTACCAATCTTTTTTACAGCGCCAAACTGAGCCGTTAGAGATGTCCACCACGTTTTTAGATCTTCTTCGCTCATTTTTGATTGCAGGCTGCGGGAAAAGTAGCGCTTAGCTTCTTTTGCTTTTCCGTTCGCTACATTCGTTAAAAATGCATTTGCCCGTTTGTACTCAACTTTTGCTGAGTGATGAGCAGCATTCGCCGCTGCCTCAGCTTGAACAGTCGGAGTGGAAATAGGGAGTACTTGAAGCCCTAGTGCTAAAGAAACAGCGAGTGGAAGGGCAGCTTTTACTTTTTTCATACGTCATCCTCCTTAGCGATTCTTGTACTCTATCAGTATACCAATTTTAGGTAAAAGACGTCATGTCATTCTAAGATAAAAAAAGCCGATGCTTTATGAATATGGTAAAATAAAGAAGTCATATTATTCAGAAAATTTAAATATCTAAAAAAGGGGCGCTTTTATGACCTATGATCCGCATTATCATCCATATCCATCTTACCGAGTTCCCGTTTATGCAAAAAAAGGAATGGTATCTACATCTCAGCCGCTCGCAGCGCAGGCAGGCCTTGATATTTTAAAAAAAGGCGGCAATGCCATTGATGCGGCAATCGCGACAGCAGCGAGCCTTACTGTATTAGAGCCCGCATCTAATGGAATCGGAGGAGACGCGTTTGCGCTTGTTTGGACAAATGATCAGCTGTACGGACTAAATGCTAGCGGACCTTCTCCGCAGTCTATTTCCATTGATGCGCTAAAGGAAAAAGGATACAGAGATATTCCTAAGGACGGAATGATTCCCGTTACTGTTCCCGGGGCTCCTGCTGCTTGGGCTGCTTTATCGAAGCGATTTGGCAAACTGCCTCTTTCTCAAGTACTGCAGCCTGCCATTCAGTACGCCAAAGAAGGATTTCCGCTAGCGCCTACTCTCGCAAAACAATGGAAACAAGCGTACGATACGTTCAAACGAGTACATACAAGCGAAGAATTTGGGTCATGGTTTCAAACGTTTGCCCCAAATGGACGAGCACCAAAAGCAGGAGAAATGTGGTCATCCATCCATCATGCCCATACGCTTCAGCTCATTGGTGAAACAGATGCAGAAGCGTTTTATAAAGGCGAGCTTGCGGATCGTATTGATGCATTCAGCAAAAAATATAGCGGCTTTTTATCCAAGGAAGATTTGGCTGCTTATGAGCCTGAGTGGGTGAACCCGATTTCCGCTCACTACCGTGGATATGATGTATGGGAAATTCCTCCGAACGGTCAGGGGCTTATTGCGTTAATGGCATTAAATATCGTCAAAGGCTTTGAGCTTCAAGAAAAAGATGCCGTGGATACGTATCATAAACAAATAGAAGCGATAAAGCTTGCGTTTGCGGATGGGGAAAAATACATTACGGAAGAAGCAAAAATGAGCGTGTCTGTTAGTGAGCTGCTGTCTGATACATATGCAAGCTATCGCCGCAGTCTTATAAAAGAACATGCTCTTCAGCCTGAAGCGGGAGAACCTGTCGGAAGCGGAACGGTGTATTTAGCAACGGCTGATGAAGCAGGAAACATGGTTTCATTTATTCAAAGTAATTATATGGGCTTTGGTTCTGGAATCGTTGTGCCAGAAACGGGAATTGTCTTGCAAAACCGCGGCCATAATTTTTCAATGGACCCTGATCACGATAACTGCCTTGCTCCTAATAAAAAAACGTTTCATACCATCATTCCAGGCTTTCTCACTAAAAATAATGAGCCCGTAGGACCGTTTGGCGTGATGGGAGGTTTGATGCAGCCGCAGGGACATATGCAAGTTGTCATGAATACGATTGACTTTCAGCTTCATCCTCAAGCCGCTTTAGACGCGCCAAGATGGCAGTGGAAAAAAGATAAAACGGTGCTTGTGGAGCCAGCTTTTCCCTCACACGTAGCACAAGCGCTTGAACGAAAAGGACATAAAATTGAAGTAGCTGTTGATTCAATGGCATTTGGGCGCGGACAGATTATTTGGAGAGATCCTGAAAGCGGCGTGCTATGCGGAGGAAGTGAATCACGAACGGATGGATTTGTAGCTGGATGGTAGCGCTCAAAGTAAACATAATAGGTGGAGGAAGAAGCCCGTACTGATTAGAGTTGGGCTTTTTTCATGTCTCAACCACATGTATAAATCTCTTCAAAGAACTTAAAACTAAAACAAACATTTACGTATGTATGGATAACGTGAACTTAGGGGTTATGTACGGGGAATTTACATTAGACGCTGCTGCGTATCTTTATAAATTAATATAAGCAATAATTGAGCGTGGTGAGAACAGCCGTCTCAAGCTGCCAATTGACATGAAGGTAGGCTAACAACACTTGGTGAAAGGAGCGAAAAGGTTATGGGAAATAAAAAATTTGAAGTGAAATTTTTACGTGTAATGCTGATTATCGCCCTGGGAATTCTCCCTTTTTTATTTAGAAAACCACCGATTAAAGACTGGCTGCTGGCCTATGTATTTAACGCTTTAACAAATGGTATTATTGATAAATTTATTATTACTCACGGCCTTCTTCGATATCCAACTCGCTTATTGAAAAAACAGTTTAGAATTAACGTGTTGTTCGATTTTTTGCTGTATCCTATGATATCCGTCATGATTAATCAGGCTACGTATTACGATAAAGGGCTAAAAGTTTTATATAAAATTGTGCTCTTTACGATTCCTATGTTTTTTATTGAATTATGGGCTGAAAAACGGACGAATCTTATCGAATGGAAAACCGGCTGGATGTGGTATCACACTTTTACTAGCGTAACGTTAAAATCGTATCTTAACCGGATGCTGATTGGATGGATTCGAAAAATTGAAAAGAAGCAGAAAGAAACGAAAATACAATAACAGAGATTCTAAAAACGACGTTAGAGAGGTGAACAAAGGTGCATATTTCTGTCCTTCTATGGCTGGTTTTTCAAAATATCCATAAGAAAACGTGGAACAAAATACGCGAGCTGTATGCTGGGGTTTTATACGTGAGCTTTTTTAATATTCTCTACTATTTTTTATGTAATGATAAATTGCTTTGGGATTTTAAATCTTCTCATCTTTCATTAAAACTACTGCGTATTTTACACCTTATGTTCATTACGCCTCTCATGATTTTGTCGTTCTTAGCTACTTATCCGTCTACACTCGCTAAGCAGGTGAAATATATTACAAAATGGGTATGTACAGCTTCGTTTGTAGAATGGATTGGGCTCAGGTGTAAGGGAATTACATTTAGGCACGGCTGGCATTTGGGGTGGTCAGCACTTATTTACGTAATGATGCTTATCTTCTCGAGATGGTTTCAAAAAAAGCCTTTTGCGGTATTGCTGCTCTCGGTTTTAGCAACAGTAATTCTCAGCGTTATCTTTAAAGTTCCCGTGAGCAAACGGATGCTAAAACATCCGCTGAAACGAATATTGACTAGGCCTTTAAAAGATCATGTGACTCAAGCTGTTGCGAATAAAGTAAAGCGAAAATGCCTGCCTCTCAAGCTGTTCTCGTAAGTTCCTGCTCTCTGTGAAGAGCAGGTTTTTTAGCTTACTGGAGGAATAACGTCCGTCAGCAGCAGAACGAAAAAAATCAGGCCCACTCCCGTAAAGCTTAAAGAAGCAAAAAAATAAGCCGTCCAGCGCAGACGAAACGGATTGTGTTCAATATTGGCCCCAGACATTAACCTCATGGAATGAGTTTTATAGTGAGAATAAGCGCTGTTGCTTCCGCTACTTGAAAACCAAAGTCCGCTAAAAAACATAAGCTCAATAAAGCGGATAGACAAAAATGATGAGCACGCATAGGTTAATCCAGTTTCAATAAGCAGTGTAATAACAAAAATAAGCTGAGTTCTCTTCAAAAAATTCTCCCCTTTTTTCTTTGTGTCTACTTTAATTATACAATAATTTACATATATAAAAAGTCTCAAAAATGCTTTTATTATGATATAATGGTAATAAATGTATAGATGAAAAAGTATTCAAAGTTCGTATGCATCACGATTATAAACTCTTTTATAATAATGAGACTTACTATATACGCTGCGCTTAGCTTCAGGTGCGTAGAATGAAAGTGAGGAGTGTGTATGGACTTAGGAGAGACTGTGATTGCGATACTAGCAGCGGGAGCACTTTTATTATACGGCACGTTAGAGCTTTGGTTTGCGCCTCGTAATTCTTCTTTTTTTAAAGGGTGGAAGCAAAAACTAGCCGTCATTTTACCGTTATATGCGGTTACATTCGGCATATGGTTCGCGTTTTTTTCATAACAAAAAAGTCTTACAAAAAGGAGGAATGAAAGATGGAAATCAATTCATACCTCATTCGGTTTTCATGTATGCTGATGCTCATGTTTGGAGGATTATTTATTATACGGTATGTAAAAACAGGTGACTTTTATTTAGATCAGCTTCTTGTCTTTGGAGCGGGTTTTGTTCTGTTTATCGGCTCACTTATTTGGAAAAGAAAACATCAGCAGCAAGGAAATAGAAAAGCTTGTTAATCTCATGAAATTGTGACAGTATAAAACAGATAAAAAATGTAATCTCGTGATCGTACCATTGGTTACGAGCTGCTGCTGGAGGAAAAGAAAATGAATGTACCTAATTGCCCAAGCTGTCAATCACAGTATACATATGAAGATGGAAACCTGTTCGTCTGCCCGGAGTGTGCGCATGAATGGAGGCAAGATGAAAAAACAGAAAGTACGGAAGAACAGCTTACTGTAAAAGATGCAAACGGGAACCTTTTAAAAGACGGAGATTCAGTTACCGTCATCAAAGACTTAAAAGTAAAAGGAAGCTCATCGGTTGTAAAAATCGGAACGAAAGTAAAAAGCATTCGTTTAGTAGAAGGCGATCATAACATCGACTGCAAAATTGACGGATTTGGAGCGATGAGCTTAAAATCTCAGTTTGTTAAAAAAGCATAAGAATTAAAAAAGCCAGGATGAAGAACAACTTCACTCTGGCTTTTTTCTATGCATTTTAACTGATAAAGCGAAATATATAGACCAATTTGTCTATTTTAGAAGGAATCTAGCTAAATGTCCCGAACTTACTTAAAGTGTCTGAGAATTTGGATATTAATGGAATGGATGTCCGTTTCATGAAGGCGAAAGGGAGGTAGAAATGTGAAAAAGTTTTTAGCTTTTCAAATTTTAATTGCATTAGTAATCGGAGCTTTTATCGGGCACTTTTTCCCGGACTTTGGGATGGCTTTAAGACCGGTAGGAGACGGGTTTATCCGGCTCATTAAAATGATTGTGGTGCCGATTGTCTTTTCAACCATCGTCATAGGTGCTGCGGGAAGCGGCAGTATGAAACAAATGGGGAGTCTAGGGTTAAAGACGATTATTTGGTTTGAAATCATTACTACCCTCGTATTAGGAATCGGTCTGCTGTTAGTGAATTTGCTAAAGCCCGGAGTAGGCCTCGATCTTTCTCATCTTGTTAAAAAAGATATCGGTGAATTGTCTCAGTACACCGACAAAGTCGTAGACTTTAAACAAATGATTTTGAACATCATTCCAACGAATATCGTAGATGTGATGGCAAAAAATGATTTGCTGGCCGTGATTTTCTTTGCTATTTTATTCGGTGTTGCCGCTGCAGGAGTTGGTAAAGCATCCGAACCTGCAATGAAATTTTTTGAATCTACGGCTAAAATTATGTTTAAATTAACGCAAATTGTTATGGTCACAGCGCCTCTTGGTGTACTAGCGCTAATGGCTGCATCTGTAGGGCAATACGGCATTGCACTTCTGCTTCCAATGCTAAAGCTAATTGGAACCGTCTTTTTAGGTCTTTTTATTATTTTATTTGTTTTATTTCCGCTTGTTGGGTTTTTGTTCAAATTCAACTACTTTGAAGTATTCAAAATGATTTGGGACTTGTTTCTTATTGCCTTTTCAACAACAAGTACGGAAACGGTGCTGCCACAGCTGATGGAGCGGATGGAAAAGTACGGATGCCCTAAACGAGTTGTGTCGTTCGTTATTCCGTCGGGCCTGTCATTAAACTGTGATGGCTCCACGCTGTATTTATCCGTTTCATGCGTCTTTTTAGCACAGGCTTTTAACATCGATATGCCATTAACTCAGCAATTATTTATGATGCTTATACTCGTGATGACAAGTAAAGGAATTGCGGCTGTCCCGTCAGGTTCACTTGTTGTTCTTTTAGCAACAGCCAACGCAGTAGGTCTGCCGGCTGAAGGAGTGGCAATTATTGCAGGAGTAGACCGCATCATGGATATGGCCAGAACAGGAGTCAACGTTCCAGGCCACGCGATCGCCTGTATCGTCGTCTCGAAATGGGAGAAAGTATTCCGCACCCAAACGCCGATCCCGCCCGGGTCGCACACGGAATCTCTATAAAATGAACCCCCGCTTTAGTCCATAAAGCGGGGGTTTTTGTTTACGTTTCAAAGATACAGACTAGAGTGGTTTGTCATACTCATCCCTCCACAAAAAGAGGAGCAGCCGCTTACAAATGTTCACAAAATGTTCACTTACGAAGAAGGAAGATAAAAAGCTATACTAAGCCAAGTAAAAAAGATGAAAAGGATGAGGAATGTGCCAACAACTAAAAAAGAGAGTATGTATTTTGGAATGATGATGTGCGGAGGGATGGTGCTTGTGATGACGGTGTATAACATGTTAATGAATGACGTCATCGGGCATATCACCCTTGCAGAAGTTATTTTGAACTTGGTTATCACGTTTGTAGTTGCCATGGCTGTCGAAACTTTTTTCGTTGGTCCCGTAGCAAAAAAAGTAGCATTTTCACTGCCGCTTGATAAGTCTAAACAGTTAAAAGTCGTGTTGATTTTGTCATCATGTATGGTGATCGGAATGGTGCTTTCCATGTCTGTATACGGATTAATTACGATGTCGCTTACGAAAGGTTTAGGAGGAGAGTCGCTTCTTTCAAGCTATGCATGGATCGTGATGAAAAACTTTATCGTAGCCTACCCGCTTCAGCTTCTCATCATGGGACCTCTAGTTCGCTTATTGTTCATGAAGTTTGTGAAAAAGAATCCGGCAGCGGCTTAAGTCAAAACCCTAAGAACGCCTATTTTCTTAGGGTTTTGTAATGTAAAGCTGTTTGGTAAGAAGAGAAGAAAATTCACGTAAAGCCGCCGATACAAAGGCATCTTTTCGCGTAATAAAAAAAGTGGGAACCTTTCTATACGGTTCTGGCAGCGGAGTTAACGTTAATGAATGGTCGTGATTAGATACAATGGATTTCATCATTACAGCTACGCCCATACCAGCTTTTACACATCCAATAATCGCTTCAATCGTACCAAATTCTAATATTCGTTTTGGAAACACGCCTTCTTTTGTCAACAGCATTTCTAACGTATGTCGATATGCGCATCCGCTGCTGAATGCTAATAAATTCATATCGTTTAGGCTGTAAAGAGAAGGAAGAGGGTGGCGGCTCACAAGTACAAGCTCTTCATCTTGAGTAAACAAAGAATTTAGATCAGGATATTCACAGCTGCCTGCAACAAATGCGCCTTCAAGTTTTCGGGTTAAAACCAGGTGAATAAGGACATCGGTTGTATGTGTTTCTAAGATAAAGTCTACATCCGGGTAGGCAGTGCAATAAGTAGAAAGCAAAGGCGGTAGCCGAAGAGCTGCAGTAGATTCAGTTGCACCTATTTTTAAAGGTCCTATCGGCGTGTGCGCACTGCTTTGCACAGTTGCCGTGGCTTCATTGGTTAAACGAAGAATTTCTTCAGCATAACGAAGCAAAAGCTCTCCGCTAGAAGTTAACGTTACGCCTTTACCGCTGCGTTCAAATAGCTGTGTGCCGAGTTCAGCTTCTAGCTGCTGAATTCGCATCGTCACATTCGACTGCACGTAGCTTAAGATTTTGGCTGCCTTTGAAATATTTTTTTCTTCTGCTACTGTCGTAAAAACAAGCAAATCTTTTATATCCATCAAATCTCCTCCTCAAGCTATCATTTTTATTGATGACTTTTATCTTTATTCCTTATTTTACATGATATCACCGCTACTCTACACTGAAAGTAAAGGTGGAGGAGAGAAAATGAGCAGACAAAAAGCTTCTTATAAGTGGATGATTTTATTTATTGCCACGCTGTCTCAGGCGTGTGCCACGTTTGTCACGTATGGGATAGGACCATTGGCAGCGCTTTGGCAAAGACTATATGATTTATCGCAGTTTCAAACAGGACTGCTCGTATCAGCTGTTCAAATTGGTCCAATTTTTTCCATGCTGTTCTTTGGAAACTGGATGGATCGTTATGGAGAAAGATGGCTTGTAGGAGGAGGATCTATTTTGCTGGGGGTAAGCATGCTTTTTTCCTATAGAGCCGATCATTATTTGTATCTAACAGGCGTACTTCTCGCAGCAGGCGTGTGGTATGGAACAGCACAGCCAGGAGGAAGCAAAGCAGTGGTGAAGTGGTTTCCTTCTCATCATAGAGGCCTTGCCATGGGGATTCGGCAAACGGGGATACCGATTGGAG
>Ga0209796_10000472_pt1 | contig 26328 bp, 26 predicted proteins | sample AgamicOrSfrz_FD_187167 | JGI IMG/M metagenome (GOLD analysis project Ga0209796, IMG submission 187167) | Agave microbial communities from Guanajuato, Mexico - Or.Sf.rz (SPAdes) (version 2) | ecosystem: Host-associated > Plants > Phyllosphere > Phylloplane/Leaf | place: Guanajuato, Mexico...
CTATTAAAATATGACGAAACACCTTATATCTCGACCGTTTGGGGCATTGGCTACAAATGGGTAAAATAAAAAAATGGATGAACCGGGCAACGTTAAAAGCGCAGTTTGTTTTATCTTTTCATTTGATCTTACTGTATAGTCTTGTTTCGACGCTTTTAACGTGGGGAGTTGTCATTGCAGTAAACTGGTTTCTTATGCCCGGAGCACTGAATCCAGCAAATTATTATGAAAAACAAATTCCCGATATTTTGCAATTTGTGAATAAAAAAGAAGATGGGCTTCTTTCTAAAGATGTTCAAAGCCAAGTAGAAGCGGTTATACCGCTAGAAGGAATGGATTATCAAATTATGAATAAAGAAGGACAAATCGTGTATGGCTCCATGTCTACTTCATATATCAAGAGCAAACGCGATTTTTATTCTCAGGTTAATACAAATATCCATGCAGGTAAATATATTATAAAAGTCTATCCGCTTTTTAATTCAAAAGACGAAGTAAACGGGGCCATTGCGCTAAGGTATCAATTAAACATGGCTTCGGCTAACCCCAATATTAAATGGATCGTTGCGCTTGTAACGTTTTTATCTCTAGCCAGTCCGTTTCTTTATTTTTATTTGTTTGCTTATTTATTTGGAAGACGATTTAGCAAAAAAATTGAACGGCCTTTTAACGAGCTGATGGCAGCCGCAAAGAATATTCAACATAATAATTTGGATTTTTCGCTGTCCGTGACTCAAGACGCCAAAGAATTAAGTCAGCTGCTTCATGCCTTTGAAGACATGCGAAAAGAATTAAAGCAATCGCTAGCTAAACAGTGGCAGCTAGAAGAAGACCGCAAAGATATGACGGCTGCGATTGCGCATGATTTACGAACGCCTCTTACAATTATTCACGGTCACACCGAAATTTTAGTAGAAGGAAGCAAAAAGGACCCGGAGAGGCTTAATCGATATTTGCATACGATCTACACGAATACACTTCGTTCGATTCAACTATTAAATCAGCTGCAAGAAGTATCAGTCATAGAAAATCCAGGCTTTGCCGTAAAGAGTGAGCCTATTGATATCAACACGTTTGTTTATGAGAAAGCAGACGAATTTCAGCTTTTATGTCAAAAAAAAGAGATTACATTTATATCTTCGATTAGGGAAGCAGACGGACCAAATCAATTTTACGGAGATCCTCAGCGCATTTCTCAAGTATTAGATAATATCATCACAAACTGTATTCGGTACACGCCTGAACGAGGGGAGATAGCTTGGAATACCGTCATTCATCATAGCGAAGTAATCTTTGAAATACATGATACGGGTCCTGGGTTTACACTATCCAACAAAGAACAGCTGTTTAAAAAGTTTTACAGAGAAGATGCGTCAAGAACAAGCGGCCACGGAAACTTGGGGCTAGGTCTTTATATTGCTCATTCCATTGTGAAAAACCACGGAGGAAGCATCACGGCCGATAATAAGGAGACGGGAGGATCATTGTTTAAGATTGTTCTTCCGATGGGAAAGAAGTAAACGCGTAAAAAAAGAACCCTCAAAAAAGAGAGTTCCAAAAAGGGTAAGTAAGAAAGAAATGTACCTGTTCCTTTGGGGGGACTGCATCTGTACAGTAAAATTTATACCCCGTATACCTCTATTAAAAAGTTGAAAAATAATCCAATAATGGAATTTATAAAAATAGTACTAAAAGAAGATAAAGGTAATAGAAAAATTAATTATGCTCTTATACTTTTTTACTGTAATTTGATTTTTAAAGGAGGAAATTAAGATGCCTGGAATTGCTAAAACCCCTGGTCCCCCTTATTATGCTGTCATTTTCGCTTCTGAAAGAACAGAAGGAGAGAAGGGTTACGGGATAATGGCAGACAAAATGGTAGAGCTTGCATCTAAACAAAAAGGCTTTTTAGGAATAGAAAGTGCCAGAGATCAAGATTTAGGCATTACCGTTTCATATTGGGATTCCTTAGAATCAATCAAAATGTGGAAAGAAAACTCAGCCCACCGCGCAGCCCAGCACAAAGGAAAAAAAGAATGGTATCAAACGTTTTCGCTTAGAGTGTGCAAAGTGGAAAGACATAGCTTTTTTGAAATGTAGGGAGTATATGGTTGATTATTTAAAAAAGGGGAGAAGCCTTTATATTTTTAGCTATTGTAGAATTTATAGCCGTTTTTATCCCTTTGTGTTCATTAGAGGCAAAGCTAAGAACGATTGTTAAACAAAACGATAGAATTGTTGAATTACTTGAGAAACGGAATAGAGAGTGAGAGAACGCTAATGAACTAAACGTTTATGATATCATCTCCTGACTTTAGTTACGGGAGATGTTTTATTTTAAGAGTGCACAAAAAAAACCTCAGTAGGAGGTCTAGTTATTCCTTGTTAATAAAACACTTATAACAAGCTCATCTACTGTCGTATGTCATCTAGAGGCTGTATTAAAAGCTAATTATAAAGTAAGGCTATATTTATCGTTTCATAAGGAAAGATGAGCTGAACTTCTTTATTTCGTACTTGTGATCTTTCATTTAATCACCGTATTTTTTTCTGTACGTGAGAAACGTTATTAAATATACAACTGAAATCGTCGTTAGAAAAACTAGCGGGGAAATGCCATTGCCATCATAAGAACTTTTTCCTTGAAAAGTCCGATAAATGGACTCTACAACATCTAAAATTAATACACCAATAACGATCATAAATGAATACGATTGAGCCTTCGTGTTGATAAACTTCTTTCTTTCGTCACCTTTTCGCGAAGATGATGAAAGAAAAATCAAAATTCCGCAAACTAACAGGATGAATGAATACACAATTTTAACCCAATCCATTTTACTCCTCCTTATTAATAAATGTAAAAAGTATTTTACATTTATTATTGTAGCATCAGCTCCATAAATGTCAAACTCTTTTTACATTGTAAATTATTTGTATAGAAGAATTGGTAAATAAAAAATGATTTTATAACATAATGTCACGCTACAAAGTGACTTAAATCAACTCCACTGGTAAAATGGAAGTAACAGGAATTTACGTGTTTCACTAACTAAAGTGAGGTGGGTTGTTTGGTTCTTCATAAAAAAACAGTTTCTTTTGTTGCTCTTTTTTTACTGCTGTTAGTCATAAGTTCAAATTACGTGTTGTACCACTCTTCTTTTGGACTTCAGTCGTTGCCTGGTGATTTCAACGGAGTAGTAGTAGGTTCTATTTTAGACTTAAGCCTTGTGGCTCCGCTCTTGTTTTTAGCTTGGCAGCGTAAGTTCAGTCTAAAGTACTTTATTGTATTAATGGCAACAGGCCTTATTGCTGCACGTTTTATCATTCCAAGTGAATACTTGGCTTCTTTTCAGTCGGTTATGTGGCTAGGAGTTGGCATAGAAGGACTACTTATTTTGTTTGAACTTTCACTGTTGTTTATGCTAGTTAAAAACGTACCGCCTATTTTGAGAAGGATCAAATCAAGCTCTTTCCCGCTTTTATTTTCTTTTTCGCGGGCTATAAACGAAAAGTTCCCCAACCAAACTTTTATACACATCCTTTGTTCAGAAATGCTGATGTTTTATTATGCGTTTGGAACGTGGAAGAAACAGCCCAGTAATGAAGGGAATACGTTTACTCTGTATAAACACTCAAGTTTTATTACGTTTCAAATTATGATTATTCATGCGATTGTCATTGAAACATTAGGGCTTCACTGGCTCCTGCACAACACGTCTATGATTCTATCAATTATTTTACTGATTCTGAATATTTATAGCATTGTTTTCTTCATAGGAGACATTCAAGCCTTAAGGCTTAATCCTTTACGAGTCGACAATGATCGTCTATACGTTTCTTTTGGCTTAGCCAAGCGTATGGAAATCAGATTTCAAGATATTGAAGAAATAATTGAAGATACTCACATCCTCGAACAAAAAATACCTAGCACTACGATTGAATTTATCGCACGCGATTTTGAAACCGTTCATCCTGATCTTTTACTAATACTAAAGTCTCCAATTGAAGCGACGCTTTTTATGGGAATTAAAAAGAAATACCAGCAGGTCGCCATTAGGATAGATGATTCTCATGCGTTTAAAAAAATAGTAAAAGAGCATTTGGAGAAAGCTAAGCAAGAGGAGTTTATCTAGAGTTCTAGAAAGGTAGGGCTTTATAGAGATATCTATAAGGTCTTTTTGCTGCTGATCAGCTATTGGACATAAATAGTGAAGTGTTAGCTGTATTTCAGTAAAATGGAAGTAATAGGTAACGTGGTGAAGGGGGATAGAATATGGGGATTTTTTCAAAAGGAAAAGAGAGGTATTTAAACTCTGTGGAGTGGCTATCTAAAAACTCAATCCATTTAAGCGAACCGGCTGAATGTACGCCGCAAGAGTTTGAATTTCTCCGTCATATCGTAAAAGATAAGAGAATTATGTGGTTAGGGGAAAACGGTCATAACATAAGAGAACATAATATGATGAAGTCAAAAATAATAGAATTTCTACATAAAGAAATGAATTTTACCGTACTGACATTTGAAAGCGGCTTAGCGGAATGCTACAGCGCTAATGAGTTAAAGGAAGAGTTTACAGATGAAGACTTTTTAAAAAACGCCGTTTATTCTTTATGGGCAACAAAAGAAAATCTGCCTTTGTTTCAGCTAATGAAAAAATCAGATTTAAGTTTAATAGGAATAGATATTAACCCTTCTTCTAATCCTGATCTTTTCGTAAAATTTGTTCAGCAGCTGAGTCCCGTAGTGTCTGAAGACGTGATAGAAAAGATAGAATACATTGAATCAAGTATATATAAATGGTACTACCAGCTAGGGCAATATAAAGCCAGAAGAAAAAAAGTCCCAGCAGAAATGCTACGTGAGTTTGCAGAGTTTAAAGAAAAAGCAAGCGCAGTGATAGGAGATTTAGAAGCTTATCTACATGAAGAATACGTTTTGCATCTTGAAAATCAAGAGCTTGTATGGAAAGCTAAAAAAATTATTCGATGCCTGCAAAACCGTTTGTATTTTATCAATCATATTCACCATAATCACCGGACGTATAAAAAACTAAGAGAAAAACGAATGAAGGAAAATTTAGAATGGATTTGTCAAGAACTGTACCCTAATGAAAAGATTATTATTTGGGCACATAACCTTCATATTTTCAAACAATATAAAACGTTTACAGGCTTTGAACCACTAGGAGCAATCGTTTCTAATGAAATAAAAGAACAGTCTTATTACTTAGGGTTATTTATGTATGAAGGTGAAATACATACGGACACGGGACAGCCATATAAAATAGAGAAGCCGCCTAAAAAAAGTCTAGAGGACTATATGCATCAAGTGCAGTCACCGGCCTTATTTACTGATTTTTCACAGCTTGAAAAAACCTCAGGAAACAAGTGGTTATTCACTAAAACTATCTTTTTAGAAAGTGGTACCATGCCAACTTTATTTGTACCGCGTGACCAGCTAGACGGTGCTTTACTTGTTGAGTCTGTTTCTCCGCCCGAGTATCTTAAACGCAATAAAAATAAATAAGAAAACGTAATGAACAAAGAGGGTATGTATATTGAAAATCTACAAATTCAGTAAAGAACATGGCAAAAAAGTAGAAAAATATCAGTCGCATTTAGCCACTTACGTAAAAATGGCACGAACAAATGAAGCAGCTACGATCGGCTATATGTATATAGAAGGAGAAGGAACGATAGGGCATCATCAAGCTCCTATCTCTCAGCTATTTATCGTAGTCGAAGGTGAGGGATGGGTAACAGGAGAGAATCAAAAACGAATATCCATTAAACGTGGAGAAGCAGTACTGTGGGAAAAAGGAGAGTGGCATACATCGGGAAGTGAAACAGGCATGACGGCGATTGTCATTCAATCCGAGGAGCTACAACCTGAAGCATTTATGGAGAGAAAAAGCACGCTTAGATAAGTTATCTAGGTGTGCCACTTTTCTATAGGACTTCAAAATTTTTAAGGGCAAACTCAATCCCGTCTTCACCCGATTTCTTCGTGATAAAATCTGCGGCGTTTTTTAACTTATCAGATCCGTTCCCCATTGCAATTCCAAGGCCGGCTAATTCTATCATATCGATGTCATTTTCTCCGTCTCCGAATGCGATAGCCTCGGATTGATCGATGTTAAAATAGTCTAAGACCTTCAGGATAGCTACCGATTTTGTAATTTCTTCTTGAAGAACACTTACGACAAAAGGGTGCCATCTTTTAAACATTAAATGAGGAAATCGCTGCGTATACTGCTCAGCCGTTTTATCATCACCATATAGACACATTAAATAAATATCTTCGTCATAAATACGCTCATTCATTTGAGGATAATCACTGAGCGATAATGTTTCCTTCAGGGCTTTTAAAATATTATCATCTTTGATTCCGTTCATGCTGAGCTCTTTTGTATAAAATGAAAGACCGTGATTTTGCGAGGCTGCATATTCAAAGACTTCGCGCGCGACGTGCTTGTCCATGGACAGCTTACAAATGACTTCTTCATTATGTATAGTAAACGCTCCGTTTGCGGTAATGAGCGTATCTATGCCTAATTCTTTAATTTCTTCACAGAGAGATAAAGGTCTGCCTGTTGCGGCAACAACTTTTATTCCTTTATGTTTTAAGCTTTTTACAATCTCTCGAGTTTTAGCGGAAATAGTCCCGTTTTCGTGATGAGTAAGAGTTCCGTCCACGTCAAAGAATACGATTTTATAGCTCATAGTAATCTCCTTGCTTAAACAGCTCTATCTTTTTTTACATTTACAAGCAGCAGGGCACAGGCAAAAATAGCAGCTACATATAAAAACGCAGAAACAACCGGTTTATGTAAAAAAGCAGTATGATTGTATGAAGGGTCATACAAATAAAGAGCGGCTAAAAATAGAAAAGACAGTAGTTTCTTCATGTTGTCACCTCCTGGTTTTATTATACATATTTTTCTTGTATTTGTATGTAATCTTAATAAGAGTGATAGAATAATAGTATTTTATAAGCAAAGAGAAAGCGAAGTGACGAATATGACCGTACATCACTATATAGGATCTCCCTATGAATTGCCTACAGGAAGTTTTGGCACTAAAGAAACGCTGGTGCCTTTACCCGAAGTTTCTCTTTTTAATCGAAATCAAAAGAAAGATAAGCTGATTACAATCTATGAAAAAGAAGAAGATGCGTACGGTATTAGTATCAATTACTTAAATGACGGGTACAGTGACATAGAGAACGCATTCACCTTGCCCTATATCTACGAATTATCTTGTGATGTACATTCTAAATCAATAAGAGAGTTGTTTACTTATATTGAGGAATACCTGATAGAGGGGTGTCACATTGAATTATATTCTTGCTTAGATGGTGAAGAAGCCAAAGAGAAAGATCTCAATTTAAATATAAGTATTAACTTAAAAACGCTTTATTTTGGAAAGTATTATAAATTAGACAAAAAGAAGTACATCTATGAGTTAGGGGAAATGTTTACATTTGAAGATAAACAATTTGTAGCGGTGGTGAAATGAGTGGGTTAGCCTGTAGCTTTTGGGTAAGAGTTATAGGCTAACCAGTTTAAGCAGAATGATATTTATAAAAAAAGCTTAATATACGGAAGACTTAAAGCAAAATAAATAACAAACGACATAAGCAAATAACAGCCAATAACACTTCGTTTAACGGGTTTAGAAGCTTTTTTTAGCCAGCCCCAGTGTTTGTCATCATAGTCAAAAATAAAGTAATCCAAAAGTACAGATAACGTGATAATAATAGCAATCATTATTAAGCTCATATATATCCTCGCTTTCAGTTCATAATTCTTATTTATAACAAGTAAGTCATTTTAGTCTACAGTAGTCCCCGCAAACATAAACGTAATAATCCCTAATACAAAGAACAGCTGAGAAATTACGCCTACTATACTGCAAATCAGCCCGGCAATTGCGAGTCCTTTACCGCTTTGATTGGTAGCAGCTATTTGATTTGAAGCTTTTTTGTAGAAGATAATTCCAATAATTCCTGTAATAAACCCGATGATTGGAATAAAAATAGATACGATACCTAGAGTTAGAGAAACAATAGAGTTGGTGTTTACTTGAGGTTTTGTATTAGTTTCCAACGAATTCACTCCCTATAAATTATATTTTTTTGATTATACCATAAAAAGGAATAATATCCTTTTTACTAATAAAAGTAGAAATTTTTAGAATTATATGTGTCTCTGTATATTTTCTATGCGTCGTTTCATTAAACATAGGATGATATGTACAAAAAGAAACTTATTAATTCTTGAGAAGAAGCTGATTTTCACCGGTTGATTCATTCTTTTTCACTGCCGAAAGATAAAAAAATACATACGTTTTCACGCGGCATGTCGATGAAATTATCTCTAGCGGTAGCGCTGTCTCACCGTGCTAAATTATTGCTGTTAGATGAAGCGACAGGAGGATTGGATCCTTCGTCTAGAGAGCAAATACTAGATGAATTAAAAGCATTTGTCAGCGATGGCAACAGCGGAATATTGCTTTCGTTTCACATTATGAGCGACGTCGAAAAAATAGCGAGCCACCTTGTTGTGATTAAAAACGGTGAGGTTTTATTAAATGAAGAAAAAGAGAAAGTTTTTCAGGAGTATGCAATTGCCGTTATGAATGAAGAACAGCTGAACTTACTTCCTGAAGATGTAGTAGTGGCAAAAAGAACGTATGATACGTCTATCCGCGTATTAGTATCAGATAAGCATCAGCTGCCAGATGGAACTATTACTGAACCGATGTCGATGGAAGAACTAAGCGTGCTTTTAACGAGGAGTGAAACGTAAATGAGAGGTCTATTGTTAACGAACTACTACCTCATTCACCGAAGCTTTTTGACGTACACAGTGCTCTCCATAGTTATTTCTGGGGTCATCTTTTATTTTGCGGATCCTTCATTTTACCGTATTATAGCGATGTTAATTATTTTATTAATGGCAATGCCAGCGCTTGAAGTGATCAAATTAGAAAGTAAGACCGGCTATGACAAATACGTGCTTACTCTTCCGATTAGTCGAAAAAATGTGGTGCAAAGCCACTATATTTTTTACTTTTTAATTGTCGTCAGCGGAACCATTCTATCCTATGGTGTTTTTTCAATGTATTCGCTTATTTACCAGAGTGCAGTAGAGGATATAGTAAATATCGTTTCGTTTGGTACATTTATCGTACTTTTTGCCGGTGCACTTGCTTATCCGCTTCTTTACGTATTCGGAGCAGAGAAATCTGACGGCATTGTACTTGGAGGGGGAATGGGTGGCCTTTTCGTTGCCATTGCTTTACAGGGAGCTGTTGGGTACTTAGTCGAGATATTAGAGGCATCAAGCTTACCGATCTCTTCTTCTTTGCATGTTCCTATCTTATATACTCTCTTTGGAATGCTAATGTATATTGCTTCTTACTTTATTGCGCTGTCTATCTACCAAAAGAGAGAATTTTAGTGTGAATTGATTTTGAAGTAAAGACTACAAAGCAATCCTCAAGGCTATTTATCAATAAATAATTCAAACAAAACAGCCACAACATTTGATAAACTAAGCAAACAAGACCTTCAAAATATAACCGATATCATTGGCGATAAAGCTTAACTTATGGGGATTTTTACAAAAGTTAATTGTGTCCTTTATACACATGTATTATAGTAAAAGATGCAGTTTTAAAATGTGAAAGGAGATTATATGGGGAATTTGTTTAAAAAGGCTTCAAACGTGTCAAAAACCGCTTTTATTGCTACACTGATTTTGTATATCATTATTGTAGCATCTTTTATTCCGTCAATTGTATTTGCTGGAGCTTTCTTTGCTATAGTAATTAAAATAGCAGCAGCACTTTTAATCTTAGTAACAATCCTAGGAATGATTTATTCGTTCTTCATTAAAGGCGGCCAAAAATTTCTTTTTTTACTGTTACATGCCGCTTCTTTATTGATTGTTTTGTTTAGTATCTCTGCTTTTATGCTCGCTAAAAGCGCTGAGTTGACATAGTGAAGAGGAATTACATATGCAAAAAGGCAGGAGAAATCCTGCCTTTTTATTTTTGTGCAATTTCAAGATGATTCGTATTTTCCGGAGAAGCGATGCTGACTATTTGGCTAGACTTGTTTAATAAGAAGAAAAGAAGGAAAAGGAAGGAAAAGGAGATGTGATAATTTGGAAAAATCATAGCTATGGCAGCGAGTATGGGTTTTCTTTTCTATTTTTATCTTTTTTATTTTTACCCTGTTATAAGTGAAAGCAAGGGGAAACCTTTGAGTGAAAGCCAAACCTATATGGTGAGAGGGCTAGCCGTAATCGTTCTTTTAGCCAGCGCTATAACGGGAAGTCATTTTACCTAAACAGGATTGTGCTATTAATCGGTGCATCTCTTAATCTGAAAAAATGCTGACAAATAAATCGCATGCCGCCACTATCAAGCTATGTGGGGTGAAAAAGAGGGGAGGCTCATACAATGAAATGGTACAAGCACGCGCTCATTTCTTTAGCTATAGGCCTTTTGAGCTTTGTGTGTTTTGTCATTTATAGTAAGGTAGCGGCAAATCCGAGTTTTCAGCTGGACCAGGCGCTGTTTATTTCAATAGGTATAGGTATTGGGGCAGTTCCAGTATCCTTTTTTGTAGAGTATCAAAAGAATAAAGAAAATAAAAAGTTTTATAGCTAAGTTATTTACCGAATGCCCCTTAGCTCTTAGTTTTATTGAAATGGATGCGATAATCTGTTTATTCTTGTGAAGATTAGTTTGTTTGCCTTCATTATTTTACTTCACATTGCCTTTCGAAAACTGGTTTTGTATGCCCATGAAAAACAAAAAACTTTCCCAAAAGAAGGACGAAGGATATTAATAGGAGGAGTTTTGGTTATTTTGATTATCCTGTTATCCATCTTAAATGTTTTGAAGTTTTATTATGGTAATTAAGATATAGAAATAAAAGAATTGCCTCCTAGCAAGTAGGAGGCAATTCTTAATCGCTGTCTAGGTAAGATAGCTCTGGCTTTAGTTTAAGCTCATGCTACAATCATTTTACTTTCTTTATTAGTAGGGTTGAAACTCTTAATTAATCTTTCATTTCTTGTTTCGAAGGTAAAAACATTTATCTTTAATTACTCTTACTATACAAGCTGAAATGTAGATGGTACTTATTTTAAAAGGTAGCTTTCTGCTGACTCGGAATATACCAAGTTTGGCATTGTAATTTCAAGGAAATGCTTAATTACTAATGCGCATGCACCCAATTCATATGCCTTTTTTCCAGTTGAGGAGATTAATAATTCACGGTAGTGACTTATAGAGGAAGAAAGGCTGCTCTTAATTTTTTGTATAGAATCTGGGTATCGAGAAAGTAATTCACTATCGATAATTAAAATTTCAGGATTGTAGATATTAATGACATTATTCAAACCAATTGAAAGGTAATGAATAAAATTCTCCATTTCTTGATGGGTTTCAATATCTTTTCTATTAAGCTCTTCTTCAATATGTTTAAAAGACAAATTGTGAACTTGTTTTCTTTGGGAAAGATTCTTTAGAAAGCTTGACTCAGATGCATATTTCTCCCAGCATCCTTTGTTTCCACAGGCACAAAGCTCTCCATTTGGTTGAACAATCATATGACCAATTTCTCCTGCATAGCCATCATGACCTTTAGATAAGTTGTTGTTTATTAAGATTCCAAGACCTATACCTGAACGAAGCGTTATACATACTAAGTTATCAGATTTATGATGTGTATAAGCTCGTTCAGCAAAAGCTAGCAAATTTGCATTGTTTTCAAGATAAACATTCACCTTTACTGCTGCTTCTAAGTCCTCTTTCAAAGCAATATCACGCCACTGCAACCTAGGGATGTAGTGAATAATTTCATCAGTGGTAACGAGACCATGTATCGAAATAGCTATACCAATCAAACCGTATCTAGACATAAGACATTTATCTTTATATTCATTAATTTTTTTTACTAATACACTAAATATACTCGAGTAATTTGTATCGTGTATTTTGATTTTATCTGAAGAAACTGGACGTCCAAGAAGATTAGAAAGAGTAAATGAGATTTGACCATAATCTAGATCAATTCCTAGTGCATATCCTGCCGTTTCGTTCAAAGATAACATTATAGGCTTTCTTCCAACGTTTGAATAGTCTTGTTGTGTCTCAATAATAATATCTTCTTCAAGTAGACTTGCAACTTGTGCTGAAATAGTAGCTTTTGTTAATGCTGTAGCCTTAGACAATTCAGCTCGTGAGATCATTCCTGCCTCTACAATTTTGCTAATAATTAAAGATCGATTTAATTTTTTGATATAAGCTGCATCACCGTTGGGCATAAATATATCCTCCAAATTTTTGTTGACATTGTTTTTTTATTATAGCATCTTCGTGTGGGAAAATATTAATTGCAAAATTTAAAATATTTAATTGACTGAATTTTGTATACATGCTAAATTATTTTTATAATTAATTAGTTTAGTAAACGAACAAATTAATTATAACAGAAAATGAAAGTGTTTACATATCCTTTTAGCCATAAAGTCAATTTTGTTTCCTTAGGAGGAAAATAACATGAAAGAGTTTTTAGCAGACGATTTCTTACTATACACACCTACAGCTGTTAAGTTATATAAATACATTGCTAAAGAAATGCCGATCTTTGATTTTCACTGCCATTTAGACCCAAAAGAGATTTTAGAAGATAAACAATATAAAAATCTTACTCAGCTGTGGTTAGCAGGAGATCATTATAAGTGGCGAACAATGAGAATGAATGGTATAGCTGAGCATTTTATTACGGGAGAAGCTAGTGACTGGGAAAAATTTTTTGCTTGGGCAGAAACGGTGCCCTCTTTAATTGGAAATCCGTTGTACCACTGGACTCATATGGAATTAAAGAATTTTTTTAATATTGATAAAAGGCTTAGCCCGGATACGGCACTTGAAATTTGGGACGAATGCAACGAAAAACTGCAAAGTGCCGAGTTTACACCTCAATCGTTAATTAAGAAATCTAATGTACGATTTATAGGGACTACGGATGATCCTACTTCTACTCTTAAATACCATCAATTGCTAAAGCAAACTTCTACGTTTGAAACAAAAGTTGTTCCAACCTTTCGTCCTGATGGAGCAATGTTTATTGAACGTCCAACTTTTCAGAGATGGATCAAGAACCTTGAACACGTAGCTCAGAAACAAGTAACATCTTTAGCAGAATTAATAAAAGCGCTTAAACAGCGAGTTGATTATTTTCATGATAATGGGGGAAGAGCAGCGGATCATGATATTCCTTACATGAAATACCAAGAGGTGACTCTAGCAGAAGCGGAAATGATTTTTACGAGACGTATGAATGACGAACTTCTTTCACAAGATGAGTTAATTAAGTACCGATCGTTTCTTTTAAAAGAACTAGGAAAAATGTACGCTGACAAACAATGGGTAATGCAACTACATATCGGTGCTATGCGAAACAACAATACAAAAATGAAAAATCTTTTAGGGGCGGATGCAGGGTTTGATTCAATTGGAGAAGCTGATATCGCACGAGGATTATCGGGATTTCTGAATGCGCTTGATCAAGAAGATGCGCTTCCGAGAGTCATATTATTTAATTTGAATCCTAAAGATAATCCTGTACTTGCCGCTATGATGGGGAATTTTTATGAAACTGGCGTTCCTGGAAAAATTCAGTTTGGGACAGCTTGGTGGTTTAACGATCACATTGATGGAATGGAGAGACAAATGAAAGATTTTGCTAACGTTGGGTTACTCAGTCATTTTATCGGTATGTTGACAGACTCCCGCAGCTTTCTCTCCTATGAAAGACATGATTATTTTCGTAGAATACTATGCAACTTAATTGGCGAATGGGTAGAGCAAGGAAAGGTTCCCAATGATTCTACAGTTCTGCAAGCGCTGATTGAAAATATTTCTTATTACAACGCAGAGAGATACTTTTTACAACGTTAACATGAATAAAGTTCTTTTTCTTATTACGGATAATTCTAATGTTACAGATTAAAAGAAAGGAGAGAAAAAGATGGGTATTTTGCAAGATTTATTAAAAGATATTCCTATTCCTAAAATGGCCAAGGTACAAGTGGCATTTGATGATACAAAAATTCATGACGTTCAACATGTATTAACGGAAAAATTAAATCAAGAAAACATAAAAAGAAGAATAACACCTGGAATGGAAATTGCCATTGCAGTAGGTAGTAGAGGGCTGGATCAAATAGTCGAAATGACAGCTACCACAGTACAATTCTTAAAAGGACTTGGAGCTAACCCTTTTATTGTTCCAAGCATGGGCAGTCATGGCGGAGCAACTGCTGAAGGCCAGCAAGAAGTTTTACGCCATCTTGGAATAACCGAAGAGAGTGTACAATGTGAGATTCGTTCTTCAATGGAGGTAGTGGAAATTGGACAATTATCCAATGGATTACCTGTCTTTGTAGATAAGCATGCTTCAAAAGCTGATGGAATTATCGTTGTAAATCGAATAAAACCACATACAGCTTTTCGCGGTCCAGTGGAAAGTGGTCTCATGAAAATGATTAGCATTGGTTTAGGAAAACAAAAAGGGGCAGAAGCTTGCCATCAGCTAGGATTTAAATATATGGCTGAAAACGTTCCTGCAATGGCTAAAGTTATTATGCAAGAACTTCCTGTTCTATTTGGCATTGCTAGTATTGAAAACTCATTTGATAAAGTAGCTGTAATAGAAGTATTGCCGTCTGAACAAATTGAGGATAAAGAGACGAATCTACAAATTATAGCTAAACAGCTTTTACCGAAACTGTACTTTGATGAGCTAGACGTGCTGGTTATTGATGAAATTGGTAAAAATATTAGTGGAGATGGAATGGATCCTAATGTCACAGGACGCTATCCAACTCCATATGCTCATGGCGGACCGGCCGTTAATAAGATGGTTGTTTTGGACTTGACTCCCCAAACAGAAGGAAATGCAAATGGAGTCGGAACTGCAGACTTTACAACTCAAAGATTAGTAGATAAAGCAAACCTAGAATTTATGTACGCCAATGGCTTAACTTCAACAGTTGTGGCGCCTACAAAAATACCTACTACGTTGCCTAATGATCGCCAAGCCATTCAGGCAGCTATTAAAACGAGTAATATATTAGACTTTACTCAAGTAAAGATGGTGCGAATTAAAAATACGTTAGAGCTAAGTGAAATTGAGGTTTCTGAGGCATTGCTAAATCATATCCATTCTCATCCTCATATGCAACAAAGTTCAGAGCTGTATTCTATATCATTTAATAAAGAAGGAAATTTTTTGAGAGTGGAGGACAGAAATGAAACAATTATTTGATTTAACTAAAAAAACTGCAGTCGTAATTGGTGGAAATAGTGTTTTAGGTTCATCTATAGCGATAGGACTAGCTAATCATGGAGCAACAGTTGCTATTGTAGGACGTAATTTAGAAAAAGCAGAAGATGTAGTGAAGGAAATAGAACGTAATGGAGGAAAAGCAAAAGCTTTTCAAGCTGATGTCAGTGCTCGTGAATCCTTAATTGAAGTAGCTAGTGCAATTGAAAAATGGTCAGGAGGATGGGATATTCTTCTTAACGCTCCTGGTAAAAATAGTGGAACTCCTTTTTTTGAGCTAGATATGGACGAATGGGATGATATTATGGATGTCAATCTAAAAGGGGTTGTACTTACGTGTCAAATTTTTGCTGAAAAAATGATTGAACAAAAAAGAAAAGGCAGTATTATTAATATTTCTTCTGTTTCTTCGACTACTCCGTTATCTAAAGTATTTACGTATTCTGTGTCAAAAGCCGGTCTTAATAGTGTAACGCAATTTTTAGCTAGAGAGTTAGCTCCGAACGGTATTCGAGTCAACGCAATTATTCCTGGATTTTTTCCAGCAGAGCAAAATAAAAAATTACTAAGTTCACAGAGGGTAGATTCAATTATGGGACATACACCTATGAAGCGGTTTGGTAAGCCAGAAGAACTACAAGGAGCAGCTGTTTGGCTTTCTTCAGAAAAGGCTTCTAGTTTTGTAACAGGAACGCTAATACGGGTTGATGGTGGATTTGGAAGCATGACAATTTAAAAGTAAGAAGATTGTCAAAGACGGGAGGATAAGAACATGTTGGGCAAAAAATACGAGATTTTAACTTCTATTCTTCGAGATATGGAATCAGTTGTTGTAGCTTTCTCTGGAGGAGTCGATAGCACTTTCTTATTAAAAGTGGCTGTTGAAACATTAGGAAATGAAAATGTGATTGCAGTAACTGCAGATTCGGAGACCTATCCATCAAGTGAACTAGAAGAAGCCAAGGTGTTAGCAAGGCAAATTGGGGTAAGGCATCAGATCATTGAGACATCAGAACTAGCCATTCCAGGCTATTCGGAAAACAACAAAAATAGATGCTATTTTTGTAAAAGTAGCTTATTTGATCATCTGAAGCCAATTATTGAAGAATACCAATTTAAAACGATTGTATATGGTGCTATAGCGGATGATATGAATGAACACCGACCTGGCATGAAGGCTGCAAAGGAAAAGGGAATACGAGGACCTCTACTGGAGGCTAATTTGTTTAAAAAAGAAATTAGAGAGTTATCTCGGCAATTAGAGTTACCAACTTGGAATAAGCCTTCATTTGCTTGCTTATCTTCTAGAATTGCTTATGGTGAGTATATTACGAAAGAAAAATTAACCAAAGTAGAAAAAGCAGAAGCCTATTTAAAAGAACTAGGTATTGGTCAAGTGAGAGTTCGAACCCATAAAGAGATTGCTAGAATTGAAGTGGAACCTCAGGATATGAACTTTATTATGAAAAAAAACGATATCATTACTAAGAAATTGAAGGGACTAGGCTATAAATATATTACATTAGATTTAACTGGTTATCAAAGTGGTAGTATGAATCAAGCTTTATCCAAAGTGGAGTAGTGACACTAAACTTCACTGAATAAACAATCTAAGGTGTGTGACGAACAATGATAAAAGAAATTTTGAAACAAGTTCAGCAAGGGAAACTAACTGTGGCAGATGCTGAAAAAGAGTTAGCTACATATGAGGATTTAGGTTTTGCTAAGGTAGATTATCATCGAAAAAAACGTCAAGGTTTTTCAGAAGTAGTATTTGGTGAAGGGAAAACAGCTGAACAAATCATTTCTATTATTAAAGCGCTGCAACTGAAAGATAAGTCGGTGCTTGTGACGCGAATATCAAAAGAAAAAGCAAATCAAGTGCTTGAAGCATGCCCAAGTTTTGCATATAACGAGGTAGCAAAAATTCTCTTTTGGAAGGACTCGTATCAGGATTCTTTTTTTGAAGGATATATTGCCATTGTTTGTGCAGGAACCTCTGACCTGCCTGTGGCAGAAGAAGCTGCAGTAACTGCAGAAATACTCGGGTGTAAAGTTCGCCGTATTTATGATGTAGGAGTAGCTGGTATTCATCGACTCTTAAATAATATTGAAGAGATTCAAAATGCTACTGTGACAGTGGTAGTAGCTGGAATGGAAGGAGCTCTTCCAAGCGTTGTTGGTGGATTGGTTTCCCATCCGGTCATTGCTGTACCTACTAGCATTGGTTATGGAGCAAATTTTAACGGATTATCAGCTTTATTAACTATGCTAAATTCATGTTCTTCCGGAATTAGCGTAGTGAATATTGATAATGGGTTCGGCGCTGCTTACAACGCTGCTTTGATTCACCGATTAATTCAAAAAGGAGCTAAACATAATGAGAACGCTTTATCTTGACTGCTTTTCAGGCATTAGTGGTGATATGTTCATTGGTGCACTTATTGATGCCGGAGGAGATTCAACCCTTTTAGAAGAGGAGCTTCAAAAACTAAATATTTCTGAAGAGTATAAATTGAGCTGGAGAAAAGTTGTGAAAAATGGAATCTCTAGTACGAAGTTTGATGTAGAACTATCGGAAACAGCTGATCACAAGTATGCTTCTGGACATCAACACAATTATAAGCATGAAAATGAAGATGTCGACCACAATCATGAACATGAACATGAACATAGCGACCATCATCACAAGCATGAACATAGCAATCATCACGAACACAGCCATCACCATGGTCATCGTGCCTACCAAGATATTGTAAAGCTAATCGACGGAAGTCAATTATCTCAAAAAGTGAAAGAAACTTCGTTAAACATTTTTAGAAAAATTGGGGAAGCTGAAGGTCTCATTCACGGTATTTCTTTAGAAAAAGTACACTTTCATGAAGTCGGAGCTGTAGACTCGATTATAGATATTGTAGGAGCTTCTATTTTGATAAACAAACTAGAAATTCAAAAAATAAAATCATCACCTGTTTGTGTAGGTGCTGGGAAAGTACATATTGATCACGGGATTTATCCAATCCCTGCACCTGCTACTTTAGAAATATTAAAAGGTGTTCCTCTTCAGCAAAGCAATATAAAAAGCGAGTTAACCACGCCTACAGGTGCAGCTATTGTATCAGTGCTTTCAGAAGAATTCTGTACAGTTCCTTCCATGACAGTGCAATCAGTGGGGTATGGGGCAGGAACAAAAGATTTTGAAAAGCATCCTAATGTGCTCCGAGTAATCATTGGTGAGGAAAATTAAAAGTCTGAAGTATCGTATCTCAAAGTAAACAAGAACTAAAAGAAAGGAGAGACTATTTTGTCTTCACACATTCCTCCTAACTTGGAGCACATCGATTGTAAAATGATAAAAATGGAAGTGAATCTTGACGATATTTCTGGTGAATTACTGGGATATATTATGGACTTGCTTTTAGAGTCCGGAGCCAACGACGTCTTTTACACGCCTATTTACATGAAGAAAAACAGACCAGGTGTTTTACTTCAGCTGCTTTGTGCAGAGGCATATGTAGATAAAATAAAGGAGATTTTATTTAAGGAAACAACAACTTTGGGAATTCGCTATTATCCATTGTCGGTTCACCGGCTGGAACGAGAATTCCATAAAGTAGAAACCGAATGGGGAAGCGTTACAGTAAAAACCGGACTTATGAAAGGTGAAGTTGTACAAAGGGCACCAGAATTTGAAGACTGTAAGTTCATTGCTGAGACTTACAGCGTTCCTTTAAAAAAAGTATATGAACAAGTGTGGAAAGAGTTAAAGAAAAGAGAAATCTGAAAGGGGTGTGATAGATTTTAAATATTGAAACATCTATGTCTACTTCTTAATGAAAGGGTTTACAAAAAAGGGATTGTAAATGGGAGAAAGAGGGGATAGTTATATGGCATTACCAGTGGTTCCAAGTAAAAGGCCAGTAGTTACGGTTTCTAAAAAGCTAACTTTTAAAGAAAAGATGTCTTATGGTTTTGGTGATATTGGTAACGGACTTATGTTTGATATGGGACAGTTATACCTTCTGAAATTTTATACAGATGTTTTGGGAATCTCTGCTTACTGGGGAGGGCTAGTATTTTTAATTTCTAAAATATTTGACGCGTTTGCGGATACAAGTGTTGGTGCATTTGTAGATTCAAGAACAAATATCTCAAAAAGAGGAAAGTTCCGACCTTTCATTTTATGGGGAACAGTTCCTCTAGCATTAATGACGGTCATCTCGTTTTTGGCTCCAAACTTTTCAGACACCGGAAAGATTGTTTGGGCATTTGCCACCTATATGGGATTTGGGCTAGCCTATTCATTTGTTAATATCCCATATGGTTCTTTATCTGCAGCGATGACACAAGATCCAATTGATCGTGCATCTTTGGGTTCATTTAGAGCGATTGGTAGTCAAACAGCCCTTCTTATTTCAGGAGTAGTGGTAATTCCTATTGTGCTACAGTTTGCTAATAAAGAAGTGGGGTACATCGTGGCTATATCTGTGATGTCAATATTGGGAATTTTGTTTCATTTAATTTGCTATCGTAATACTAAAGAAAACGTTATTAGAGCCCCAAGAAAAGAAAAGGTGCCTTTATCTAAACTATTCAAAGCATTGTTTTCAAACCGTCCTCTTATTGTATTGTGTTTAGCAGCGTTATTCATGATTGCTTCTTCCAATATTCGCAACGCTGTTCAGTTGTACTATTTGGAGTATAATTTAAAAAGTCCAGAATTAATGTCAATACTTTCCTTTTTAAGTATAGGGCTTGCTGTAGTTGGTTCAATGTTCATCCCAGCAATGGTAAAAAGAATAGGGAAGAAAAATACATTCATGCTTGGGCTTTTAGTTTGCATTGCCTGTGATGTTTTAAATTTTATATTACCAACGAGTACAGTAACGTTTTTAACTGTTTTTTCATTAGGAAACTTTGCATTAGCATTTGCGCTTGGTCTACCGTGGGTAATGATTGCTGATTCCATCGACTATCATGAGTGGAATTCGGGAGAACGTACAGAAGGCATTGTTTACTCAACATACAGTTTCTTCCGAAAGCTTGCGCAGGCTTTGGCAGGTTTTATTCCAGGAGTTGCACTGAGTTTAATTGGGTACGTTCCAAATATTCAGCAGTCTTCAGATACATTGTTAGGTCTTAAAGGGTTATTATTTCTTGCTCCGGCGGCTCTTAATATTATTGGATTAATTATTTTATTTTTCTTTTATAACCTTACAGATAATTTATACAGTAAAATTGTTGCCGACTTGAAAGAGAGAAGCAACTTTAACTAAAAGAATTTGATAAAAAGTATTTTTAATATGAGCTAGTAAAGACAATATTTATAAACTTTTATTAGGGAGCAGCTTGACATACTATTTTATAATACATGCACAGTTAAGGAGATGCGACATGAGTATTAAGGAGAATTATCAATTTACTTTCTTAAATGAAGCTAATAATGTTCTTCAATTTGAACTAGCAGAGAGTAACATATACGCGAAAGTTATGGTACTTGAAACGGATATTATCAGGGTTTTGTTTACAGACGGTGAAGAGTTACAACTAGATAAAACTTGGAGCGTTGCACCAGGACAGACAGATGTTCCATTGGAGGGGCGCAAACGTTTGGATACAAGCGGTTTTTCACTACCAAGCTATGAATTTAGTAATAATAACGGTGAATGCACCGTAGAAACTTCAGCGTTAAAGCTTAATGTTGATTTAAATGGATTTAAGATCAGCTGGTTTTACCGTGAGGATTCTGGGTGGGTAAATTTTGCGAATGACCGAAAAACTCAGGCGTATAATCTTGATGGTTCACTTGGTGAGGGGATCGTTCATTATTTAAAGCGTGATTTAGATGAACAATATTTTGGATTAGGAGAAAAGACAGGATCAGTTGATAAACATGGAAAGCGCTATCGAATGCAAGCAATTGATGCAATGGGGTATGATGCAGAATATAGCGATCCTCTTTATAAACATATTCCTTTTTACATCACAAGGCATAGAAAAACAGGATTCTCATTTGGGGTCTTCTATGATAATTTGTCCAGTTCTATTTTCGAACTAGGTACAGAACTCGATAACTATCATGAGCTATACAGATACTATCAAGCTAAACAAGGTGATTTAGATTACTATATTATTGGAGGCCCAAAAGTTAAAGATGTTACTGGGAAATTTTCATGGTTAACTGGACAAACGATCTTTCCACCGAAGTGGAGCTTGGGGTATTCTGGATCGACAATGAGTTATACCGATGCTCCAGATGCACAAATGCAGTTAAACGAATTCTTAAAGCTGTGTGAAAAACATGATATCTTATGTGATTCATTCCAATTGTCGTCGGGCTATACGTCAATTGAAGATAAGCGTTATGTATTTAATTGGAACCGATCGAAAATTCCTTCACCAAAAAAGATGGTAAAAGACTTTCATGATAAGGGTTTACGTTTATGTGCAAATATTAAGCCCTGTTTATTAAAAGATCATCCTTTATTTAATGAGTTAAAGGAAAAAAAGATGTTTATAACAAATAGTCATAACGAAGAACCTGAAATGGCACAATTTTGGGATGAAATAGGTGCTTATTTAGATTTTACCAATAAAGAAACCTACGACTGGTGGAAAGGGCAAGTAAAAGAAAAGCTATTGGATTATGGAATTGACTCCACTTGGAATGATAATAATGAATTTGAAATCTGGAGTAAGGAAGCCATCTGTCACGGTTTTGGGAGCAATAAAGAGTTTGAACTGATTCGTGCACTTCATCCACTGCTTATGATGAAGGCTTCCTATGAAGCACAGTTGGAACATAACCCTCAGTTGCGTCCTTATTTAATATCACGATCCGGCTCTGTGGGAATGCATCGTTATGTGCAAACATGGACAGGCGATAATCGCACCAGTTGGAAAACGTTAAAATTCAATATCAAGATGGGGATAGGGCTGAGTTTATCCGGTATTTATAATTTTGGACATGACGTAGGTGGATTTTCTGGCCCTGCTCCTGAACCTGAATTATTCGTAAGATGGATACAAAATGGAATTGTTCATCCGAGATTCACGATCCACTCTTGGAACGATGACACGACAGTTAATGAACCTTGGATGTATCCTGAAGTTCTAGGCTCAATTAGAGAATTAATTAAATTTAGAACAAAAATAATTCCATATATTTATAGTGAGTTGCGCAAAACCTCTACTAGCTACCATCCTATTATAAGGCCTACTTTTTATGATTTTGAACATGATGAAACTACCTTTGAAGAAAATGACGACTTTATGCTAGGCGATTCTCTGCTGGTTGCTTCCGTTGTTGAAAAAGGAAAGAAAGAGCGAGAAGTGTATTTGCCAAATAATCCTGGAGGATGGTACGATTTTCATGTTGGAACGTGGTATGAAGGGGGAAAAAAGGTTGAAATTCCTGCACCTTTACACTATACGCCGCTGCTAGCTAAGGCGGGAGCAATCATCCCGATTAATGAAGCAGAAGTAACTTTTTCAACGAAGAATATGGATGAAAGAGGATTTTTATTATTTCCTTGTAGAGGGAAAGGGAAATCTTCTTATAGCTTATACGAAGATGATGGGTTAACAAACGAATATTTGCACACATTTGCGTACATTCATGTTGATATGGAGACTACAGAAGATGAGATTCAAATAAACATTAACAAGGAAGGTTCTTATGAATTACCTTATAACCAGATTACGTTTCACCTTCCGGAAAAAGAGCAGCGCAAGCTAACTATCAATGGATTAGATCAAAATGTTGGAAAAGGAACATTTAGTTATAATCTGAGCTGTTAATAAATATAACCATTGACCCTATAGCTACTATAGGGTCTAGTTGTTTTTATTTCTACATTTATAGCGCAGTTGAATAAAAAAATTTATTTACTAAAAGCGATAAGTATCAAAAATTGTATGCCTAGAAGACTCTGTTTCAAGTCTTTACCTAGGGTCTGCGTGAACAAAGACTTCATTATTCCCTCAGTTTATAGCTCTTAAAGTCTTATATGGGGAAAATCGTAACGGTTTTACCTAGCTCTATCTAAAAAATAACTAAAAGAATAAATAGCAAGAATTTTTAAGAAAATTTTAATAACTTGCTAAGAAACTTCTAATTTCCTCTTTATTTTTTTGTAAGTTGTCTCCTTTAAAATAAAAGTAATCGAGTAGCCCACCTTATTTTGAATGGTTGAAAGCTCAATAAGGTTGTATGACGAAAATACGAATGGGTAACCTCACTACTTAAAATGGAGGCTGATGTACACTTATGAATCTAGAGGTTTTTCGAAATTACTCCTTGCAGCATTTGAAGAAAGATATACTATCGGGTATTGTTGTTGGCATTATAGCTATACCTTTAGGGTTAGGATTTGCGATAGCTTCTGGAATATCGCCTGTTACAGGACTTTATACAACGATTGTAGCGGGCTTGCTAATTGCTATTTTAGGTGGATGTAGGTTTCAAATTGCGGGACCTACCGGTGCATTTGTTCCTGTTTTATTAGGGATTGTGTTGCAATATGGCTATGAAAACTTATTAATTGCCGGCTTTATGTCCGGAATTCTCCTCATTATCTTTGCGCTATGTAAAGTAGGAGCTTTAATCAAGTATTTTCCGTCCTCTATTATTGTAGGATTTCAGTCAGGAATCGCGTTGATTATCTTTAGCGGGCAGATTCCAAACTTCCTTGGGCTGCACGCGATTGACAAATTTCAGTATTTTCATTTGAATATAAAAGAGATTTTTGGTAATTTACACTTCATCAACATCTATAGTATCGCTACAGCAGGACTGTGCTTAGCTACGATTTTAATTGTTCTTTACTTTTCGCCTAAGTCGCTTGGAATGTCTTATTTACTCGGAATTATTGTATCAACGGGCTTGGCATCTTTGTTCTTTTCCAATCAGTTTGAAACCATTGGTTCCATTTACGGAGAGATACCTCGTCATTTCCCGGCGCCAGCGTTTCCAGATATAACAGTGGAGAGGGTGGTAACTCTTTTACCTTCTGCATTTGTCATTGCTATACTTGTAGGGTTACAATCTTTACTGACAGCTCGCGTTGCAGATGAAATGACAAAATCAAAGCACAGCAGCAAAAAAGAACTGATTGGCCAGGGAATCGTAAACATGGTAACGCCGATGTTTTCAGGTATTCCCGCGGCAGGAGAAATTGCAAGAACCGTTACTAATATTAAAAACGGCGCTTCCTCTCCAATTGCAGGAATCACGCACGCTATCTTTGTGTTGATTGTGCTGCTAGTGCTAGCTCCGTACGCTTCATACGTTGCGCTTGCCAGTCTCGCGCCAGTTTTGATGGTCGTCGCATGGAATATAAGTAAGAAGGAACAGTTTGCAAAAGTGATAAAAGAAAAATCGTTTCATTCACTGGTTTTACTCACGACCTTTTCATTAACCGTGTTTACAAACTTGACAATAGGCATAGCAGTTGGATTATGCTTGTGTGGTGCACACTTTATGATAAGAAAGAGTCAAGAAAAACAAAAGCTATTAAGAAAAACTAGTTAATGTAAGCATATAAAATAATACGCGTAAAAACCCCCGCTGTATGTTTAGACAGTGGGGGTTTTAGTAGTAATGAAAAAGACTATCTCAATCACTTTCCTTCAAACCAGCAGCGGGCGTTATCAAAAAGCATGTGCTGAATCTGCTGTTCGGTTACGCCTTTTCTTTTTAGTTCCGGCACGACTTCTTCTAACACAAAGCTCATTGACCATTTTGGAAAACGTTCTTCAATTACGCCTTCTGGAAACCAGTCCATTGTACAGCAGTAATCTTGTGATAGAAACATGCGGTTTGAGTATCCTTGTTTGGCTAACTCAATGACCGTGTTATTTCTATTTTTAGTTGAACATTCTCTTGTCAAACCGTAGCGGTCCATACCGATAAAAGCGCCTTGAATTAATATGTTTGAAATATATTCAAGATTATCCGTATCTCCCGTATGTCCAATCAGAATTTGATTTGGATTAGCACCTTCTTCAAGTAAGATATCAAGCTGCTTTAAGCCTGTGCCGCTTGCCGGATGTGAATGGGTCATAATCGGGACGCCCGTTTTTTTATGAGCTCGTGCGACGGCACGCATTACTTTTTCTACATCGGCCGTTACGCCAGGTGCATCTGTAGCGCATTTTAGAAAGCCTGCTTTAATCGACGTGTTTTGAATACCGACTTCGATATCTCGAACAAACAGGTCCGCCATGTAATCAATGCTGCGAGTTTGAAAATGAGTAGGGATGTAGTTATACGTATAAATTCCTGTGGCTGCGATGATTTGAGTGTCCGTTTCACGGGCAATTTCTTCAATAAAACGAATATCGCGCCCTTGTTCCATCACCGTAGGATCACAGATTGTTTTGACTCCGAGTTTCTTCGCGCCATTTACTTGTTCTACTGCTTTTGCAAATTCTTGTTCTTCATCATACAAATGAGGAAACTGCGCATGAACAGATTCAGAACGAACGCGCATATGTTCATGGATTAACGTTAGCCCTAGTTCTGACGCGTTGACTGGGCCTGTTACCGAATTGATAAATGTCATAGTATGATTCCTTTCATCATATACCTGTAAATCAAACAGCGAGTGATTAGGTACAGTTTTAATATAATCTGTTTATATATATAGACTACTGTTATAAAAAACATATATTGCATTATACAACATATATGTTGTCTTACACAACAGGCGGGCCTTTTACTCCCCATGACAAAAAACCCTTCTTTCCGAGCAGAAAGAAGGACCATTCATATTGATGATTACCCAGCGTTTACGCTGTAATTATCACCGTTTAATTTACGGAATTTTAGATAGCTGCCAACTCTCCAAATGACAATATATATAAAAGCTAGTGTCATCGTTAAGACCGCGAAGTCTATGGAATCTAAGCCTTTGAAGTATTGGCTCAAAGCCATTCTTATAAAGATAATGGCGATA